>Ga0256831_1000165_pt1 | contig 34905 bp, 31 predicted proteins | sample 132544metaG_FD_189087 | JGI IMG/M metagenome (GOLD analysis project Ga0256831, IMG submission 189087) | Hydrothermal vent microbial communities from Lau Basin, Pacific Ocean - 132-544 | ecosystem: Environmental > Aquatic > Marine > Hydrothermal vents | place: Pacific Ocean: Lau Basin | collected...
AGCCAAAACAGGTCAATATTTATACAGGTTAAAAAATGAAAACCGAACAAAAACAGAATATGGCAATGAATTTATTAATCCTATTATTAATAGCCCTGTTCATTGTTTCTATCAGTATGATGTGGTTAAAACATGACCAGTATCATAGGGATGGTTCCAGTATAAGCTGGATGATGTCAGAAAATAGCAGTGTTTATCCTCATATAGAGGACAACAAAATTCAGTCAGGAACTATTGATACTAACATGACTCGTTAATTATTTAAGTTCGATATTCAAATATCACACCTGGAGGTGTATTATGCTATGGTTATTATTACTGGTTCTTCTGATTGTTCTGTATCAGGCAGGCGTTTTTAATCAGTTAATGAACTCCGGCCACCTTCCTGAAAAAAGCGCCCTGGATGTTTTAAATGAACGTTATGCCCGTGGAGAAATCTCTACAGATGAATATGAGCAGATAAAAGCCACTTTAAACAAGAGCCTATAAACAGAAATATGCGTATATTATTAATTGAAGACGATCAAAGTGTTGCAGACTTTATTATTAAGGGGCTGACTGAAAATAATCATGTCGTTGATCACCAGACCGATGGTAAGGACGGCCTTTTTTTTGCCACGACTGAAAGCTATGATGTTATGATTATTGACCGTATGCTGCCCAATATTGAGGGGCTAACCATTATCCGAACCCTGCGGGCTTCCAATATAAAAACACCAGTTATTATTCTCAGTGCCCTGGCCGATGTGGAACAACGGGTAGAGGGTCTGCAAAGCGGTGCCGACGATTACCTGGTTAAACCCTTTGCTTTTTCTGAACTACAGGCAAGGGTAGAAATTCTTGGTAAAAGAAATACCAGCAGTGACGGCGTCCACCAGGAAACACAACTTGAACTGGCCGATTTAAAAATAGATTTGCTCACTCATAAGGTTACCCGGGCTAATCAGGATATAAATTTGCTGGCAACAGAATACCGTCTGCTGGAATATTTAATGCGCCATGCCGGTCAGGTGGTTTCACGTACCATGTTATTTGAACATGTCTGGGATTATAACTTTGATCCTCAGACCAATGTCATTGATGTACACATGAGCCGCCTGAGAAAAAAAATAGACAAGCCTTTTAACAAGCCACTTATTCAGACTGTACGCGGAGCAGGTTATGTCATTAAAACCTGAGCCGTCAGGTTTTAATGACCATTTTAAAAAGGTAATACACAATTCCACCTTTAGAATGGTATTTCTTTATTTTGTATTATTTATTCTTTCCTCCTTTATCCTGCTGAGCTTTATTTACTGGTCAACGGTCAGTTATAACTACGAACAACTGGACCATCATATTGAATACGATATGGAACGCCTGCAGACCATTTATAATGTCAGCGGTGTAGAAAAACTCAAGGAGAGTATTGAAACCAGTTTAAAACAGAAGAATTACGATTCCATTTACCTGTTATTTAACCCTCAGACAAAAACCATTCTGGCCGGTAATTTAACCAGAATTCCGGAGCTGGATAAACCCGGATGGCATATTATTCTACTGGACGGTTTAACCGATAACCCGCAACAGAAAACCCATTCCGCCCGGTTATTATTAATGCCTCTGCCAGACAACCTGATGCTTATTAATGGTCTGGATATAGAGTCTGCTCACAAACAGGAGCATATGATTTTTAACTCCTTAATTACCGGTATCGCTATCACCCTGTTACTGGGTGCCATTGGCGGGTTTATTATCAGTATCAGCACCATTAAAAAAATTAACCTCATAAATGAAACCATTAACCAGATCAGTGATGGTAATTTAAACCTGCGTATTCACCTGCGTGGTACTGACGATGATTATGATCTGCTGGCCCGTAATATTAATGAAATGCTGGATCAGACTCATAAACTGATGCAGGGTATTCAGAACATCTCCAATAATATTGCTCATGATCTGAGAACGCCGTTAACCCGCCTGCGCAGTCGTCTTGAAGCGATTCAGCAAAACTGCAGTGCTGAAACTTCCAAGGGCATTTCTCAGGCTTTACAGGAAACCGACAACCTGCTGACCACCTTTAATGCCATGCTGCGTATTAATAAACTGGAAAGCGGCGCACAGAAAGGTTCATTTAGCCAGGTCAATATTGATCAGCTACTCAATGATGTGGTGGAATTTTATGAACCTCTTGCAGAAGAAAAAGGCCTTAAGCTGATTAATGCAGGACGCCAGGACAACTCCGAACATAATACCATTTATGCTGATAAGGGTATGATTTTTCAGGTATTTACGAATATACTTGATAACGCTATTAAATACACTCCGGAACATGGGAAAATCAGGATAGAATATAAATATGATATGAGTAGAAAGACACCTGAGATGGTTATTAGCATTGCTGATACCGGCAAGGGTATTCCCGCAGCAGAAAGAAAGAAGGTTCTGGAACCCTTTTACCGTCTTGAAAAACACCGCGATAAACAGGGCAATGGCCTGGGTTTAAGCCTTGTGGCCGCTATTATCCAGCTGCATAAAGGCCAGATTGAATTTAAAGATAACAACCCCGGTCTGGTTGTCTGTATTAGTCTGCCCTGTTCCTGCTAACCTGCCCTGTTCCTGCTTTGTATCCATCCGAAAATTATCTCCTGTCAATTTGCCAGAAGACAACTTCTCTGCTAGTTTTACTGTATGATTAAACACCCGGGCATTGTCCTTGTTTTTATTATTTTAATTATAGGCTTAGGCCTTGCCCTGGCAGAAGACGAGTACCTGCTTTTTTCTGAGAAAAAACGTCAGCAGATAGAACTGCAGCACGGTGCCGAAGTCGCTAAACGCCTGTCACGATGGAAAACCTTTGTTGAAGAAAACCAGGAAAAAACTGAGCAGGAAAAATTAAAGCTGACCAATAATTTTTTTAACCAGCAATTATTATGGATTTCCGACATTAAACTGTGGAAACAGAAAGACTACTGGGCTACTCCCGTAGAAACACTGGTAAAAGCCGCCGGTGACTGTGAAGACTTTACTATTATCAAATATTTTACTCTGACCTCACTGGGGGTTCCTGTCAAGCACTTAAGACTGACCTATGTTAAGGCACTTAAATACAACCAGGCCCACATGGTACTTACCTATTCCAGAAACCCTCATGAAATCCCTCTGGTACTGGACAATATCAATAAAAAAATTCTGCCCGCTAACCAGCGCACTGATCTAAAACCCGTCTACAGTTTTAACGGTGAAGGTATGTGGCTGCAGAGTAAGAAAAAACTGGGTAAAAAAGTCGGCAGCAGCAGCCGGATCCGTTTATGGACCGACCTGAAAAAACGAATGCAGAAAGAACTTCTTTAAGGATGTATGGATATGACACTATTTAAACAGATAATTATAATTTTCTTTATTATTCTTATTATCCTGTTCAGCAGTACATTCTATGTCAGCATAGGCAATGCGCGGGATTATCTGAAGGAGCAGCTGGCTTCTCACGCACAGGATGCCGCTACCTCACTGGGGATCGCCTTAACAGCCGAAATCAAGGACAAGGATCTGGCCACCCTGGAAGTTTATACCAATGCCATGTTTGACAGCGGTTATTATACTGAGATTGAAATCAGGGACATTGACGGTAAGGTATTATTTGATAAGCGTCAGGACATTGTTATTGATAATGTTCCAAACTGGTTTATACGCCTGTTTCCACTTGAGGCACCATTTCAGGAAGCAACTGTAGAAGACGGCTGGCAGACAGTTGGGATTATCAGAATACAGAGTTATCCTGCCGTGGCTTATGAAAAGCTATGGAAAAACATTATCAATATTATACAGATTTACCTTCTGGTAATGATTACCGTTTCTATATTAGCCGTGTTTTTACTGAAAAACCTGTTAAAACCACTGGTTGCCATTCGCCAACAGGCCAGAGCCATCTGTAACCGGGAGTTTCCCACTATTGATATAAAGCCAAAAACCGTTGAGTTTCTACAGGTGGTAGCAGCTTTTAACAGGATGTCTGAAAAATTAAAAACGATTTTTGAAGAACAGGCAAAAGTAACCGAGGCCTTAAAAAAACAGGCCTTTCAGGATGAGCTGACTGGCCTTCCCAATCGCTCCATGTTTGTAAAACAGCTTAAATATTTCTGTGAATCAAGAAATGACCGAAAGCAGGGCTGCCTGATTATTATGCAGCTTAATGATCTGGTTCAGGTCAACAAGGAATACGGTCATATTAAGGCCAATGATTTACTGAAAAAACTGGCAGAATTAATAAACAGCGTCAGTGAACAATATTCATCAGAAATGGTTGCCCGTCTGTCAGGCAGTGAATATGCCATATTAATTGAATCAGTCAATACTGATGTTATTTTACAACTGGGAGAAGATCTGCAGAATAAACTCGCAGACATCGCCAGGGAAATGCAGTTTGAAAATGAAGACATTGCTCATATCGGCATGGTGACTACTCAGGATGAACAGTCCATGGGAGAATTAATGACCCGGGCTGATATGGCTCTTAAACTGGCCCAGCAAAAAGGAGTTAATGCGTTTCATTTATATGACAGCAAGCAGAGTGCCGGAATTCATACCCGTGGCTCTGATGAATGGCTGTCCATTATCAATGATGCTATTAAGCATGATCACTTTGAACTGTATTATCAGAAAACTGTTGATAACAACAACAATACGGTTTTCCAGGAGGTTATGCTGAGGCTTAATTATGATAATCAGATTGTGTCTGCCGGTATTTTTATTCCCATGGCTGAGCATTTACAGATCACCCACCAGATTGACCGATGGGTCATTGCCAAAATTGTTCAACGCATTAAAATTATTGAACAAACCATTTATTGTATTAACCTGTCCCGTGATACTCTGCAGGATGCTTCTTTTCCCATCTGGTTAAAAGAACAGCTGGATACCCTGTCTGTTTCTCAACAACAGCGTCTGGTCATTGAAGCACCTGAATATAACATTATTAAAGCACTGGCACAGTACAAGAGCCTGTTATTTATACTTGAACCTTATCATTGCCGTTTTTCAATTGATCACTTCGGCATCGGTTTTGCTTCAATGGCTTACCTAAAAGACATTAAAGTGGATTATATTAAGGTACACGGCAGTTATGCTTCTAATATTCAGGATAATAATGATATTATCAATTATATGAGACAGATTATTAATACTGCACATAACCTGGAAATAAAGATTATTGCAGAAGGTATCGAGCATGAAGATGATCTGATTATTCTCAGGGACATGAAGCTGGATTATTACCAGGGCTATTATATTGGTAAACCCTCTGCTGATGAACAATAAAGTTTTAGGTATTCATAACGATAAAAAATTATGCCCTTAAAAAAAACCTGGCCCTTTCGTCTGCACATCGGCACTTTAATGATTGCCGTACTGCTGATTTCCTGTATTGGACTTGCTGTTTTTATCTATCATGCCAATATCAGGCTGGTTGAAAAACAGACTGCTAAATTACTTAATTATGTTACAGGCCGTATAACAAACGAAATCGAACAGATCATAGAAAGTCCTAAAGCCGTCACCAGTATCATATCCAGGCAACAATCGGCCGAAAGTCTTGGACATGCAACTACATTCAGGCAGCGGATGAACACCCTGCCCTTTTTTACAGAAATACTGGATCATAGCAGCCGGTTCCTGTCCATATACGCAGGTTATTCCAATGGTGAATTTTTTCAGATTAAAAAATATGCACCGAAAATGATTCCTGATAACAATACCCTGTCATCATTAACCGGTTTAAAATGGATTATCCGCAGTATAGACAAACAGGATAGAAAAAAACATCAGCTAACCACCCTGTATCTTGATACCGATCTAAACATACTGCATACCCAAAAAGCCGCATCAGACTATGACCCAGGAAAAAGATCCTGGTTTAAAAAGGCACTTCAGTCACCAGAGATACAACGTACTGATATTCAGATGTTTGTCTCGGACAGACAGCTCGGTTTTATTATTTCCCGTAAAACAAAAAATTATTCACAAAATAACAATCCCGACTTTTATTCTGTAATCGGTACTTCAGTTTATTTATCGACTCTGTCAGAGAGCATCAAAAAACAGCAGATAACACCCAGCTCTGAAATTATTATATTTGATATCAACGGCGGACTGGTGGCCTATAAAGATATAAATCAGTTAATCGTGAAGGAAAACAATCAGTTTAAGCAGGGTAAGCTTTCCCGCCTGGCCATAAAGAATATGGATGATATTTTTAAGCAATGGCAGTCCGGACGTTATAAGAATAATATACCTTTTGACTACAAACTCAATAAAGAAACCTGGCGGACTATTATCATAAAATTAAAAATACAACCTGGCTCACCATTGTTTCTTCTTATTGCCATCCCACATAACGAACTGTATCAGCAGATAAGAAAGATCCGCAATACGGCACTGAGCATTACTATTATTTTCCTGCTGATTTTTCTGCCTGTCACACTATACCTGGCCAGACGTATATCAACACCGCTCAAGCGCCTGGCAGATGAAACTGATGCCATTAAAAGTTTTGATTTTAGTGAGCATCATTTACCGGACAGCAATATATCAGAAATCGATCATCTTAATACCTCTTTGTCCGATATGAAGTCCACTATCCGCCGCTTCCTGGATATCAATATGATTGTGGCATCAGAAGAGAATTTTGAGCGCCTGCTGCCCAGACTTTTAAATGAAACCCTGTCCGTTTCAAAAGCGGAGTCCATAGCCCTTTACCTGGTGGATCAGGATAATCAGTTAAGTCTGGCGGAAATCAGAACCCGCAATACTGACACTAATAATTCATTGCCAATTTCTGAAACTGGACAAATAACTTCCTACCCCAATATTTTATTACGGGCCATTAATAGTAATAAACCGGTTGTTGCAGAAGTCAGCAGCAGTGAATTCAGGGAACACGGTCTTAAGGTAATGCTCCAGGATCACTCCAGCGCTACCCGTAATAGTATTGCCATACCCCTGTTTAACCGTAAACATGAATTGATTGGTGTCATGTTGCTGATAACAGCCAATAAAATTGAAACCAGTCTGCTGGAATTTATTACGGCAATATGTTCATCTTCAGCCATTACACTTGAAACACGTTCCCTGATCCAGGCTCAGAAAGAGCTGTTTGAAGCTTTTGTAAAACTTATCGCGGGGGCCATTGATGCAAAAAGCCCTTATACCGGAGGCCATTGTGCCAGAGTCCCGGTATTAACAAAAATGCTGGCAAAGGCAGCCAATGAATCCAGCCAGGGATATTTTAAAGACTTTAAAATCCCCAATGATCAATGGGAAGCCATACATATTGCCTCCTGGCTGCATGATTGCGGCAAGGTCACCACACCTGAATACATAGTCGATAAAGCAACCAAACTGGAAACCATTTACGATCGTATCCATGAAATCAGAATGCGCTTTGAGGTGCTGCATCGGGACGCAGAGCTGGAATTCTGGAAAACCCTGGCTCAGAAGCCTCTTTCAGAAAAACAGCAACAGGATTTAAAAGACAAGCTGGAACAGCAGCAGGATCAATTACAGGCCGATTTTGCCTTTATTGCTCAATGCAATGAGGGCGGGGAGTTTATGTCTGAAAATGATATTGAAAGACTGAATAAACTGGCGCAATTAACCTGGTTAAGATATTTCAATGATCGTCTGGGCATCTCTGAAGATGAAAAACAACGTAAATCCACACTCCCGGAAGCTCAACTGCCCATCAGTGAAAATTTACTCATTGACAAACCGGAACATTTATTCAGCCGAAAACACAGCCGTTTTTCTGACCCTGACAATCCATGGGGATTTAAAATGAAAGTGCCGCAATGGCTTTATAACCGAGGAGAACTCTATAATCTTTCTGTTGCCAAAGGCACTTTATCAGAGGAAGAACGTTTTAAAATTAATGAGCACATTGTGCAGACCATTATTATGTTGTCTGAACTCCCCTTGCCCAAACATTTAAAGTCAATCACTGAACTGGCCGGTGGACATCACGAAAAGCTTGACGGTAGCGGTTATCCCAGAGGATTAACTGCAGAGCAGATGAGCCCGGTTGCCAGGATGATGGCAGTAGCCGATATTTTTGAAGCCCTGACTGCGATTGACCGCCCGTATAAAAAGGGAAAAACCCTCTCTGAAGCCATAAAGATTATGAGTTTTATGGTTCAGGACAGGCATATTGATGCCGATATTTTTAAACTGTTTTTAACGTCCGGTATCTATCTGGATTATGCCCGACAGTATTTAAAACCGGAACAGATTGATGAAGTGGACATTAAAAAATATATTTAACTGTTCAAACAAATAGTTATCTATTCAGTGTATCGGAACGTAAATGGCTACAGGTACTGTATTTCCGGGGGCGCTCAAGTACGTCCATGTATCGCTTTGTGAAAACATCCATGTTTTCAAAACCCCGTAAACACAGTACCTGCAACCATTTACTCTATGTCATAATAAATTATGATGAATAGTTACAACTCAGGGCTGTATCAGGTCTTTAATTTTGACTTAAGCAATTTTCGTATTAAATCAATATGCACCAGCAAATTGTACATCTGATCCGCATTGGATAATGGGGTATGCAGCTTACCGACTTCCCGGGTAATTCTTTCCAGTTCGCTATTGAGTTTTTTAAATTCTTCATTGGATAAGGACTTCCCATAGGCCTGATCATCCACTTTCTGCAGTTCTTTATACCAGCGGTATACTTTGGAGCGTACCCGCCATTTATATAATGGCGGCAGTATTTTAAACAACGGAACCAGCAATAATAATAAAGGCACAATCATGACAATCATACGATCAATAAATGTGGCGACCCAGAACGGCAGATATTTCATAAGAAACGGCGGCCCGACTTCCAGATAGCGTTTTGCAACATTGCTTAAAGGAAATGCCGTTTGCTCTGCCGAAGGAAAATAACCGGGGCGGGAAAACAGGTCATTACTGCCGTGATAAAGTGTCATGGCATTGAGCAGTAATATTGCCAGCGATTTATGCAGATCATCACGGATAACCAGGTTGGCTGTCGGTGCCAGTAAGGTGACTGGTTTGTCAGGAATATTCAGATTGAAATCAATAATGCCTTCGTATAAAGTCAGTCTGGACAGGAAAGTAAACACCTGGGCATAGGCATCCGCACGTTCAAAATCAAATAAGCTGAATTGCTCATTGCGTAATAACTGCTGGATTAAAGGTGTCTGAATCGAGGAGACAAAAAACGCAGCATCAATTTCTCCTGACTGCAGTTTTTTCAGGGCTTCATCCGGTGATAAATATAGAAATGTACTGTTCTGAGAATTGACATGATTAATAATAAATAACTGTTTAGCCAGCATATTGGTACCACTGCCCGGCTCACCAATAGCAATTTTAAGCCCGGCAAAATCATTCAGTCGTTTTAACTGTAAATCCTTTTGATAAAAAATAGTGACCGGTTCATAATACAGGCTGCCCAGAGACAGTAACTCTGATTTTTCATCGGCAAAAGCTGTGCCTCCCTGAACCATGGCAATATCAGCCGTACCTTTAAGCAGGCGCTCAATATTTTCCCTGGAACCCGTGGATTCCAGTATTTTTAATTCTATATCCTCTTTAGCCAGCTCCTCCCGATATTTTTGAGCAAAGGCGTAATAGGCGCCATGTGGATTGCCGGCAGAAATGGTAATCGTTCTGGGCGGCGCCGGAGATACAAACTGATAGGCCCCCCAGAAACCAAAATAAATAATCGCCAGTGCAGGCAGAATCAGTAACAATAATTCTTTATATGAGGGTTTACGTTTGTGTTCTGTCATATTTTTGGATCTATCAATTTAAGTCAATTATGATTGTTTTTATAAAAGCGATCACACTCTTTAACAATAATAGGCAGATTTTGTGCTTTTATAAAGCGCTGCTTTAGCCATGGGATTAAACGCCTGAATAATTCTGGGTTATTAAACAGTACCGGCACATTAACCTTAATATAACTTTGCTGCTGATCAATAAACAGTTTATAAGCATTATCCGTTAAAGGTAAGGTTTCAAGTTTTAATAATGGCCAGTTTACGGCAAACCCCTTATTGGTCGCTTTTTTCAGTACCTCCAGTATCAAAATCAGTTCCCGGTGCAGTTCGGCCATCCACTGTTCTTTAGCTGTTCGGTTTTTCAGGTTTTTAAAAGAGCAGCTCAGTCCCGTATCAGTAACAAAAACGCCTTTAAAATCCCTCTGGATACTCCAGGTACCGCCAAACTCGCTAATATCTTCTGATTTTTCCTCCAGGTTCTGGTTTTTTGAGTGTGATTTAAAATATTCACTACAATCATAAATAGCACAAAACTGCTTAACTATATTTGTCTCCATGCGTTTATGAGAGCCGTTATTCGGCCCAGAAACGACCACAGGAGCCTGATCCGTAAAAAGTACAATAAGCCGGTTCTGTTTACTGATAAAAAAGTCTGGATTTTCCTCCATATCCAGCTGCAGAATGGCCGATTCAATAGAATCCAGATAACGGTAACTTGAATATTGCCAGTGTACAGCTTTAGCGTGTTTTTTAAGCGTTTTCTGCTTTTCCAGAGCCACTTTTTCGGCTTCCTCAGCATAGGCATTAGCCATTTGCTGCAGGGTGATCAGCAGAAAGTCATATTTTCTGGCCGAATTGGCCTGTTGAATTTGCTGGGCAAGGTGTATCAGGCGGGACTGGGTGAGATTGATTTCAGTGCCGGGATCAGCACTGGCGTTTAAACAGAAGAAAAGAAAAAGAAACCGCATAAACGGACGGATAATAAGTTGGCTCATTCCTGATTAAACAGTGCAAGCATCTGTTCTTCATTCCAGACGTCAATGCCCAGTTCCTGTGCTTTGGCCAGTTTGGAACCGGCTTTTTCGCCTGCTATTACTATATCCGTCTTTTTAGATACACTGCTGCTGACCTTTGCCCCCAGCTCTATCAGACGGGCTTTAGCATCATTACGGGCCATTGTGGACAGAGAACCGGTAAGCACCACGGTTTTACCGGCCAGCGGTAATTCAGTTTCATCTTTGCTGACAATTTCAGGCCAGTGAATGCCGGCATCCAGTAATTTTTTTAACACTTCCTGGTTATGCGCCTGCTCAAAAAAAGTGACAATATGGTGAGCGACAACCGGGCCGACATCGGGAACTTCCTGTAGATCTTCCTGACTGGCCGATTCAATAGCCTCAAGGCTTTTATAGTGATTAGCCAGTGCCAGAGCCGTAGCTTCTCCTACTTCTCTTATACCAAGCGCATAAATAAATCGCGGTAAGGTTGTGGATTTACTGTTATTAATGGCCTCAATCAGGTTCAGAGCCGATTTGTCACCCATACGATCCAGTACGCTGACCTGTTTAACCGTTAACTGGTATAAATCCGAAACATCATTAATCAGACCGGCGTCCACCATCTGCTCCACCAGTTTATCTCCAAGTCCGTCGATATCCATGGCTTTACGCGAGGCAAAATGTTTAATAGCTTCCTTGCGCTGGGCCGGGCAGTAAAGGCCGCCGGTACAACGTGACTTGGCTTCACCATCCACCCGTTCCGCCACGCTGCCGCAGACCGGACAGTGATCAGGCATTTTATAGGGCTGAGCATTTTCAGGTCGTCTGGACAGCACCGGGCCTACCACCTCAGGGATCACATCACCGGCACGGCGGACAATAACGGTATCGCCGACTCTGACATCCTTGCGGTCAATTTCATCCTGGTTATGCAGGGTTGCATTGGTCACGGTAACGCCGCCGACAAACACCGGTTCAAGACGTGCCACCGGAGTTAATGCCCCGGTGCGTCCTACCTGAACATCAATGGCCAGCAGTTTGGTCATGGCCTCTTCTGCCGGGAATTTGTAGGCAATGGCCCATCTGGGTGCCCGGGAGATAAACCCGGCTTTTTGCTGCTGGGCTATACTATCCACCTTGAACACCACCCCGTCAATTTCATAAGGCAGATCAGACCGGCGTTTTAATATGTCCTGATAATAGTCCAGACATTGCAGACAGTTATCCAGGCGTTTGACTTCCGGACTTACTGCCAGTCCCCAGTGCTGTAACTGTTTTAGAATTTCGTTATGGGTTTGTTTAATGGGCTGTTCGGGATGTTCACCCTTTACCACCCCCAGGGCATAGCAGAACATATCCAGTGGCCGGGTAGCCGTTACTTTGGAGTCCAGTTGTCTAAGACTGCCGGCAGCAGCATTCCTGGGATTGGCAAACGGTTTTTCGCCCTTTTCTATCTGCGCCTTGTTCAGTTTTTCAAAACCCGCTTTGGGCATAAACACTTCACCCCGGGCTTCCAGTATCTCCGGATAGTCATTGCCGCTCAGTTTCAGCGGCACGGCCTGAATAGTGCGAACATTCTGGGTAACGTCTTCACCGGTATAGCCGTCACCGCGGGTAGCGGCCTGAACCAGTATGCCGTTTTCATAGCGCAGACTGATGGCCAGGCCGTCCAGCTTGGGTTCGGCCACAATATTAAAGGCTTCATGATCCAGTAATTCATCAATGCGTTTAGCAAAATCGTGGATTTCTTCTTCACTAAAAGCATTAGACAGTGAAAGCATGGGAATTGCATGGGTCACCTGTTTAAAGTGATCCAGAACCTTGCCACCAACCCGCTGGGTGGGTGAATCCAGGGTAATTAATTCAGGGTGCTGCTGCTCAAGGTGCTCAAGGCGACGGAACAGTTTGTCATACTCGGCATCCGGTATTTCAGGATCATCCAGAACATAGTAACGGTGAGCATGGTAATTTAACTGTTCTTTTAAGGACCGTATTTCCTGTGCTATTTCTGTGGGCGTATTCTTCTTTGGCATATTTTAGATAATTAATGCTCTAATGAGCCATACCCGCCAGTCGTTCTGCCTTGGCAATTTCAAAATTCAGCTTGCGGATCTGTTCTTTTTTATAGCTGATGGCCTGACGGGTTAACTGGCTGCGTGTTTCATCGCATAATTCACCCTCTAATTCATCTGCCAGCTTGCGGGCAATTTCCAGCAGCTTTTCATAGGCCTGATAATTATCTGTTTTTGCCGGTAGGCGCATAAACAGTGAGATCCCTGGTGTACTAAAGTTTTCCGCCGCGGCAGGGTCAGAATCAAAAGTGCCCGGTTCAACAATATTGGCGACACTGAACAAAGCCCAGGTATTGGGATTATTATCCCCGGGATAATGATAAATATTCATTTCACCGAACTGCAGTCCGGCTCCTTCCAGGGCCCGGTACAGTTCAGTACCGCTAAAATATTTATCCTTTGCCAGGATACTATGGGAAATAATTAAATCCTCAACCCCTTCAGGCAAAGACACCGGCATAATTTTAATGCTCTGCTGTGGCTGTGTCTGCTTACTGACTGCAGCAGGTTCAGCCTGTTCAATGGTTTGAGTTATATTTTCGCTGGAAGATATTTCAGCAGATGGTTCCGTTATTATCTGCTCAGGTTCAGGGTTGGCTTCAGCAGACGATTCCTGATTTGCAGCACTGTTTTCAGCTGGTGATGCTGTGTTTTCAGTCTGCTCATTGTGCACTGCCGATACCTGGTTTTTATGGGCAGCAAAGGTATCAGTCTGGGTTTTAAATGACGGTATTGTATTAGTATTGTTCTGCCTGATAACACGTTTGGTATTGATATAAACACCATCAACCAGTTCCCGCTCGTCATGTTTATTTAGTGCGCTATTATGGGCCACTGAATCATTACTCAGGCTGACCTGCTCAATATCAAAATTATCATTTCGACTGGCAGAAAAAGAAACCGGCAGTTCAGTATCATCTACCGCCAGATTACCATGATCCTTTAATAACACATCATCGATATCATGCGCATGATTATTAAAACTTTCTATTTCATCATTAATTTTTTTATGATGCTTATAATAAGTAAACATGGCCACCAGCAGCACTACGCCGATACCCGCAATAATCAGTAAAAATATAAGTTTGTCCATAGCCCTTTTATCAGTTCCTAACTTTCCACCATTTCCACGGCTTCGTTGATATCCACATCCACAATTCGGGAAACACCGGGTTCCTTCATTGTAACACCACAGAGATGATCGGACATCTCCATGGTGGTTTTATTGTGTGTAATATAAATAAACTGCACCTGTTCAGACATTTCTTTTACCATGGCACAGAAACGTCCGACATTGGCCTCATCCAGCGGTGCATCCACTTCATCCAGCATACAGAACGGTGCAGGATTCAGTTCAAAAATAGCAAATACCAGAGCCACTGCCGTCATGGCTTTTTCACCGCCGGAAAGCAGGTGAATGGTGCTGTTTCGTTTACCGGGCGGACGCGCCATAATGGTTACCCCGGTATTTAGCAGATCATCTCCGGTCAGATCCAGGTAGGCATGGCCGCCACCAAACAGTTTTGGAAACAGACGCTGAACTCCGGCATTGATCCTGTCAAAGGTTTCCCGGAAACGGGTACGGGTTTCACGGTCAATTTTAGCAATAGCGCCTTCAAGGGTTTCCAGAGATTTAAGCAAATCTTCATTCTGGGCATCCAGATAGGTTTTACGTTCCGACTGTTCCTTATATTCATCAATAGCCGCCAGGTTAATAGAACCCAGCCGCTGGATTTTCTGAGCCAGGGCATCCACTTCTGATTTCCACAGGGCTTCACTGGCTTCCTTGGGCATACCCATAAAGAGTTCTTCCAGGGCAAAGCCTGATTCATCCACCTGCTCTTTTAGAGTCTGTCTGCGTACTGTAAGTTCCTGTGAGGACAGACGAATGCTTTCCAGCTCTGAACGCAGCTGCTGCAGATTATTTTCCACCTGGGCACGTTTATGATCGTATTCTCTTAAGGTATGCTCCAGTTCTTCTACTTTCTGACGGGCCTGAGCAAGCTGCTCTTCCACTTCCACCCGTGCTTCCAGGTGTGATTCCAGTTCTTCATTAAGCTGCTGAACCGGATCATCATCATGCTGAATAAGTTGTTTTAACTGCTCCCTGCGATGGGACAGTTGTTCCAGCTGTGACCGCAAACGCACCAGCGCCTGTTCAATAGATGACAGCTCGGTTTTAATACCGCGCAGACGAATTTCCAGGGCATGGGAATTTTCCCGATCTTCCCTGGCTTTTATGCGAATTTCTTCCAGCTGTTCACGCCAGGATTCCCGTTCCTCGGTAAGCTGATCACGCTGCATCGCAAATTCTTCTATCTGTTCCAGAGCGATGTGCAGCCGTTCAGTCGCTTCTTCAATCAGCTGTTTATGTTCTTTTATTTGCTGTTCAATCTCGGCAATTTCTTCCTGTACCCGGTTCTGACGATTGTGCATCTGTTCCAGACGGGACTGTTTACTGCTGTACTGGGAACGGAGCTCTGACAGGGTGCGGTTGTGCAGATTGAATTCTTTCTGCCGGTTTTCACGATTGTGTTCAATCTCGCGCAGATACGCCCGGCCCTGTTCGATCTTTTCACTCAGTTCGTCTACTAATTGCTGAACTTCATCCAGTTCAGTATCCAGCTGTTTAAGTTCCTGCTCCCTGGCCAGAACACCGCCCCTGTGATCGCTGTCCCGGATAACACGGATCCAGTTCACACCCAGCCAGATCCCGTCACGGGTAATAATGGACTGTCCTGCAGTCAGCTGCTGCTGTTTTTCCAGAGCAATGGCTAAATCTTCTGCAGCAAATACACCGCGGGTCAGATCGGCCACCATGGCAGCATGAGAACCGCTGATAAACTGCTGCAGCTGGGGCAGATCAATACTGGATGACGGATTTTCTATTTCTGCCTGCGTAGTTTCAATCAGAGCCAGGGAGGATTGTTCCAGTTCGGCCAGGTATTGTCCCAGAGGTTCTATATTTTCCAGACAGGTAGCTTCCAGATAGTCGCCAAGCACACATTCAACCGCCGTATTCCAGTTATCCAGAACACTGATCTGCTCGGCCAGACGGGGCCGGTCAATGATCTGATGGCGTTCAAGCCACTGCTTCAGCGGTTTGTCATTTTTACCCAGAGCCGCCTGCTGCAGGGCTTCCAGGGAAGCTTTTCGGCCTTTTAATGACTGCAGCCGGCTGCGCTGTATATCCAGCTCATTGGTTAACTGATAATTTTCATCACGCTGAGTCTGTATGACTTCCCGTTCATGATCCAGCTGTTCCTGCAGGGTTTGAGTCACTTCTTCAGAACCGGCCAGCTCCGTCTCAAGATGGGCAAGCGCCTCTTCGATATGTGCAGTGGAGAAGTGATTCAGTTCCTCCTGCAGTTTTTCTATTCGCCGTTCCTGATTCAGTATATTCTGTTCCAGCTGGCTTATTTTAGTACGTTCAATCTGCGCGGTCTGGGAAGGTTCCTGAGCCTGCTGATTAAATTCATCCCAGCGCATCTGCCAGTCCTGCATGGAGGACTCATGTTCCTGCAGCATGGCGGTAGACTGTTCTTCCAGTTCCCGGGCCTGTTCAAATTCCGGTTCAATGTCAGCTAACTGGCTCTGTAATAACTGGTATTTTTCTTCGTCTTCCTGCAGATGCAGATAGACGTCCTGATAAGCGTGTTCGGCCTGTTCCAGATCATCCTGATACTGCTTGGATTTTTCCCGGGCATGGGTAATAGCCTGTTCAACCCGGGCTATTTCTGCACCAATACGATAAAAATCTCCCTGCACGGTATTAAAGGCTTCATTGGCTTCAATATGTTCTTCCCGACTCTGTTCAATACCAGCCTCAATCTGGCGCAGTTCTGCCATTAACTGTTCCAGTGCCGTTTCTTTTTCCCTGATTTGACTGTCCTGCTGCTGAGCTTTTTTATCAATAGCATCCCAGCGCAGTGCCTGCAGCTGAGCTTTTTTCAGCCGTTCTTCTTTTTTCAGTTCGGTATAACGTTCAGCGGTACGGGCCTGACGGTTTAAGTGTGCCAGTTGTTTATCCAGCTCTGCACGAATATCATCCAGACGTTCCAGGTTCTCTCGGGTATGACGGATACGGTTTTCTGTTTCCCGGCGGCGTTCCTTGTATCTGGAAATGCCGGCCGCCTCTTCGATATAAACCCGCAGTTCTTCAGGTTTGGACTCAATCAGCCTGGAGATCATGCCCTGTTCAATAATGGAGTAACTTCTGGGACCCAGACCGGTACCCAGAAACAGATCGGTAACATCCCGCCGGCGACAGCGGACATTATTGAGAAAGTACTGGGACTGGGCATCACGGTTTACAGTACGTTTAACGGAAATTTCATTGTATTTGGCGTATTCACCGGTGATGGTGCCGTCAGAATTATCAAAAATCAGTTCAACAGTACACTGCCCTACCGGTTTACGCCCTGATGAACCGTTAAAAATAACATCGGTCATTGATTCACCGCGCAGATTCTTGGCAGAACTTTCTCCCATTACCCAGCGTACTGCGTCAATGGTATTGGACTTACCACAGCCATTGGGTCCGAGGATACTGACCAGATCACTTGGAAAGGAGAGTACAGTGGGATCAACGAAAGATTTAAAACCGGCGAGTTTGATTTTGCTTAAACGCATTCCATTCTTTTATTTAGAGGTTTAATTAATTTCCCAATTTTACCTAATAGTGTAAAATTTGCCTAATCTTTTTTAGCTTTCAGGAATACCCTACATGTCGACCAGACCCAGTAAAGACTTAGAAACCTTTGACAACCCAACCCCTGAGCGGGATTACACCATCCGCATCAAGGTGCCGGAATTTACCTGCCTGTGCCCGAAAACCGGCCAGCCTGATTTTGCGACTATTAATATCGAATATATTGCCGATCAGAAGTGTGTCGAGCTTAAATCTTTAAAGCTTTATATGTGGTCGTTTCGTGATGAAGGGGCTTTCCATGAAAAAGTCACCAATGATATGCTCAGTGATCTGGTCAATGCTACGGCCCCCCGCTTTATGCGCATAAAAGCCGAGTTTTATGTCCGCGGCGGCATCTATACCACCGTGATTGCCGAACACCGCGCCGATAACTGGACACCACCAGTTCCCGTTCACCTGCCCTGAACTCTTTTATGTTGTTTCTGGGGATTGATGTCGGCACCTCCGGCATACGTGCGGTAGTTATTGACAAGCAGCACAAGGTTATTGCACAGGCTCAGCAGGCTCTGCCTCCAGGCCGGCCCTGGATTGTCAATAAACAGACTATTGGTTTTGCCCAGCAACCACAGCAGTGGTGGTCCGTTTTAACATCAGTCATTAGGCAACTGTCTGATGAACTGAGTTCCCAAACCTGTTTCTGCCTGAAAAATATTAACAGTCTGGCCATTGATGGCACTTCCGGCACGGTACTGCTGGCCGATCAGAGCGGTGAACCCTGCTCTGAAGCCCTGATGTATAATGATCAGAGGGCCGTACAGGAAGCACAGCTTATCAGTACTCAGGCACCACCGAATACCGCCGCTATCGGCCCGACCTCAGGACTGGCCAAGCTACTCTGGCTGTTTCAGCAGGCCGACGACCAACAGAAGATTGCCTATGCCCTGAACCAGGCCGACTGGCTTTCCGGCCGGCTTATGGAAAATTTCGGCCATAGTGATCCTAATAATGCCCTCAAAATGGGCTACGATGCCTGTCAGAATGACTGGCCGCTTTGGCTCAAAGAGTTATTAAAGCAACAGTCTGTACCCGCTGATATACTGCCCCAGGTACATTTACCCGGTGAGATTATAGACCGGATCAGTCCGCAATGGGCTGACGAGTTCGGCTTTAGCTCTGAACTTGCAGTCTGCGCCGGAACCACTGACAGCACCGCTGCCATTCTGGCAACCGGAGTGGTCAATACCGGAGAAGCAGTGACTTCTCTAGGCTCGACCCTGGTAATGAAAGTCATTGCCGATAAACCGGTGTTTAATGCCCGCTATGGTGTTTACAGCCAGCCTTATGGTGACCTCTGGCTTATCGGCGGCGGTTCAAGCTCCGGCGGAGCAGTACTTAAATCCTTGTTCTGTCCCGGAGAAATTTCAGATTACAGCGAACGCTTAGTGGACAAAATTGAACAGAGTAAGTTTGAGTTTTTAAACCTGAATTATTATCCCCTGCTTATGCCTGGTGAGCGTTTCCCGGTACAGGATCCGCAACTGCAGCCGGTGTTAAGCCCAAGGCCGGCCGATGATCTGGATTTTTTTCAGGCCGTTCTGGAAGGTATGGCCGATATTGAGGCCCGCGCCTATGCTCTGCTGCTTGAATTAGGAGCACCTTATCCCAAACTGGTATGCAGTATTGGCGGCGGCGCGTATAATCAAGCCTGGCAATATATTCGGGAACAGAAAATCGGTGTATCCGTACAACTGGCCCGGCAGCAGGAAGCCGCTGCAGGAACCGCTTTGCTGTCGGGCAGGCACTTTATTAACCAAAAAGATATATAAGGAATTTTTATGGCACTATCCAATAACCCGGTCACCGGGATCAGCTATCTGTTCAGGGCCCTGCCTTTATTAACCCGCCCTGGAATTAAAGCATTTGTCCTTATTCCTTTATTAATCAATATCGTGATTTTTTCCATTGGTATTTATTTCGGCTTCAGTTATTTTGAAGAGTATATGGAGCGGTTTCTGGATTCCTCCGGTATGTGGTCCTGGGTAGCGGCAATCGTCGAGTTTATTAAACCCCTGCTGTATATTTTATTCAGTTTAACTCTGCTGGTCCTTATTTTTTATACCTTTTCCATTCTGGCCAATATTATTGCCGCTCCTTTTAATGGACTGCTGGCTGAAGCGACAGAGAAATACCTGACCGGCAAGCCTCCACTGGATGAAGAAGGCGGTTTTAAACAGATGATGAAAGAACTTGTGCCCACCCTGTTAATGGAGGTTCGTAAACTCATTTACATGCTGCTATGGTCTATTCCCTTTCTGATCCTGTTATTTGTGGTTCCCGTGATTGGTCCATTACTCTGGTTTCTGTTTACAGCCTGGATGATGTCTCTGCAATATCTGGATTATCCTATGGGGAATCACAAGGTTAAATTTTCTGAGCAGCGCCGCCTGCAGAGAAAAAACCGCCTGTTTTCACTTGGCTTTGGCGGTGTCACCATGGGCGCATCCATGATACCTTTTGTTAATTTTATTGTAATGCCCACGGCCGTTATCGCTGCCACCATGATCTGGGTTGAACAGTATTCAGATAATCAGTCGTAACCGCTAAACAAATGACCTGTGACTAAGGCTTATCGGATCACAGGTCAATTTCAGCTCCCCCTTCCCGCTCCAGTCAATATCATTTCATCCTACCTAAAACAAGGTTTAGCAACTATAATCAATTGTAATTAACATACCGACAAAATACTCTATGACCCTGAGCACTATACACTCTACAATTGAGTCTAATAAAACCCGCCGTTACCTGAGTATATCCTTTATTGTCATTATTATTCTTATTGCCTTAAGCACTATTATCAGTTTTAAATATCTAAGTTCTGTACAGAACCATATTATCAATATTATTGATACCCAGAATAAGCAGATTGACTTAATGCATAAGCTGCGTTCTATTTCCAGGGAAAGAATCCTTATCCTGCAGGCATTAACCAATTCCACAGATTCCTTTAAAAAGGATTCTTATATTCAACAGTTCCACTCTCTGGGGGGATTTTTTCTTGAAGTAAGACAGGAATTGCTTAAAACCGAACTGAATGAAGATGAAAAAAAATTACTTGAAATCCAGCGGGAAATTGCCCGTAATGTGGTCAGCAGTCAGTATAAAGTCATTGAACTGGTAGAAAATAATAAAAATCAGAAAGCACTTAATGTACTGGTCAATGAAACCGTCCCCATGCAGAATCAGAATATTTCATATATGGACCAGTTTATCGTTTACCAGAATCATGAAAACCAGTTTATAAAATCAGAATCTGAAAAAAAACTGAAAACATCCTATTCTATTGTAGCAACATTAACAGCTCTGAGCATTTTACTGATTATTACAGTAGCTGTTATCGTAACCCGTCACACTTCCAGAATTATAAGTTTGCTTTCCACCCTGGCTGAACAATATAAAAATACGGCTTTAAAATTAACCATTGCCCACGACTCACTGGAACAGAAGGTAAAGGAAAAAACCCTGGAATTACAGGAAGCTAATGAACACCTTAAACACATAGCCGGACATGATAGCCTGACTGAACTGCCTAACCGCCGCCTGTTTTCAGAACTGCTTAAGCAGGAACTCAATCGAGCAAAGCGTAACCAGTACATGCTGGCACTGCTGTATATGGATCTGGATGCTTTTAAACTGATTAACGATCAGTATGGTCATGATATCGGGGATGAAGTGCTGATCAATGTGACTAAACGTCTGCAGACATCACTACGTAAGGAAGATTTAATTGCCCGCCTCGGCGGTGATGAATTTACCATCTGTTATTCTAATATAAAAAATATTGATGATGTAAAAGCCCTCTGCACATTACTTATTGATAAAATAGGTCAGCCCATCAATATCCAGGGCAAAATCTGCCATGTCGGACTGAGTATTGGTGTGAGTGTATTTCCTGAACACGGGGATAATTGTCAGACCCTGCTTAAAATTGCCGATGCCGCCATGTATCAGGTAAAAAACCGGGGCAAAAACAGTTTTCAGATAGGTCCTGCTGAAACCGATTAAATCAAACAATGACTAAGACAGTTCCTTGCTTTTAATAGTTTCCAGCAAGCCCTTGCTGGCTTCATTAACCAGATTAAAAACATTGTCAAATCCCTTGATACCGCCATAATAGGGATCAGGTACTTCCTTTTGTGATGTCTGGGGCGCAAAATCAAGAAACAGAGACAGTTTATGCTGATATTCTTCAGGACAGGCACTTTTCAGTTTATCCAGATTATCCCGATCCATGGCCAGAATATAGTCATAATACTCAAAATCATTATCATGAACCTTACGGGCTGTAATATAAGACAGATCCACATTATATTTAAGCGCCGTTTCTGATGCCCGACGATCCGGAGATTCACCCACATGATAAGCATGGGTACCCGCTGAATCAATTTCTATTTTATCATCCAGATTTGCAGATTTGACCAGATGTTCAAAAACACCGTGCGCCGTTGGCGATCTGCAGATGTTACCCATACAGACAAAAAGAATTTTTACTCTGGACATACTTTGTTTATCCGTACCTGTATTACTTTGAAGGCTCAATGGTTCTGGCTTCGGATTCGAGCATAACCGGGATATCATCGCGAATGGGGAACGCCAGGTGGTCTTTTTCACAGATGAGTTCGTTGTTTTCCTTGTCATATTTTAATTCACCTTTACAGACTGGGCAGGCCAGAATATCCAGAAGCTTTTTATCCATAGTTTTACTCTCAAGTTTTTTTAATAATTGTTTGTTATAAATTAATAGCAATCGTTAATTGTTAGGGGACTGCAATTGCTGGGCAATCCCCGTAAAAAACTGCCTGTCTATATCAGCCTGTACCGGAAGATACCAGGTGTCTTTTAAATTAAAAGTAGTGCATTTTACCGCATCTTTCTGGGTCATGATTATGGGCTTTTGATCTTTAAAATCAAGAGCCTGTTCCGTAAACTGAAAATGATCCGGAAACGGATGTTCAATAACTTTCACACCCGCCTGTTTTAACTGTCTAAAGAATGCATCAGGTTCACCAATGGCTGCCACTGCATGTACCATTTTACCTTTAAAATCATTCAGCGTCATACTGCTCTGATCCGGGTTCAGGCTGCCGACACTCTGGAGCAGTCCGGCTTTATACTCCATAGAGTAAACTTTAGGGAAAATATCTGGCGATGGCACTAAATCAGCCGGTTTTTCCAGTTTACCACGGGAAGTATTATACACAATATAATCGACTGACTTAAGACGGCTCTCAGGCTCTCTTAGCGGCCCGGCCGGCAAGCATAAGCCATTGCCATACTGGCGGCGGGCATCGGTAACATTAATCTCAATATCCCGGTACATGGCATAATGCTGCATGCCGTCATCACTGATTATGACATTGCAATCAGTCTGTTGTTCAATAGCCTGTACCGCCCTGCTGCGAACAGGATCTATAAATACCGGACAGCCTGTCGCCTGCTGTATTAGCACCGGCTCATCACCATATAGCTGAACATCATTATTCTGTACACGACGGGGAAATGGCGGTGTCTGGTTATCTTTTTTAGCCCCATATCCACGGCTGACAATACCCGGCCGGTATCCCTGAGCCTGCAGCTGCCTCGTCAGTTCAATAACCAGCGGGGTTTTACCGTTACCGCCAATATAAATATTGCCCACAACAATCAGGGGCAGACGAGAACGATAGACCGATAAAAGCCCAAACTGATACATCTGTCGGCGCAGGAAAGTTAAAGCACAAAAGATAAAACTAACAGGAGCCAGAGCCATACTGACGATATTAAAACTCTGCCAGTATGCACTCACAGACTTCATGTTTGAGCCCTGTTATTCCGGTTTGACGGCAGCAAAGGTGATATGCAGAAAACCAAGCTGACGTGCGGCGTCCATTGCTGTCATAACAGACTGATGAGTGGCATTTTTGTCGGCACTGATAATAACTCTGGGTTCTTTATTATCTCCTGCTACTTCACGCATAGCCCTGAGCAGACTTTCTATCTGGGTATTAAGCAGAGTTTTACCGTTGATGGTATATTCACCTTTTGGACCGATAAAGACTTCAATATCAAGAGCTTCAGTTTCAGAAATCTCACCGCTGGCTTCCGGCAGTTCAATATTAAGCTCGGACTGACGGTCGAAAGTGGTAGAAACCATAAAAAATATTAACAACAGGAATACCACATCAATCAACGGCGTAATATTAACGTCCAGATCTTCGGGGGTTTTATGCCTGAAATTCATATCAGTCTTTTAGCTCCTGACGATCGCCATGGATAACTTCCACCAGATAAACCGCCTGGGCTTCCATTTTTAATAACAGCTCATCCACTCTGCCGCGAAAATACCGGTAAAACATAACAGTAGGAATGGCAACAGACAGACCTGCAGCGGTTGTTATCAGAGCTTCAGAAATACCATCGGCCAGCACTTTGGGATCACCAACCCCCAGACTGGTAATCACGGCAAACACCTTAATCATACCGATAACTGTACCCAGCAGACCCAGCAAAGGCGTAATGGAAGCAATAGTTCCCAGGGTATTCAAAAACCGTTCCAGCTCCTGAGCCACCTGGCGGCCTTCTTCTTCAATGCTTTCTTTCATGATATCGCGGGCACCATTCATATTACGCAAGCCTGCGGCAAGAATCCTGCCCAGAGGAGAATCACTGTATAGCTTTTCTATAACTTCGTTGGTTATCCGTTTTTTCTTGTGCAGCTTTATGATTTGATCGGCCAGATTAGAGGGTGCAATAGACTTTTCCCGTAAGGTCCAGAAACGTTCTGCAATAATGGTAAAGGCCAGAATAGAACATAAAATAATCGGGGCCATGATCCAGCCGCCGGAAACAATTAATTCAAACACACAGGTTCCTATTTATTGAAAATACTAAACTATACACTAGAGGTTTCGGGCCTGACGATGCCAGAAACGTTGTTTTAACTCCCGGTATTGTATCACCAAAAGTGAATTATTGGTTATATCAGACTGAATATCAATAGCCCCATTCACCGTTGTATAAATTTTTACTGCCTTTTTTTTATATTTTTGAACTACCTTTTCAGAGGGATGGTGAAAACGATTATGATAGCCGTAGGAAAACAATACCATTTTCGGTTTAAGCTGATTAATAAAAGCGGTTCCTGAAGAGGTTTTACTGCCGTGATGGGGTACCTGAAGTACATCGGCCTTTAAATCAGGATATTGTATAAGTAATTGCCGTTCGACCTGCTTTTCAATATCCCCGGTCAGCAGGTAGCGGGTTTGTCTGGCTGTGGTTATGAGTAAAACACAGGAAAGATTATTATTATTTTTTATTTTCCTGGTTGTATATTCACTTTTTGGCAAGGGTGACAGGATTTCAAACCTGACACCATCCCAAACCCAATGCTGACCACTTTGACAGGCTTTAACTGAATAACCATTAAATATTGGCGAATCCGCTTCACCGGACATAATTGATTTAATGTTGAACCCCTTATACAACGGCCGAAATGAACCGGCATGATCACTGTCAGTATGACTGATTATTAAACGATCGATACGACTGATACCCCGATAATTTAAAAAGGGAATAATAACACTGTCTGCCATATTAAACTGCTGTGAATAATTATCTCCGGTATCAAAGACCAGACTATGCTTCTGGGTTTGAACCACCATTGCCAGTCCCTGTCCTACATCCAGCATAGTCAGACGAATATTGCCGCTTTCAGGCTTATCTATCGGGGTAAAAACCAGCGGGAGAAACAATAACAATCCAAAAGGTCTTCCCGGCCAGCCCCTGGGCATTAACAACCATAAACCAGCAATTAACAGACTGCCTGCTAGTAATGAAAAACCTTGAATATGAAAAATATTAAATGAGGTGTTATCCAGAAAATGTAAATAACCGAATAGAATATCCAGCGGGTATACCAGGACGTTAAATACCATTCCTGCAATAGTTTCACTGATAAGGCTTAATGCGGCAGCGGCAAGAGTCAGCGGAACAATAAACAGGCTCATAAATGGGACAGCAACCAGGTTAGCAACAGGAGCAACCAAAGAAAACTGATTAAAAAAAATAGCCGTCAGTGGCAGTAAACCTAAAAAAACGACCAGCTGAATTCGTACTAAGCCTGTAATTTTACCCGCCCTGCCTGGCCCGGAAGCTAACCTTGATGTGACAGACATAACGATCACCGCCACCGCTGAAAATGACAACCAGAAACCGGAAGAAAGACTGCTTAGGGGATCGATTAGAAGTACCAGCAATAAGGCGGTTAACAGGACATAAGAAGGATAAAAGGTACGCCTTAGTATCACTGCTACAAAAACCACCATTAACATTAACAGCGCCCTTTGAGTAGGTATAGCAAACCCGGCCAGGGCAGCATAAACAACGGCAGCCAGAAAAGCAGATACACTGGCTGCCATAAAGGCTGGAAACCTGAGGTTTAAAGAAGCAATCCGCCGCCAGATAAAAAACACCAGGGTTCCGCTTAGCGCCGCAAATAAACCGATGTGCAGACCGGATATCGCAATTAAATGGTTAGTCCCGGTATGTATAAGCAACTGCCATTGCTGTGGGCTAATGTCGGCACGGGAGCCAATGGCCAGAGCCTTGAACAGGCCTTTATACGGATTATCAGCCAGTACCCTGTCCAGGTTATCGGCCAGCTTCTGCCTCAGGCCGAACAGGCTGTATTCTGTCTGTTCAGACCTGAGCAGCTTAGCTTTGCGTACATAGCCTATAGCCTGAATATGGTTCTGAAACAACCACTGTTCATAGTCAAAAGCCCCGGGATTTATTAGACCGTTATTGTGTTTCAGACGAATATCAAGCTGCCATATCTGACCGGCTTTAATTTTTTCCCGTGTACTATTACCGCCATACCGGCTGCCCACATACCAGCTTAAATAGACTTTAGCCTTAAATGCCTGCGGCTGACCGCCTGTATGACTCGTTTCCCTGGAATGGATATTAAAAACAAACTGTACTTTTCTATAATCCTTTTTTGGTAAAGAAGCTATCTCTCCTGTTACCCGAATGGTTTGCCCTTCTATTTGTTCCAGATCAAGTGGCGGTACCACCTGCTTAATATATAATGCTGTCCATAGAAAACCACTGATAAACCACAGCACAAATAGAACTAATGGCACGCCTGATGGAAAAAATGCTTTGTTTATAAGAGTATATTGAGACCGGTAGCGGTATAATAAGAGAGTCAGAACCAGGGTGATCCCGGCAGACAGAATGGTAATTTGAAGATTGGGAAAATACGGCCAGTAAAGCAAAGCCATATTTCCGGCTAAAAACGCCACAATCCCTGTGCGCATTTCTCTGGTTTCCGTTATTTAATACTTTCAATTCAGATGAATTGCACTATGCTAATTTACAAGACGCTATTTTATAAAACTATTAGATAATACAATTGCTTATTCTAACCATACAATTATTTACATTATGCCAAAAAAGCTAATCAAAAAATACATGCCTGATCATAAAACGATCAAGGAGCATAAAAACCTGCAGATTTTCGGAAAGCTTCTGCACGATGGCAATCTCTGGCATTTTAACCGACGCTCTGTATCCGGTGCCTTTGCCGTTGGTTTATTTGTGGCTTTTATTCCCCTGCCCTCCCAGATGATTATTGCAGCCACAATCGCCATTATGTTACGGGTTAACCTGCCTATTTCCGTAGCACTGGTCTGGGTATCCAACCCGATAACCATGCCGCCCCTGTTTTATGCAGCATACTTGGTGGGAGCAAAAATAATGGGTGTTAAGGCACTTGAAAGCAACTATGAACTGACACTGGACTGGTTCAGCCACCAGCTGCATATTATCTGGCAGCCGTTTTTACTGGGCTGCTTTATATTCGGTGTAATCAGTGCTGTTGTTGGTTATGCCAGCATCCGGCTGTTATGGCGCCTGCATGTTGTCAATCATTTAAAAGAGCGTAAAGCACGGCGGAAAAACCGCCAGAAGAATTAAGTTCTCACAGGTTCTATAATAATTTGAGAACGCACTGAACGGGCCAGGAAACAACGTTCATGGGCCTGATGATGTATTTTCTCGATCGCCTCCCATGCTACTTCCACACCCTGAGCAAAACGTACTTCTGGCCTCAGTACCACTTTTGAAATGACCAGTTTACCCTCAGCATTTTTCTCAAGATAAGCCGTGGCATTGTCCTGGTAATGTTCCAGGATTAGACGCTTTTTGGAACAGATGGCAATAAAGAATAATAACTGGCAGCTGGACAGAGCAGCAGCAAAAGCCCGTTCCGGATCAGCGTATTCAGGCGTACCCAGAAATTGCGGGGCGGATGAGGCATTAACAATCAGACCGTGACCAAAGTCCCATTGATGATCCCGATTATAATCCTGATAAGCAAAGGATTCAGTCTGTTTCTCCCAGCTGACCCTGACGTTGTGTTCTGACATACTTATTTACCGACTTCTATTCTTAAAGGCAGCCATTTATTGGTAATGCGTTGCACCAAACCCTGCTGCTGCATTTTATCCAGGGCATTATTCAGTTTGTCTCTTAATTGGGTATTGCCCTTTTTAACGGCCCAGGCCAGGGGTTCTTCGGTCATATATTCATACAGACCAAATAATTCACGATCCTGTGTTCTGGGCAATACTGTGTATTTCCAGACAGTAGGCGCATCATGAACAAAATAATCAATCTCTCCAGCCTTAAGGGCGGCAACACCTTCTTCAATAGTCGGGTAGGATTTTATCTCTGCTGCATGAAAAGTATCATTCACATATTGCTGACCCGTAGTATTATTTTCCACTCCAAAGCGGCGTCCGGCTTTATACATAGACAACTTAGAGGAATGGGTCATAATATTATCAGTCTTAATCATAACCATCTGACCAATAACCATATAAGGTTTGGTAAAGTCCACCCGCTGCCGGCGGTCCTGGGTAATTGAAACACCAGACATGACCACGTCAATTTTACCGTCATTAAGGGCACTTTCCAGTGATTCCCAGGACATTTCATCAAACCTGATATCCATACCGGTTTCTTTACCGACAGCCTGAGCCAGATCAGCCTCAATACCGACAATTTTGCCATCATGTTTAAAAATAACTGGAGGATAATTGGTTGCCACACCTACTTTCAGAGTATCTGAATACACAAGAGGTGACAGAAACAATAAAACCAGCAGCATAATGCCGGACAGATAACGATACATTTTAGATCCTTTTTTAGTATACAGGTGGGTGGCTGAACCGGATAGATTCAGATAATATAAATTAAATGCTCAGCAGCAATCGACCTTACTGATAAGATCGGCACGTTTTTTAGCTTTTTTAATTATGCGGCTGATTGCTTTAAATTCCTTACAGAGATTATAAGCTTTTTTACTGTTTTTCTCTTTATGGGTTTCTCTACGTATTTTTCGTTTAAGTGTAGCCTTTTTTTCTTCCAGAGATACAATCAGTTTATCCAGTTTTTCACGTTTTTTTCTCTGTTTCTTTCTGGACAGATCAAAGAAATCGTCCAATTGTTCCAGCAGGCTCTTAATACTCATATTCATCCCCGAGTTCAGCAATTTCTTTATCTTTCACCCATAATACAGCTGCCACTTTAAGTAGTTTTTTACAGATGCTGTGCATAAATCCCACATCATTAATCAGCGAAGCGGCCATTTTTGGATCAATTTTATTGTCTCTGATTAACTTATCAATACCCTGATTAAGCTTTCTTTCATTATCGGCTGCTTTTTCTTTTAAAACTTCCAGCTCCGTCATAATTTCAGCAGAATCAAAATCCGTATCCCTGATCTGCTGAATACTCCTTAAAATGGTCACAATTTCCCGGCGCAGTTTATTGTACTCATTAATCATGTAATTATTTTTAATTTTGATGAAATAGTTAAGGTTTTTCTGTAACTCTCTTATATCCTTGACCATTTCAACAATATTTCGTGCTGTCAGTTTTAACTCATAGACTTTATTATTGTCCTCTTCATCCATATAAGCCTGGGTTTGAGAAGAATAGCGCAGGATCTCTGAGTAAATGTTTTTAATTTCTTCCTGGTAGACCCTGTTTATATCCACATGGATGGTTTCATTAGACAGTTCTACCAGTTCTGGAATTTCACGCTCTGAAAATATTTCTGAACGATGCAGGTTCATAGCATGCACCAGGGCTTCCAGGGACTTGTCATACAGGTGAATGGTTTCCTTGCGCAGGGCTTCCAGTGCCGATGCCGGTATCTGCATGACTTCCTCAGTCAGGTATTTGACCTGTCCGCGACCTTTTTCCTTTACACAGAACAGAGTTTGAAGATAGTTGACCAGCGGCCTGATAAAGGGCGTTACCAGTAAAACACCCAGAACATTAAAAATAGTATGAAACAGAGCCAGCTTCATGGCATAGTCATTTTGTGCTATGGACAAATAAGGGGCCAGGAATTCTACCAGATCACGCAGTTGATAGATAAGCAGTACCGCAACCAGACCGGTAATGATATTAAAAATAAAATGTGCGACTGCCAGACGTTTGCCATTTCTATTGGAGGCCAGAGACCCCAGAATAGCGGTTACCGTAGTACCAACATTAGCCCCAATAGCAAGAGACAGGGCATTGATGTAATCAATCTGCCCGGAAGCCAGGGCAGTAATAATAATGGCCATTGTGGCGCTGCTGGACTGAATAATGACCGTAGCAATAGCCCCCAGCGAAAGGTAAACCAGCACCCCGGAATAACCCGTCATGGCATACTCTGCAAGGTTAATACCCTCTTTAAGGGTATCAAAACCTTCCTTCATATAGGCAATGCCCAGAAAAATAAAACCCAGACCAATTAAAACACTGCCCAGTCCCTTATAGCTGTTATGTCTGGAAAACTGAAAAATAACACCAAAAATCAGCATGGGCATGGCGTACTGGGCAATTTTTATTTTTAGACCAAAAGAAGAAACCAGCCAGGCGGTTGTCGTAGTACCGATATTGGAACCAAAAATAACCCCAACGGCCTGAGTCAGACCAATCAGTTCAGCAGATAGAAAAGAAATAATAATAACGGATATAAGCGAAGAACTTTGTACTACCGCTGTAGATAAAAAGCCTACACCAATAGCCTTTGGGGTGGTATTAGTAAACTTTTCAAGAAAGGATTCCAGGGTTCCGCCGCTAAACAGCTTAAAGCCGTTTTCCATATAGTGCATACCGATAAGGAAAATAGCAATACCGGAAATAATGGTTTTGGCATCATCAGAGGATACGACAAACCAGGCAAAAATCAGGAATATTAAGGGACTGATTATTTGTTTTAACATGGTTGGTTTTTTATAATCCTGCCGTTTGTACTGTAAAAGACGATGGCCTAACTGACTTTAAGACTAAACAATAAAAACTGTAGATTCAAGTTTTTAGAAACTCATGGACATTTCCGGACAGGCAAGAATTTTTTTGCGGCTTCTTAAATACAGTAAATAAGCCTGAAACAGACACCAGCTCAGCCAGCAGAAATTAGCCAGCATAATAACTGCAGCCAGTACAGTCAGAGCCGGGTAATAGACAGAGATCAGTAACAGGGTACCTGAAAGCAGGTGCAGCATAAACTGAATCTGGGAGTTACGGGTACTGATCACCTGTTTCATATTAGGTACCAGGGTCATTGCTTCCGGGCGCTTCAATGACTGCTTCTGTAAATGTAAAAATATTAAAAAAGAGACGATCTTATGCAGCATTCCATTAATTATGGATATGGCCAGACCGTATATTAATAATATGGCTAATAAATACGTTAAGTGAGCCAGGGGGAAAAAAACAGCCGCCCACCAGAGCAGTATCGCAGCCAGCAGTGAAAACAGCGCCAGGCGGTAAAAATTAATGGTTACATCGGCAATTTTACGTTTTCTCTGGGCAATTTTAAGCAGTGTATAAAACACAAAAACCAGCAGCTCCGCCGACAGTAAAAAGGCCAGAGTATAATATATAAAAGGCTGACCAGAGTCAGTGCCGGACTGTTTACTAGAAATAACAGTATAAAAACTCATCACCAGTAAAGTCAGCATAATGACCAGCGGCAGTATTTTAAGGTAACGCGGGGAAAACTCAGATATTACATAAAACATCGGGATTACCTGCGAACTAACCGCCATAATAATCAACACCACCCAACCCAACAGTCCCCAGAGCGCATGCAGATCGGTATAGAGCCGGTAGGACAGATTAAGTTCAGGCAGCGCATGTCCCAGCAGCAAAAAAAATCCCAGCCCCAAGGTTATCAGCAACACCAGAAACAGTACTCTGAGCAGATACACAATTAACTGATTTCCCAGCCTGGAAATCAGCAGAGGTAATAGTGAAAGAGCAAATAAGCCGGTTGCAGAACCAAGTGCCGCCACTGCTGTCTGGAATAGTTCACTATAAGCAGATAAAAAACCTGATACCATAGTCAGCACACCCAGAATCATTAAAACATGAATAACAGCGGCCAGCTTTTTACTGCCGGGTATCAGCTGGCCGTTCATAACGGGTATAAACTGATATAAAGCGCCCATCATGACCATCAGCATAAACCCAATGGTGAGCAGATGAGTCAGAGCCAGATTAGTATTACTCCAGCGTGTAAGCCAGAAATCATCTCCACTGTATAATAACAGCAGCGCGGCTAAAACACCGAACAAAGGCGCACTGAGAAAAAAACGAAACGGAGTCAGGATGGGGGGGATGGTGTCCAGGGACAGTTTATGAAGGTTCATAGGCAGCCTGCTCAGGATGAATCTGGAGCAAAGTGACTTCGGCAGTATTCATTGCTTAGAGGATCAGCAGTATTCCAGATAAATATTTCCCAGGGTCTGCTGTCTCCTTTATGCATAACAGCCGCATAACCATTTTCTTCCAGCACCTGCAACAGAGGTAATGGCTGCTTTCGATGCAGCATATGAATATATTCTCCGGGACCAAGTATCTTAAGCTGCTTCAAAACCACTTCAAAGGGCTGAGGCGCTTCTAAATCGCTGACATCAACAACTATTTCCCTGGCCATTTGTTTTCCTGATCATTGTCTGGTATTCCCTGCCGTCATAAGGAATTTACTGGTTCATACGCTCAATAATTTCCTGAGCATTACCTAAAGACTGATCGGTCATGGGATAAAGGATCTGCTCCTCTTTCATATTATGCTGCTGCATGGTCACCATCAGACTTTCGCTTAAACCCAGAAACTGATCCATATCCCGTGCAGTACCGGCCTTATTAATTTCATTCACCAGGGAGCGCATCTGCTCATGCTCCATACGCATCATCTGAGTCGGTCCTCCGGTCATACCGGTTGCCTGTTCAAATTCAGGAAACAGAATCTGTTCTTCGCGAGTAAAATGCTTTTCCAGTTCATCAGCAAAAACCTGCCAGCGGGATAAACCACCTTCCCAGTCACCTTCAGAAACGGCCTGTTCTGCCTGCGCAAACAGTTCATCACATTCCTTGTGGTGTGCAGCCATAAATGAGTTAATTGTAGAAGACACGTATCAGCCCCTTAACCTTAATATGTAGTTACCAGGGGGAATTATATTTTAATTGTCTGAAAGCGCCTTAACTCATATCAAGGATTTTGTTCTGATTGGCGAGAATCTGATGAGAATTACCGCGAAAAACAACCCGTTCCTGTTTCTTTTCCAGCTGATAATCATACATGGGATCATAGTACGAGGTTAATAAAGCCTCTATCCAGAGTTTGTGCTGGGCAACTGAACCGCTGGATTGCTGCTCATTCAGTGCCGCTGACATCAGTCTGTTGATGGACTGATAGCATTCTCCGCCAAGGCGTTTTTTAACCCGTTCCAGGCTATTGAGCAGATAATCAGAAAACATCTCAAAAGCCGGTTTTGAAAAATCCTGCGCATCATCCTTTATCGGGTTATCGGCCAGATAGCGCTCATAACAGGCATAGAGATCAATCACATAATCTTTGAGAATAACATTAATGCGATAGTCCAGATCTTCCTCAAGCATAACCAGCGGAGCTTCCGTCATTTTGTCTCGTAAAGACTGAGGCAGGCATAAGCTGCCTATCATCCGGCCTTCATCCTCCAGCCAGAATCTATGTGCCCCGCCGGCCCGCAGACGCATCAGTAAAATGGCCAGGGTATTTTCAAAGTTGATCTGACTGGGCTGGCCGTTGGGGAAACGCCCAAAACTCGATCCCCGATGATTGGCCAGCTCTTCCAGATCAATGCTGTGACTCAGTTCTTTTAATAACCAGGTTTTACCGGTACCAGTTTTGCCTCCCAGGATAACAAAATTGGACAGTTCTATACCCTGTTGGAGTTCATCAATTAATACCCGGCGCATGGCTTTATAGCCACCATTAACCAGGGGCAGCTCTATACCCTGCTCTTTCAGCCACTGCTGGGCAGTTCTGGAACGCAAACCACCCCGAAAACAGTACAGGTAGCCATCAGGATGCTGCTCTGCAAAACGCTTCCACTGAGCAATCCGCTGAGCTTTTATCTCACCGCTGACTAGCTTATTGCCCAGTTTTATGGCCGCATCCTGACCAGCCTGTTTATAACGAGTGCCCACTTCGTGGCGTTCCTGATCATTCATCAGGGGCTGGTTAACAGCATTGGGAAAGGCGCCCTGCTCAAACTCGATGGGAGCCCGGACATCCATTAGCGGAACATTTTTAAGAAACAGGGAGCGTATCAGTTCTCTATCTATTGCATTGGCCATAAAATTAACTCATCAGTGTTAGAGAGGCAACGATTTCATATGGGGTATTTCTGAGCTGGGTTCAGCATCTGTTGCCGCTCCAATTATCTGAGCCTGATAATAACCTGCTTTGTGTAACTGCCGCAAACAATCATCCGGTTTTGAAATATTAAAAAGAAATGATTTACTGATATTGATTGTTAATTTTAACAATAGTGGATATTTTTTTCCAGACAGCTTTTATTAGCATCATATTTTATAGCAGGCATAAAAAAAGCCCATTAACAAAATGGGCTTTCAGGCTTTAAACCTGTATCGCTAAAATATCAGAAACGAATCATACAGTGCATTTCTAGTAGCATCCTGCTAATTAGTTGCGCCTTATTTTTATCGCTGAACCGCTTCTTTTAAAGCATTTTATTAATTCAGGTTTTCGCTCCCCCGTTTCCCCTTAGTAGGTTTTATTATGTGCTTTATATAAAAACACATCCAACTATATAAAAAAAGAAGGGAAAACCCTAATATTTCATAAAAAAACAACTAAGCCACTGTATTTAAAGGGAATATGATTTTATTAAAAATCATATATTATTTAAAGCATAGCATCACAAGAACTATATACGATTTGGCAAATGTGTTTTTATGGTCAAAAAAACTGTTTTTTTAATAATTTACAGTTTATTTATAAC
>Ga0256831_1000166_pt1 | contig 34875 bp, 23 predicted proteins | sample 132544metaG_FD_189087 | JGI IMG/M metagenome (GOLD analysis project Ga0256831, IMG submission 189087) | Hydrothermal vent microbial communities from Lau Basin, Pacific Ocean - 132-544 | ecosystem: Environmental > Aquatic > Marine > Hydrothermal vents | place: Pacific Ocean: Lau Basin | collected...
CCCGGTATATAAAGCAAAACTGGCATCTGCTAAATCGGTAACTATATCTGCAATTTCAGCATTTGCATCTGTACTAAACATATACCATACACTACTCATCGCATTGTCATTAAAATCGCAACCTCCATCATTGAAATTATCCGAACATGCTCCAGTATTCTCTCCCTGATTATCCACCTGCTGACAACTGGATGCTATTTCTCCAAAGTCTCCTGCTCCTGCACATACATCATTCACAACACTAGTGACAGTTTCCGTCGCAGTGATACTAAAATCTCCTTCTTCTCCCTCTATACTTCCTACCGCTAGTATAATAGTCTCTCCAGGATCAATACAGCCGATATCAAATGAATTATCGAGAATGTTACAACCCGGACCGGAAGCTATTCCATTAAAAGGAGCGCCTGAACAATCACTTACATATGCTGCAACACTTATCTGAACAGCAGAAGTAGTATTATTTGTAGCTGTGCTACTTGCTATTGCCACATTAAGATCAATTGTATTCGCATTATTATTGGTATAAGAATAATATACCTCATGAGATGTGGCATCCAATGTACAATATACCAATTCTCCATTTGCACAAAATGTTGATCCTTCAACTGCTGTTCCTGACACTAAAGCCACAGCATCTGCACATAAATCATTAGCCGGAACACTCGCATCTGAAGTAGCGGTAAAACTACCACTTCCATAAACCATTACCCAATATATGGTCGTAGGATCTGCCAATACATCAGTCAAAGCTGCATCTCCTGCACATCCCAACTCGGTCAAAGTAGCACAATCAGGACCTGTCCACACTCTAAATTCAGACCCTGTAAAATCAAAAGTATTAACGGCTGAGGATGCTACAAAATGATACCATACTCCATCAACATCAGCCCCTGTGCAATCTTGTTCTCCTCCACAGGCATTGGCATCTGCTGCACCTGTGACTGTCGCTGAACAAGTTAGCGTTCCTCTATCCTCTGCATCTATACAATCATCATTAGCTACATCTAAAACCCCTTGATCAATATGAACTGTATAACCACCATAAAGAGGTGCACTATTTCCCGATTCTATATATAAAACATCGCCAACATTCAGACATGTTGCATTTGCAGTAACATCATCACCTGAGCAATCGTTTAATAAGACTTGATAAATAAATGCAGGATTCAATGAACCTGTAACAACAGCTGTAATATCAACAGTCAAATGGTCTGTCTCTCCTCCTGCTCCGGCAACTACAGTATAAGTTGTCCAAATCGTACCTGATGTTCCGGGTGAAGGCGGATTTGAAGAGCAACTGTTGTCCAAAACATTATCTCCTTGAAAAATTTCCTGCAAAGCACCTTCACAAACATCTTCTCCTTTATCTATAGTGATAGTAAAACTTCCCTCATGTCCATTTTCCAGTGCCATAGATATATAATAAGTTGTCCCGGCAGTAAGATTGACACAATCCGAAGTAATGTCAAAGCCGGTCGTAATATCCCCAACATCTGTTTGAGCTCCCGGACAAGTTCCGGATGTAGGATCCCAACCTACACTAAGATCACCTGTAGCACCACTTCCACTAGCTTCAAAATGAATATTGTAGTATCCATTATTGGCAACTGTAAATGCATAAAATCCTGTTTTATAAGTCCCCGCAGCAAATGACGCTGTAGCATCGTATGAGCCATCATCAGTAAATGTAGTTGGAATTGATCCGGAAATACTATATGGTATCGCACCTGCTGCAATATTATCAATATTTGATCCTGCTGTTGCACAATCATCATAAAACTGCCCAAAAGCATTAAAGGTTAAAAAAGAAAAAATAGCAATAAGTATAAAATTCTTCATTTTATAAGTTTTTAATATATTACAAAAATTGTAAATGGGAGCAGTGTAACGATATCCTAAATAACTTTGGGAGATATAAAAAACAAGGATACCCACTCACTTCAACGCAAAAGTAAAACAAACTATCCACAATTCCAACAAATTTAATAATAAAAAATAATTACATTATAAAGGCAAAAAGCACTTAACAAGCAGTTCGCGAAATATATTGTTTTATTATAATTTTTAACAATATTATATTTCATAGATAGCATTAATAGCGACTAAATACGAAATTATATTCTTAGCAAAATGACATCAAAGATATCAAAAAAGATTAAAAATATTTTAACTAAACCCAAGACTCGGAAGCTCGAAGAGATTCCGAAGCTGATTTAGTATTTAATCCGGCTTCACAATCTTCCTGCGTCAGCTTGCGAGTCCTACGCTTCGTGTTTAAAAGAGATTCCGAAGCTGATTTAGTATTCATTCCGGCTTCACAATCTTCCTGCGTCAGCTTGCGAGTCCTACGCTTCGTGTTTAAAAGAGATTCCGAAGCTGATTTTTGAAGCCAAACCCAAGATTCTGAAGCTGACAAAAATTAAACTAATGACTTCTAAAGAGAATTTTATTCTTAATAAAGCCAGCTGTTAAAACTATCTTTGTTTAAAATATTATTTGGTTACATTCTAAATACTTAATCTTCAAATGTTAATTTATATCAAAAACATTGAAAATAAATATAAAATTTTGTATTTTTGCAGAATTGTATCGAACTTTAACACAAACATTAATATTATGAAGAATAAACTTGACAAAATAGATTTGCAGATTCTTAAAATTTTACAAGAGAATAGTAAAATTACTAACCTCGATTTATCCAAAAGCATTGGACTATCACCGGCTCCAACATTGGAAAGAGTAAAAAAACTTGAAAAGACCGGAGTCATAAACAGTTACCATGCTAAACTCGATCAAGGTATCTTGGGATTAAATGTCAGAACTTTTGTTTTGATTAACTTGCTTTGGAAAAAACCCAATGCACTTGAAAATTTTATTGAAAAAATCAACAAAATTGACGAGGTTGTAGAAGCATATATCATCACAGGCGACGCTGATTTGCTATTAAAAATAGTTGCAAAAGACATCCCTACTTACGAAAGACTGATGTTTAACACACTATCACAAATAGATGAGGTGGCTCATATCAAAACATTGATGACTTTGTCAAATGTAAAGGATAGTGACTTATTGCCATACGACTACGAATAATTAGTCAATACTTTTTTATAAAAACACCTTTAGGAATTTATTAAAATCCTAAAGGTGTTTTATTATATGTGTATCAGACCCCATCCCCTGTAGTGATTGCCTTTTAAACTTATGCAACTCTTTATAAATCAATAAACCTACTTAGCGCCACTTAGCGGTATCCTTAGCGTCCTCAGCGGGAAACCAGTTGCAGATTAGAACCCATCCCCGACCCTTCCATTAGCAAGGGAAGGGGGAAGTTTGCTGCTTAATATATATTATTCCCCATGACTTAAAAAAAAATAAATTTATCGTAAATATCAAAATCCTGATTGGTTTGAGTATATTTGTAAAAAAAATAAGCTGATGGCTAAATCAATTACATATAAAGACGCTTTTGAGGAATTGAATAAAATTGCTCAAAGCCTTGAACATGATGAACTGGAGATAGATTCTTTAGCAAAAAAAATCAAAAGAGCTAACGAATTGGTGACGATATGCAAAGAGAAATTAAGAGAGATTGAGCAAGACGTTAATAATCAGCTTCAAAAATAATTATATGAATAGCTTTGGTAGAAAATTCAGGGTTTCAATTTTTGGTGAATCTCATGGCAATTCAATAGGTATTACTATTGACGGTTGTCCACCGGGAATAGATATTTCTGAGCATGATATGCTTGATGATTTGGAAAGGCGAAAAAGCGGAAAGCGTGGTACAACCCCAAGGAAAGAAAGTGATTTGCCCATTATAATATCAGGAGTATTCAATAATAAGACCACCGGCTCCCCTATTACTATAATATTTGAAAACAATAATACAAAATCAAAAGATTACTCTTTTATAAAAGATACTCCTCGACCGGGACATGCAGATTTTGTAGCAGAAAAAAAATATAAAGGATATCAAGATTATAGAGGAGGAGGACATTTTAGCGGTAGATTGACACTTGGATTGGTAGTAGCAGGAGTTTTGGCAAAAAAAATAATCAATCCAATGAAACCGGTTGCCAATATTGTAGAAATTGGTGGGAGCACTGATTTTGACACTGCAATTAATAAAGCGATGAAGAAGAAAGATTCAATCGGGGGGATAATTGAATGCAGCGTCGTCAATATACCGATAGGTTTGGGAGAACCTTTCTTTGATTCCGTAGAATCCGTTATATCGCATTTGGCTTTCTCAGTCCCTGCCGTGAAAGGCATAGAATTCGGTCTTGGTTTTGAAAGTGCAAAAAGATACGGAAGTGAAGTCAATGATACATTTGTAGATAAAACAGGAAAAACTACGAGCAATAATAGTGGTGGAATAAACGGTGGCATCACAAATGGCAATGATTTATTTTTTAAAGTTGCGATAAAGCCAACATCAAGCATTGGTTTAGGACAAGAAACATTTAATTTCAATACCGGCAAAAAAGAATTATTGCAAATAGGCGGAAGACATGATACTTGCATCGCACTGAGAGTCCCTCCGGTAATTGAAGCTATCACGGCAATAGCACTAGCAGATTTACTATTGATTGATTAATCCTATAAATAGAGTATTTTATTTTTTAAAACATCTTTTAACCATGATATGAATATTGAAGAATTCCGAGAATTTTGCCTACAACTGAAGGGAGCACATGAGAGTTTTCCTTTCGATGAATCCACCTTGGTTTTTAAGGTAGGTAATAAAATGTTTGCCTTAATGGGCTTGGATAATATCGACTCACCTACGGCTAATATCAAAGGTGATCCTGAGAGAAACATTCAACTCAGAGAAGAATATGAAGGTATAAACCCCGGTTTTCATATGAACAAAAAGCACTGGAATACTATCACCTTAGATTCTGATGTAAAAGACAGCTTAATCCGTGAACTTACCCGGGAATCTTATAATCTGGTCGTAAAAAGCTTAACAAAAAAAATAAGAACTGAATCGGGCTTGTAAACTATGGAAATAATAGACTCATATAGAACTATTGCCGCTCCCACAACAGGAGTTTATAAAGAAAAAGGAAGCAAATTTATTGCATATGCTTTTGAAATTAATTCAGAGGAAGAATTTAAAACCCGGTTAGAGGAAGTAAAAAAGGAGCATTTCAAAGCCAGACACCATTGCTATGCATATGCTATTGGAACTACACGTGAAAATTACAGATACAATGATGATGGCGAACCCGGAGGAACAGCAGGGCTTCCTATTTTTAATCAAATAAAAAGTTTTGACTTAACAAATATTGGAATTATTGTGGTTAGATATTTTGGAGGAACCAAACTGGGCGTACCGGGATTGATCAGAGCATATAAATCATCTACAAAAGATGCATTGGAATCAGCCCAGGTAATTGTCAGATTGATTGTTGACAAGATTAAAATAGAATATGATTATTCATTTATGGGAAATATTATGAGGATTGCTAATCAATTTGATATTAAAATATTGGAAAATACTTTCAACAAATTGCCCGGATTGATTATTGAAGTGAGAAAATCAAAAACTCAAGAATTTATTAAGAGCATTTATTCCGCTATCCTCAATAGAGATATAAAGGATATCAAAGAGGATGAAAAAGTAGATGGATTAAAAATAGAAATATGTTGAAAATCGGCGTAACAGGAGGTATTGGTAGTGGCAAAACCACAGTTTGCAAGATTTTCGAGGTCTTGGACATCCCCGTATATTATGCTGACCCAAGAGCTAAGCTATTGATGATTGAAGACTCTAAATTAGTTAAAGAAATCAAAAAACTACTTGGAGATAAGAGTTACAACAAAGACAAATCATTGAACAGGAAATACATCGCTAATATTATTTTCAATGATAAAAACAAACTAAATGCTTTAAACGCATTGGTTCATCCGGCAGTAAAAAATGATTTTGATAAATGGTGTGATTCACAAAATTCACCATATGTATTGAAGGAAGCTGCATTGTTGTTTGAGAATGGCAGTTACAAAAGTTTGGACAAGACCATACTTGTGTCAGCCCCCTTGGAATTGAGGGTACTGAGAGTAATGAAGCGCGACAATCACACAAGGGAAAGTATTTTATCGCGAGTTAGAAATCAAATGCCGGAATCCGAAAAAGAAAAACTCGCTAATATAATAATTAAAAATGACAATGATATATCTTTGATTTCACAGATTATTGAGATTCACCGCCAACTAGTAAAAGATTCAAATGCGAAAATACACTAATTTTGAATTTGAGAAACCATTGATTACCGCCCCACCCCCAACTAATCTTGAGGTAATCATTGCAATACCGGCATTTTTTGAGAAAGACCTATTATTAACATTAAATTCATTATTGGATAATAAGGGATATAATACAAATATTGAAGCAATAATAGTCTTGAATGAAAGCGAAGAGGTATCAGATGACGTCACTGCATTTCACAAAAAACAATACAGTGAATTAATAGATTGGTCTAGTAAGATTAACTCACAAAAAATATCCTTCTACCCTATTTATGTAAAAAATATAAAGAAAAAAATTGCCGGAGCAGGAATGGCGAGAAAAATTGCAATGGACGAAGCCTATATTAGGTTTGAAAAAGCCAATAATCCGGATGGGATTATAAGCAATTTGGATGCCGATACTATAGTTGACGACAATTATTTATTGGAATTGGAAAAAGAAGCGCTTAAAAGAAATAAAATCAAAGCTTACAGTATTCATTTTGAACATTTACTTCACAAAGGTCTTTCAGAAGAAAATAAATTGGCAATCATCAGTTACGAACTGCATTTGAGATATTTTATCAATATGCAGAAAATGTTAAAATTGCCTTATGCCTATCAAGTAATGGGAAGTGCAATGGCGGTAAAAGCATTTGCTTATGCAGAGGCTTTTGGAATGAATAAAAGACAGGCAGGAGAAGACTTCTATTTTCTTCAAAAATTCATCAATACCGGATATTTTAGCAATATCAACAGTACTACTGTTTATCCATCTGCAAGAATTTCTCAACGCGTTCCATTTGGAACAGGAAGAGCATTATACGATATTCTTACATTGGGCAAAATACCTGAAACGTACAATTACAAATCATTTATCGCTTTGCGAACGTTTACTGATAAGCTAGAGGTGTTTTATAATGACTATTCCAAAGGTATAGAATTATTGACAAATCCTATTTTAGAATATTTGGAGTCTAAAAGCTTTGAAAAAATACATTTTGAAATAAAAAAACACACAAAAGACTTTCAAGGATATAGAAAAAGACTATTTCGGTGGTTTGATGCCTTTTTGTTGATGAAATACCTGCATTACGCAAGGGACAAATATTTCCCAAATATACCGATAGATATTGCTACAGATTATCTTTTTGAGCAATTAAAAATAGACAATGAAATATCATTGGAGCAAAAACTCAATATTCTCCGAAAGCTAGATAAAAAAGGATATTAAAAGTAGGTGTATTTCATTTTTTTACTACGGTTCGCCACACAGCTACCCCCTCATCAATCCCACAAAATGATAGGGGGATGTAGCAACGCTGCATATCACATCAATAAAAAATAAACTACCAGAAAATGCTAAAAAACAAAAGGTAAAGACAACTTCACTACCATAGTTTTGCAGGATATACTCCTTCCACGATCAAGCTTTTGATTCTTTCCATCACAAATGGTTTATCTTTTTGGTAAGTAACACCAAACCAATCGCTATCAGAACTAAGCACTTTAATTATCGCTTTGTCCTCATTTATTAACCAATCGATTAAATCAGGAATATAATATTCTGAAGTTTTTTCATTTCCGTGTTTTTCAAGAAATTCTTTGAATCTGGCATCAAAATACTCAAAATAGCTTGGATAAAATCCCCACATATTCATTGAAACAAGGGTTTCGTTATCCAATTCCGTTTTGCCATCAGCTTCAGGGTATCTAATGACTCCATCTGCTTCTCTAGCTATTTTTTTACATTCTTTTATCTTAATCAGATTACCATTTTCATCAGCTTCACAAACTCCTCTATTAACATCACCATGATCGGACAATGTATTTTTAAGTTTATATCCCATTACAAAATACTCGTCTTTACCGTCTTTTTTACCATCAGGATTAGTTTTGAAATAATCAGCTGCTACGAAATAAGCATCTTTACCGTAATAATCATCAGCATTTATCACAAGAAAAGGCTCATTCACAACTTCAGCAGCCATATGCACAGCATGACCTGTACCCCAAGGTTTTTTGCGATCAAAAGGACCATAACCTTCAGGAATTTTATCCAATTCTTGAGTAACAAACTCGACATCGATTTTATCCTCAAATTTACCTTTGAAAAAATCTTTAAAAGAATCCAGAAATGATTCCCTGATAATAAATACTACCTTGCCAAAGCCGGCTTTTATAGCATCATATATCGAATAATCAAGGATTGTCTCACCATTAGGTCCAAAAGCATCCATTTGCTTTAATCCTCCATATCTGCTACCCATTCCGGCAGCTAAAACAACTAAAGTAGGTTTCATAAAAGATTTCTTTATAATAAATAAAATAATGAGTGCAAAAGTAACACTTATTTATTAAATAAAAAATCTAGTTCGCACAATTAATTAAATCAGAACCTATCCCCGACCTTTCTTTTTCAATAAGCGAGGTCAGAGACACTCGCTTATCAGTAGAATTACAGAAGAAATGCGGGTTGTGGTTTTCCCGATTTCGGAATGCAATGGAGAAACGGGGAGTTAGAGGGCAGTTGTGCCAGAAAAAAAAGATAATGAGGAGTATCGCCAAGGATTGAGTTAGATAAACAGGCAACTCTTTATAAATCAATAACATTCCTTAGTACTACGTAGTGGCATCCTTAGCGTCCTCAGCGGGAAATTAAGCAGCTTATTTGGTTTAAAATACTGGAAATCTTAGAAAAAGCATGGTTTATTATAGAGAAATAGACTTACTTACTCCCAATCTAAATTCACCACAAGATAACAAATCCTTATTTGGTCCAAATTCACTAAATGTATAGTTGTATTGTGGTTCGATATAAATTGACAATCCATTTTTAAATTTCCTTTTGACACCAACACCTACATTAGCTGACACAAATAATTTATCTTTGATTTTAGCTCCATCATGTACTCCTTTAGGATAATTCTTTTTACCATAAAGAGTATTGTGAAAATCGAAATCATCTTTCAATTCCTCTGCATATTTTTTCAAAGTATGTGTCTTACCTTCGGCATCTGTCTTGGTTTCAACAAATTCATAATCCGCATTGTAAAGGGCATTAGCGGAAACACCGGCGACAGTATATAAATCCCATTTGGAGTTTTCCACAAAATGATATTTATGGACAAGAGGAATCTTTATTTGAAGATATTTTATTCCATCTAAATAAAATGAGGAGGATTCATTACCATGTACAATCTTTTTAGGAGAATATCTCAAGCTAGCGACATTGATTCCTGATTCAATCTCGTGTTTATTCTTTTTATAAGAGAGTGCTACACCTACACCAAAACCGGTTTTAGTCTGACTATAACCGGGAGTATTTAGCACTTTATCATTTGGCGTTTGTATTAGATTAATTGTTGGAGAAACATATGTCTTGGCAAAAAATCCATTAGAGACTTGTTTATTATTTTCTTTGTTTACCAAAGCTAACTCTTTAGCTCCCTCTCCGATATAATCCAGAGTAACAAATTGATTTGCTTCCCCACTATCTTTATTATCCTTTTTTGCTTTCCTCATGGCGATATTGTTATCTGGTGTAAAACTATTGGATACCACTTTTTCGCTATTTTGTATTTCTATAGAATTATTTCCAAGATATGATTGTGGTTCTATATTAATTGGAAATAATTGCTCTCCAAACTCAATAGTATAACCCTCAATAGTATACCCCATAGTAAAATTATTTGGAATCAAATCACTATAAGCTCTTTGAGACTGACTTAAAAGAGATTGATAATAAGGATTATCACCAATTAATTTCATTCCATAATTTGGATTTAGTCTATTGGCATAAGTATTTGACACTATCACATCTCCAACATATTTAGATTTAGGCTTTATAGTAAGCTGTTTATTCTGATTTTGTTTGTGCACGATATTCATGCTTTGATTTATATCTTTAGTAGATATACCATCAATAACAGCTATAGAAACAATACTTGTGTTTTCTTTATAAAAATCTGCTTCGGGTTGTGCCGCAACAATTTGTCCGGATTTACCCTTTATATTTACTGATTTTTTAGTCTTAGTTTCTACTATATCTTTAGAGGTATCATTTTCAATATAAAAATAGCCAAAAATCAGTAATAATACTGCTGCTGCAATACCTACAAACAATCTAAAACCACTAGCTCCTTTGGCTGTAGACCTATCAAGTTTTGTCTCAAATCTATCAAATGAATTAGTGACAAGAGGAACTGAAAAAGCCTTCAATTTATCTGCAATCACTTGATCAAAGATCACATCTTCTCCGTCATTTTCATTCAATTTCTTTTCCAGACGATTCCATGACTCCACCTCATAGGGGATTTTCATATCCCTAAGAATCTTTGCCATCTCTTTATCAAAATTATTATTGGTCATAAAATTTATCTTTAGATAAAAGTAATTCTTTTAATTTTTTCCTAGCTTTAACCAAATTACTCCTTGAAGTACTTTCACTGATATTTAGTTTTTGAGCTATTTCTTTATGAGGGTATCCCTCTACGACAAACATATTAAAAATGGTTCTATAAATATAGGACAACTGATGCAATGCATTTAATATTTCCTCTACCGATAAAGATTGGAGCGCACTAGCTTCTTTTGTTTTCAAATGGTAAACATTATCCAATTCAATAGTTTTCTTTTTAACCCTTTTTCTATAATGGTCAATTGAAGTATTTACAACGATTCTACTCATCCAACCTTTCAGAGATGTACCAGGTTTATATTTTCCAATATTTTTAAATATCTTAATAAAACTTTCGTGCAGAACATCTTCTGCTTCCTCTTTTGTTCCCGCATACCTCAAACATATAGGCATAAGCACCTCGAAGTATTCTTCATACAGTTGTTTTTGAGCCCATCTTTTCTCCTTTAGGATACCTTCGATAAGTCCTTCTTCATTTCCCCATATTTTAAAAGAATAATCCATGTTTTTTGTTTCTCTAATTCTTCAAACGTATATAAATATAAAATGCTGCCTAAAATTACAATTATTTTCTGTTTTTTTTCAATTATCCTGTGTATCAGCACCGGAGTAGTACATTTTTGTAAGAAGCGAGGTCAGAGACACTCGCTTATCAAGCTAATTTTGAGGGAAATGCGGGTTATGGTTCTCTCTGTTTCGAAATCAGGGTTTTCGATTCCCTTTACTACTACCATTTTGAACTCACACTAATAAACCAAGAAAACAATTCCATCTGACAAAACCACTAAGTTTTTGATAATTTACATAAGAGAACCCATCCCCAAACCTTCCCTTTGTGAGGGCTTACGTTATGACACATCTTTTAGCAAATATTTTTATTTAGAACCCACCTCAATCCTCCCTTACAAGGGAGGAAGCTGCAACCCCCTGTGAAATACTTCGTTGATTTCACAGGGTAAACCGCAATAGCAACGCTTTTTTCACAAAAAAAATACCATTTAGTTATAAAACAAGATGATTCTCAAATAGCTATTTTTATTAATCAAGCACCTCCACTTCTCCCTTCCCTTTGTGAGGGAAGGGTTGGGGATGGGTGCTAAAACCGGAATCAAATCTCTCAAGAGAAAGCTATCGTTATCACACTTATTAAAAGATGTGTCATAACGAAAGCCTTTGTGAGGGAAGGGGCGTACCTGCTCTTAATCTGCAATATTTTCTCAGGCTTTTGCTTCTACGAGCCAAAGTTAGCTTTTTGGTTTTACTTTAACAAAGTCTCGAAGTACAGGCAAAGAAAAAATCAAATTTTTGTTAAAAATACAACTCTTTCTGTATTTCACCACAATGATGAAAAAACGATGAAAAATTTTTTATTTTTTTTTCAATACCAATAAATGTATTTAATATTAGATTCCAAATCAAAACAGATTATATAAAAACATCATATCACAACACATTAAAAATAAAGATAATATCAATATTTTTTTGGTATGTTTATTGAAAATATTGAAGTAATGAAAGAAGAATCATGGTGTATTGCCGTGATATAATCTTATTATTAAAACAATAATATGAAATTAAATTTTAAGCTGATGAGAGAACCATTACAAGATGCTAAAAAGAGGTTATCCGGGGTTTACAAAAAACCTTTTATGACCGTTTTTGCCATTATTATTATGGCATTTAATTTGTCTGCCCAAGCTCCTAGCGGATCCGTGGTAGAAGATTGCACTTGCCTGAGCAATCAAACACATTGTGGAGATGGACAGTATTCTACACTGCTGAGAATCGTGAACGGAGGACTTAACAATACTTGGTATGTCGCCGAAGATTCGATTCAAGGACTGTATGATATCAATAGTCCTGCACCTCCGACACCACCGACTGAATTTGTAACCGGACCGGCAGGTGTAACAATGACAGATATGGGAGGCGAGACCTATGAGTTAACTGCTATCCATGTTGATAGCCTCGGCTATTGGGTGAATTTAACTGACGGCACGGATACTGTCAAGCTGCTTGTTTCCCCTGGAACTTGCAAATACCCCCGGACTAAGATAGTCGGGGATCCTTTCGTTTGTGAAGGTCAAGTTTCTGACTATTCAACTGCTAATAATGCCACAAGCAATTATCTATGGACATTGAATAATGATGGAACTCATGGTGGAACGATGACCTCTGCCAATACTGCCAATCCAATAACCATAGAATGGGATGATGATTCTGATGGCAAGTATCATCAAGTCAAAGTTCAAGAGACCGATGCAAATGGATGTGTAGTATCAGATTCAATGTTAGTTCAAATTGAGGATACCATAACCATGGCTTGTACACATGATGTACAAATATCTTTGGATGCCAATTGTGCAGGAGCATTAACTGCTGACATGTTTCTAGAAGGTCAGGTCTATAATGATAGTTCTTATGCGATAATAATCCAAGATTCTAATGGTAATCTTGTGAAGCAAGACACTTTAAGCAAAGATATGGTTAATAAGGTATACACAATTACCGTACAACATTTGTGCAGTGGCAATATGTGTTGGTCTTATATGCTTGTTCTTGACAAATCAGCACCGGATTTGAATTGTCATACAGATACAATAAAATGTTCAGATAGTGTAAAACCAGAAGATTTGGTTGATGGATTCCCTCTATTGTACTATACTAATATACAAAAAACATCAAATCCTTTTAAATATATTGCAACAGGGACAAGCGGTTGTAGTGATGCGACTTTGGTATATAATGATAAAGTTACTGAAGAGCCTTGTTCTTCTCCTTTCACTTCTACAATAATAAGAAAATGGAGAGTTAATGATGCTTCATTAAACTCAAGTGTTTGTATAGACACTATCAGAGTTGAAAGAACAGGATTGGCAGATATAAACTATCCTAAAAATTGGGATGGATTACCTTTTAACAATCCTTTCATTCAAGCTTGTAGCAAATATCCTACTGATGCAAATGGAAATCCTGATCCGAGCAAAACAGGTTCTCCCTCAGGTCCATTCTGTGGTAATCTGATGGTAAACTACTCAGATAAGAGGCTTTATTTATGTGACGATATTGGAGGCGAATCATATAAAGTCCTAAGAAATTGGACTGTAATGGATATGTGTACAGGAGATGCATTTGATACTCTTCAAATCATTGCAATAATGGATACTCGTAAACCAACAATTTTAATACCCGGGCTTACAGGAGGCAATACATTTGTTGTAAACACTGAATATTATAACTGTGGTGCCAATGTCGAATTACCTGTAGCAACTGTTAGAGATTGTAGTATTGACAATCCACATGATTATACTGTTAGTTATCAACTAGCGGATGACGATGGGAATTATCCTGACCCAACATTTCCATATACGACATTACATAAGGTAGGTGGAAAGTTTATATTACCAAATATTCCATATGGTTTTGCCAAAGTAAAATATACAGCTACAGATCCTTGCGGCAATACAAAGGAAAGAATAATCTATGTAAAAGTGATAGATAACTTGCCTCCTCAAGCCGTTTGTGACAAGCATACAACTGTTACATTAAGCGATTTGGGCATTGCATATTTAAGCAAATATTCATTTGATGACGGTTCATTTGACAATTGTTCTGATGTCACATTAGATGTAAGAAGAATGTCAGGAGTATGTGACCCATCCGATTTAATTTATGGTGAAGGGGTACATTTTTGTTGTATTGATTCAGGTCAAGACTCTGTTGGAGTAGAACTAAGAGTTACGGATAGTAAGGGGTTTACAAATAGCTGTATGGCATGGGTTATAGTTAGTGATAATCAAAAACCGACAATTACTTGTCCTTCTAATGGTGAAGTAAGCTGTAAGTTTGATTACTCAGATTTATCAGTTTTCGGAACGATTAGAAATGACGAAAGTTTAGTTGAAAAAATATACATAAACGATCCTGAGCACGGTGGAAATCATCATTACTTTGGCAAGGATGGATTTGCTACCGACAATTGTGATGTAACTGCCAAGATGATTTCAAAAACAGTATCAATCAATAATTGTGGAACTGGTGTTATAAGAAGAGTATTCCAAGCAACAGATAGTTATGGAAATAAATCAAATACTTGTACTCAGACTATTCAGGTAATAGATTTCAAGCCTTTTAATGCTAATAATCCGGCAGACTTAAGATGGCCTAATGATTATACATTCACCGGGTGTCTAGGAGAGAATATACTCCCTGACAATTTACCTGATGCTTATGGTTGGCCAAAAATACTGGGAGATGATAAATGCAGTACAATTGCAATGGACTATGACGACCTGATTTTTGAGCATGTAGAAGGAACTTGTTACAAGATAATAAGAACATGGAGAGTTGTAGATTGGTGCGTTTATGAACAAAACAAACCCGGAACACCATTGGGATATTGGGAACATGTACAAACTATAATGGTAACAGATGACACCAACCCAACTGTGGAATCCGGATGTACTCCTGTTGACATTACTGCTTTGGGTAACTGTGATTATAGATACCACTTCAAAGCAATAGGTGATGATAACTGTACAGCCCCCAATCAACTAAGATGGTCATACAAAGTAAATATCAATAATTCTCCAACTGACATTGTTGAGGGGAATACAGATGAATTCAATATAGTATTATCAAAAGGTACTCATAAGATTACTTGGTATGTTGAAGACAATTGTGGAAATATTGGTCAATGTTCAAAAACATTTACCGTAAAGGACGAAAAAGCACCAACTCCACAATGTATAGACGGACTTGTCACTGTTGTTCTGCCTGAAAGTGGTAAAATAACTATACATGCTGCCGACTTTAACAGACACAGTACCGATGATTGTACAAGAAGCAATTACGGATCATGTGGATGTTTGACTGATTTGACATTCTCATTTTCCGACGACAGGTCTGAAAAAGACTTGGAATTATCTTGTGCTGATATTGAGAATGGCATCATAGACACTATCCCATTGACAATTTGGGTTTGGGACGAATCACACAATGGTGATTTCTGTAACACATTTATAGTATTGCAAGACAATAATGATGCATGTGAAGATGTAGTACCACTACATGATACCATATTCTATAATTTGACTGGAATTGTCCAAAAACCAAATGAGTCTCCGGTAGAAGACATCAAAGTAGTATTGACAAATGAGGACACTGAATTCAGCAGTGAAATGAATACAAATGCAAACGGTGAATATGTCTTTGAGCATTTGGCTGACAACTCAAATTATAAACTTGCTGCTAATAGAAATGGAGATTATTTGAATGGAGTTTCAACATTAGATATTGTTTTATTGCAAAAACATTTGCTCGGAATAAAGAAATTCAAAAATCCATATGATTATATCGCAGCTGATGTAAACGATTCAAAGAGCATTACTGCTTCTGATATTTTGGAAATAAGGAAACTGATTTTAGGTAGATTTAATAAATTCTCAAAGTCCAACTCTTGGAAATTTATTGATAAGGATATGCAATTTGAAAATAGTCAAAAACCATTTGATTTTAATGAAATAGTGGATTTAGGATCTTCAACAGTTGATATAAACAAAAACTTGCTTGCAATAAAGGTAGGTGATATAAATCAATCTGCATTGACCGGTGACGAAATAGCTTCCAGAAGTGCTAATACAATCGCTTTGGAAACAGATAATATATCTTTTGAGCAAGGAGATCAATTGGAAATCAAATTTGCGCCTAAAACTGCAATCGCGACAGTTGGATCACAATTCACTATTGAGTTTAATTCTGACAAATTGAGGTTTAACGGTATTGAAAGTGATTATTTCAAAATTAGTGATGAGAATATCAACCAATCCAAATCTAAAGAAGGTTTAATAATGATATCTATCAATGAATCAATAGCAAAAGTGATAGAAAAAGGAAAAGACATATTCACTTTCAATTTTACTGCAAAAGAAAATGGGGTATTGGACAACTCAATAAAAATAAGTTCAAAAATCACCAAAGCTGAAATTTACACACTTGAAGATAAAGAATTGACGGAAAACAATATCAAATTAGAGTTTAGAAATTCTGATAACTATACATTCAAGGTATTCCAGAATATTCCAAATCCATTTAGTTCAAAAACTGTAATAGGATTTGAGATTCCTGGCGAAGAAACTGTTTCATTAGAAGTGTATGATATGACAGGAAAAGTATTATATCAAGTCGAAAAAGATTACGACAAAGGATATAATGAAATAAAACTGACAAATGATAATCTTAATGTTACAGGGCTTTTGTATTACAAACTAGAAGCAGGAGAATATTCAGCAATTAGAAAAATGATTTTAATAAAATAGAACCGATTTATAAGGAGTGTTAATCTATTAAAGGGTTAATGCTCCTAAAATCCCAATCTATTAAAATAAATAAAATTATAAAAAATGAAAAATTATTTACAAATTAAAAGCAAAGTGTTCAAATCTGCACTTACTTTAATAGCATTCTTACTGTTTGCAATATCAATGCAAGCTCAGTGTGATGCAAAAATCACGGATGCTGATCATGACGGCAAAGATTATGTTTGTGCAGAATCAACTACATACTATCAAGCAGTACGATCAGCAGCTACCGGTAGTACCATTTCTTGGACTCTATGTGGTGGTGGAACAATACTATCTACTAATGATGACAATATTCTTTCAAGTGTTTCCATTCAATGGGACAGCTTACCGGGAACTGGACCATACTGCATTAAAATGACAGAAACAAATGGGGCCTGCTCCAATACGGAAATACTAGATGTTTATATTGAACAAAACAATTTAGTAATGGCGTGTAATCGATTAGTTCTTGTAGCTTTGGACAATAACTGCAGGGACACAATAGGTGCAGATCAAATAATAGAAGCTCCATTGTATCCGGATGAAAGTTACGATGTCAATGTATTCAACACTGACAATTCGATAAGACCGGAACCGATAGTAACACTTCAAGATTTAGGAGATACCTTAATGGTTGTTGTTACACACGAATGCTCCGGCTTGTCCTGTATGGGTAGAATTGCATTCCAAGATAATCTTGCTACGATGCTTTCATGTAGAGCAGATACAATCAAGCTGGAATGCGATGAATCAACTGACCCTGAGAATACACATGTTGGATTTCCGCTTGTAGCCGGTTCAACAGTCCATAAGGTTGACCAAAGAAGATATCAAGCTACCATTCCGGGAGATTGTGGTGGACAATTTACCTTGGTATTTTCAGATGAAGTACTAGACCAAACTTGTGGATTAAATGACTATCAATTTATAATACATAGGACATGGACTGCAATCGATGCATCAGGTAATGGTTGGTCCTGTACCGAAATTATTGCTCAAAAATGGGGTGATTTTGATACAATGACATTGCCTAATAATTATGATGGGATGAACGGAAATTTATTTTTTCAATGTAACGATAATCATCCAAATGCCAATGAATCTATTTATTGGTCTTATAAAGATTCAATTCCTACACCTGCGATAACAGGCTATCCTCAATATGCTTCATGTAGTAATATACAGTTTTTATACGAAGATTTGACTATTCCGGGTTGTGGATACAATAGAAAAGTACTCAGACATTGGACTATTTTAGACTGGTGTACAGGAAGACAAAAGCAATATGACCAAGTATTAGCATTTGTAGATGATACCCCTCCGATTATGGCATTGAGAACAGATACTCTTGAATTTGATGCAACCATAGGTAAGTGCTCCGGTAATGCATATCCATTACCTGATCCTTTAGTATTGGAAGATTGTTCCGATGTGACGGTTGAAGTTATAGGATACAAATTGTGTTCACAAGCTTTTGATAGTACAGATGGCATATACAAAAAATCAGGAAAATATGGAATCAAAGATTTACCGGTAGATTCCGTAATCTGTGTGAGATACAAAGCTACTGACGAATGTGGATTGTGGAGTGTTGCAAACATGAGAGTAGTAATTCGAGACAGACAAAAACCAACAGCTGCATGCGACGCTCATACAGTAGTGACAGTAGGTGTTAATGCAAAACTTTACGCAACTGCTCTTGACAATCACAGCTGGGACAATTGTGGAATCAGCAAATTAGAGATTAAAAGGACATCCAATAAATGCGGTAATTATCAAGATTTGATATATGGTGAATCTGTAGATATGTGTTGCGCTGATGTTGGTACGGATGTAGTAGTTAAATTAAAGGTTTATGATATTCATGGATTAACAAGTGAATGTACGGGAATAGTTCATGTTCAGGATAAAGAAAGACCTGTATTGACTTATTGCCCACCAAACTTCACCGTTGATTGTGAGCAAAATTACAGCAATTATTTCCCTGGAGGAAAACCAACAGCTACCGATAATTGTACTATACTACCCCCTACTAAAACAGATAAAGCTAATCTAAATGATTGTGGTTTTGGAACTGTAAGAAGGACTTGGGTATTGAAAGATAAAGCAGGATTGGAGACCCTTCACAAATGTGTTCAAATCATTACAGTTGAAGACAAACATCCATTGACTGATTCTGATATCAATTGGCCTACAAACAAAACACTTTATGGATGTTGGCCCGGAGTTGATTACAGTGAATCTGTGACAGGTATTCCAACAATAAATAATACAACTTGCAAGCAACTTGGCATTGCACATACAGATAAAATAATACATAACCCTGCTACTTCAGATGCATGTGTAGTAATAGAAAGAACATTCACTGTAGGTGATTGGTGTAACACTAATGCTGCTTATATAACACATTTGCAATACATCTATATTCAAGATGGTGGTGCACCATATTTCACATATTGTAAGCATGATACGACGATATCAAGTGGAACTGCCTGTTCAGTAAATACCACAATAAGAGCAGAAGCAGAAGATGATTGTACTCCTGCTGATGATTTGGTATATACTTACAAAGTTGACTTGGACGATGACGGAACTATTGATTTCACCGGAAACGGAAACGTAATAAACAGGACATTTGATAGCGGCAGGCATAAAATTGTATTTACTGTAACTGATGGTTGTGACAATACTGCGACTTGCACAAGATACATAAGAATCAAAGACACCAAGCCCCCTACTCCATTGTGCTTAAGAAAAATCACAACAACACTTGGAATAGACGGAACTACTACAGTAGATGCTAAAATATTTAACCACGGAAGTATCGATAATTGTACTCCTAGCAACTATGGAACATGCGGTTGTGGAACAGATTTAAGATTTTCTTTCTCTCAAAATGTGAATGACAAAACCAGGACTTATACCTGTGATAGTTTGGACAATGGAGTTGGAAAGAAATTTGATTTGGATGTATGGGTAACTGACTTAGATGGAAACAAAGATTTTTGTAAAGTTATTCTCAATATTATGGATAGTCAAGATGTCTGTCCTGATGCTCCAAATCCTACAGTAGTAGTAAAAGGAACTATTGTAGATGCCAATTTGAATGGAATAGAAGGATTTAAGGTAAGTGGTATGACTTTGGATCAAGTGGTAGAAGATGCCGCTGAAACCAATGTAGATGGACAATACTATTTGGATGGTCTTGGAGCATACAAAAAGTATAAAGTTGCACCTAGCAAGACTGACAATGTCTTGGATGGAGTCACTACATTAGATATAGTATATATCCAAAAACACTTACTAGGTATAAACAAATTCGATGATCCATATAGTTATATAGCAGCAGATGCTAATGAATCCAAATCAGTCTCAGCAAGTGATATATTACAACTAAGAAAATTGATTTTAGGAGTAACTACTGAATTACCGGGAAAGAAATCTTGGAAATTTATTCAGGCTAAAACTGAATTCAACAATCCTTCACATCCATGGGATTATGATGACAAGTATATTACAGATAGCTTATTCTTTGAACAAGACAGTTTGGATTTCATTGCGGTAAAACTTGGAGACATAAATCACTCTGCTCAAGGATACAATTCAAGTTCTGTTCTAGAGAATAGATCCGAGGATAAATACTTTGAAACAGAAAATATATCTTTCAATAATTCCGATATTGTACCTGTTGTTTTCAAGGCAGAAGAAAGTGATTTAATCTCAGGATTCCAATTTACCTTGGAATACGACAGTAATAATTTAGAGTTTTTGAGTATTGAAGATGGAAAAATAGTATTGCAACAGAATAATTACCATATTGTGAATAACAAAAATGGAATCATCACTTTCAGTTGGAATAGTTCAGACGCCTTAAATTTAGAGGAAATGAACAAATTATTTACGATCAACTTCAAAGCTAAATCAGAAGGATTATTGAGTGATAATTTAAAAATATCATCAAAAATAACAAGTGCAGAGTTATATTCAGACAATTTGGAAGTTTCAAATCTAAATTTGAGATTTGATGGTAATAGTATTAAGAGCAATGAGATTGTCATTAATCAAAATATTCCAAATCCATTTTCAAATACAACAGAAGTTATAATAAACTTACCTGAAGAAACCGATTTAGAATTTAGGATTTTGGATTCGACAGGAAGAATAATTAAGAGCACACACAGGCATTACTCAAAAGGACAAAACTCAATCTCAATTTTAAGTGCAGAACTTGGAAAACCAGGATTGTACTTCTATGAAATAACAACAGAAAAATCTTCAACCATCAAAAGAATGGTCTATATAAAATAACAGCATCTTAATTTCATAGGTATTTAGAAGCCGGGTAATTCATTTATCCGGCTTTTTTTATTACCTTAGTTTTAAATTTGAAATATGGAAATAAAAAATATTTATTTGCAAAAAAATAAAAATAGCAAATCGGAAATAATCGAAGATATTATTTTCACAAAATCGTTTAGACTCGAAAAGATCAGTTCTTTTGGATATCCTACTCCTAATAATAAATGGTACAATCAAGACAAAAATGAATGGGTCTTACTATTAAAGGGGCAAGCGACACTGAAATTTAAAAAAGATGATTCTAGAATTAATTTGACTGAAGGTGATTATATATTTTTAGAAAAACATTTAGAACACAGAGTTGAATATGTAAGCAAAGATGCTATTTGGTTATGCATTCATTATAAGAAATAAATAAAACTATAAAAAATGGCTCAAAACAATAACAATAACAATAATATTGTACAGGTATTTATAAACCGGGCGAATAAGCACAGAGATATCTACCATGATTTAATGCCCTTTAAAGTAAAGGAGATTTTACTTGTTTCGCACCTTTATGATGCATATCTAATCGAAGGGGAAGGTCGTTTTTCCGAGATAATGCTATATGAATATGGGCATTTGAATTTATCTTCATTACCGAGAATTACCGGAGCTTCATTTGATGAAGACGTCTGCAAGTACTTTAAGAAAAGGAGTATTGATCTTGTCATTCTGATGGTTGGCTTAGATAAAGACCAGCCATTGGTATTAGCAAAACAAATAAAGGAAAAATATCCTGACAAGCCTATATTTTTTCTTTTACATGATAGAACCTATGAAAAATATTTTATAAGAAAATTACCAACAGGATATTTTGATATGATATTTGAGTGGAATGGAGAAACCAAGATATTTTTTGCAATGATTAAGTATCTTGAAGATAAGATGAATGCGCAGAACGATACAAAGATAGGTTCAGTCAGACTAATACTATTGGTCGAAGATAAACCAATATATTATTCTGCATTTTTATCTAGTATTTATAAGATTATTTTTGACCAAACCAACAAAGTAATAGAAGAAATATCAACAGACAATGCATTTAAAGTATTGAAATTAAGGATAAGACCAAAGGTAATTCTTGCAAGAAATTATGAAGATGCTATTGCTTTATTCCACAAGTACAAAGACTATTTGTACTGTTTATTAACAGATGTGAGATTTGAAAAAAACAATAAAATTGAGCTAAATGCGGGTTTTGAATTGATTGAAGAAATCAAAAAAGAGAAAAATGATTTGCCAATAATCGTAATTTCTTCCGAAAACCGTGCTAGAGACAAAGCGAAAGAATTAAATGTTCAATTTATTCATAAGTATACAGAATTTCTAAATAAGGAACTCAGGAAGAAAGTAGTCCAAAATCTAAATTTTGGAGATTTTATTTTCAGAGATAAAGACGGTGTTAAAATCGATAAAGCAAATTCAATTAAAGCATTTAAAGAATTGATAAACTCTGTTTCGGATGAAACGATAATGTATCATGCAAAAAAGGATGATTTCTCTCAGTGGCTATTAGCAAGAAGTGAAATTTTACTTGCAAAAATTCTAAACTTAAAAAAAACATCAGACTTCACTTCTCCATTGGAGATACGGGAATTTTTGTTGAATACAATAAAGAATTACCAAGACGAAAAATCACAAGGAAATGTTATACCTATTGGAGATGAACAATGCAATTCTGAGGGGAATATCATTTCTCTTTTCAATGGAGCTTACGGAGGAAAAGGAAGAGGACTAACCTTTGCTAATTCACTTTTCAATCAATTCAAACTGGAAAATAAATTTTCTGATATTGTTATCAAGCTACCTAAAACAGCCGTGATAGGAGTTAAAGAATTTGAAGAATTTATTACAAATATCGATTTGGATATAAGCAATAACCATATTCCAACATACAAGTCTATCAAAAAGAAATTCCTTGCTAACGAATTAAGTGAGCTATTACAATCAAGGTTGAGAAAATTAATCAAATGCTTCAAAAAACCATTAGCTATCAGATCATCAGGATCATTTGAAGATAGTCTTTCCAGACCATTTGCCGGGATTTTTGAGACCTATGTGATACCAAACAATCACGAAGACGAAGATATTAGATTCAAACAAATCCAAGACGCCATCAAATTGGTTTTTGCATCAGTATTTTCAGAAAAAGCATTAAACTATGCCAAAGCTCTAGACCAAAGAATAGAGGAGCAGCAAATGGCAATTGTTATTCAAGAATTGGTTGGAAATGAATATGAGGGTTTGTATTACCCGCATTTCAGTGGAGTTGCCCAATCTTACAATTTTTATCCTTTTGCAAATATGCAACCCGAAGATGGATTTTCGGTAATCGCTTTTGGGCTTGGAATGTATGTAGTAAATGGAGAGAATGCATATCGTTTTTCACCCAAGTTTCCTCAGATACAAGTGCTCTCTTTTGAAGATCAAATAAAATATACTCAAACTTATTTCTATGCTCTTGATATAACCAAAAAAGAATTTGATTTGACAAAAGGAGCGATGGAAACTATAAAAAAGGTAGATATTTATAATGCTAAAAAGCACAATACGCTCACACATTGCGTTTCCGTTTATGATGTCGATAATCTAAGATTATATCCGGGAGCACATAGACAAGGTCCAATAGTTGTTAATTTCCCAAGCATATTGAAGACTGAATATATCCCCTTGGCAAAAGTATTGAATTATTTACTTGGAGTATTTGAAAAATCTTTTGGAACACCGGTAGAAATCGAATTTGCTGTTGACTTAAAACCTAAGCCTACTTTCTATCTTTTGCAGGTAAAACCTTTGATAAAAGCCGTAAAAGATTATTCTATTGATGAGGAGAAATTGAATAAAGAAAATACAATTCTCTATTCTGAGAAAATAATGGGAAATGGTAAAATAGATTACCTGAAAGATATCATTATTGTGAAACCTGATACCTTTGACAATACAAAAACGAACCAGATGGCTGAAGAGATCAGCAAACTCAATGATAAAATGATCGAAGAAGGAAAGCAGTATGTATTGATTGGTCCGGGACGTTGGGGTACAAGAGATAGATTTTTAGGCATCCCTGTTACTTGGCCGCAAATAAGTGGTGCGAAGGTTATAGTTGAAACAGATTTGGATGGTTTTCCTTTAGATGCATCTTATGGCTCTCATTTTTTTCATAATCTTACCAGTCTTAATATCGCATATTTCTCGATAGTTACGGGGGATAATAGTTTTCTTAATCTTGGCATGCTTGAGAATGCAGAAATAATTCAGGAAACAAAATATTTCAAACATGTAAGATTCAAAAAACCTTTTGTAATCAAAATGGATGGTAAAAAAAGACTGGCTTTAATCGAAATTAATAATAATCAGAAAACTAATAACTAGTTATGAAAGCAATCGTATTAAAGAAAGAGAATACTCCTCCTGTTTATGAGGATTTCAAATTGGATGATAAAAAAGACGAGGTGAAGGTTAAATTATTAGCTTCTGCTATTAATCACAGGGATCTTTGGATAATCAAAGGTATGTATGCCGGCATCAAATATCCAATTATTCTAGGGTCAGATGGTCTTGGTCTTTTTGAAGGTAAAAAAGTCATAATCAATCCCGGGCAAAATTGGGGTAACGATGAAAATGTACAATCTTCTAAATTCAAAATATTGGGCTTACCTGATCATGGCACTTTTGCAGAATTTGTATATACACCTAAGCAATATCTCTTCCCTGCCCCTGAGCATTTAACAGACTTTGAATCCGCTGCATTACCTCTTGGAGGACTAACAGCGTATAGAGCTCTATTTTCAAAAGCAAAAATAAAAAAGAATGAGAAGGTATTAATCGCAGGAATAGGAGGTGGAGTCGCTTTATTCGCAATGCAATTTGCACTTGCGGCAGGATTGGAGGTATATGTAAGTTCAAGCAGTGATAAAAAAATCAAAAAAGCTGTAGATTTGGGTGCAAATGGTGGAATCAATTACACAAAGAAAGATTGGCACAGAGAACTTAAAGCGATTTCAGGTGGAATTGATATAATAATAGATAGCGCAGCCGGCTCAGGGTTTAGTACTTATTTGAAATTGATTAATCCGGGAGGAAGAATCGTAGTTTACGGTGGTACAAGAGGAAATATACAGGATTTAAGCCCGCAGATATTGTTCTGGAAACAGATATCTATATTGGGCTCTACGATGGGTTCCGACCGGGATTTTAGTGATATGTTGCAATTTGTAAATAAACACAAAATCAAACCTGTATTGGATTCACTTTATAAGCTAGAGGATTTCAATATTGCTATTAAGAGAATGGAAGAAGGAAAACAATTTGGTAAAATAGTGCTTAAAAACGTGTATACTTAGTGTCTGGCACAACAGCCCCCTCTGCCATAACGCAAAAACACCTCTCTCCCCCTTGTAGTTTTGCTCCACTACGTTACGTAAAACTACAGGGGGAAGCAGCAACCCGCGACTTCTTGGACTGAGAATTGTAGGTTGGGGTTCTCCCGGTTTCGGAATAAAATGGAGAAACAGAGCTTGATATAAAAGCGAAGTCAGAGATATTCGCTTATCAGGGATACAAAAAAAGCTTCACATGGAGATTGTTATATTTCCGATTTTGAAAGATACTGAATATCGAACACTGAATAAGGATTGGAGATTTTAGAAGGTTTGCAATGAGATTAGGAAACCTTTTGCGGGGCTTACGTTATGACACATCTTTTAATAAGTGTAATAACGATAGCTTTCTCTTGAGAGATTTGATTCCGGTTTTAGCACCCATCCCCAGCTCTTCCCTCACAAAGGGAAGGGAGAAGTGGAGGTGCTTGATTAATAAAAATAGCTATTTGAGAATCATCTTGTTTTATAACTAAATGGTATTTTTTTTTGAAAAAAGCGTTGCTATTGCGGTTTACCCTGTGAAATCAACGAAGTATTTCACTGGGGGTTGCAGCTTCCTCCCTTGTAAGGGAGGATTGAGGTGGGTTCTAAATAAAAAATCATGCAAATATTATTACACAAATATGGAGTTTTAACGTATTTCACTTTATTTGTACCAAATATCTAACTTGTGTAGTTGCTATATATGTACAAAAACAGACAACTTTTGACCAAAATATAAATATAGCTTCCGTTATGATAAATCTTATTTTTTTTTGCTTTAAGATGTGTCATAACGAAAGCTTTTGCGGGGATAGAGAGACATTCGCTTATCAGGAGAGTGTAAACGAAATCATAGACCTTTTGCAGGGAGATAAAGCGAAGTCAGCGATATTCGCTTATCAGGGATACCCGATTTTGAAAGATACTGAATATCGAACACTGAATAAGGATTGGAGATTTTAGAAGGTTTGCAATGAGATTAGGAGACCTTTTGCAGGGAGAAGGAAAGCGAAGTCAGAGACATTCGCTTATCAAGGACAAAGAATCGAAGATTTTAATTTTATCTACTAATAGTGTTTAAAAAAAACTTTATTGAAACTAATACGTTAAAATCTTACACCACATAATAAATATATCACTAAATGCACTTCAAGGATTTCAAGTTCTCACAAAATTTATTAAAGTTAATCGAAAAGGAAGGGTATAAGTCTGTCTATCCAATTCAAGAAAAAGTTATCCCTGCCATAATGGACAAAAGAGATATACTCGGTATTGCCAAAACAGGTTCAGGTAAAACAGCAGGATTTGTACTGCCCATAATATCAAATTTCAGAAAGCAAAACCCGGAAGCTAAAGATAGAAATATTCAGATTTTGGTTTTAGTTCCAACCAGAGAGCTCGCGATTCAAATTTCAGATGTATTCCATTTATTCAAAAATGGTTCAAGAGAAGAGATCATTATTAAATCTGTGTATGGTGGAGTATCCATCAATCCGCAAATGAAGGCGATGCATGGAGTGGATATATTGGTCGCTACTCCAGGAAGACTATTAGATTTGGTTCAGAGCAATGCTTTAAGTCTGTCCAAAGTCAAAATATTGGTTCTTGATGAAGCTGATAAAATGTTGAATTTGGGATTTGCTGAAGAGATGAACAAAATCCTGTCCCTTTTGCCAACAAACAGGCAAAATTTACTATTTTCAGCTACTTTAAGCAAGAATATCGACAGTATTTCAAAAATATTTTTGAGTGATCCATTAGTAATAAAAATCAATGAAGAGAATGAGGATAATACGCAAAATATAAAGCAATATGGCTATTTTGTAAATGAAGAAAAAAAAGGATCACTACTCAGATATTTGATTAAAGAGAAAAATATGCAGCGAGTATTGATATTTACTTCATCGATCTATCAAACAAATAATGTTACCAATAAACTAAATAAAAATGGAATTCAAGCAATTGCTTTTCACAGTAAAAAAAGTCAAAATGCCAGAATTAATGCATTGAAAAAATTTAAGGAAGGAGAAATTCAGGCTTTAGTAACGACAAATTTATTATCGAGAGGTATTGACATTGAAAAACTACCTTATGTGATAAACTACGAATTACCTAGATCGCCCAAGGACTATATACACCGGATTGGCAGAACAGGAAGAGCAGAATCTACGGGGGAAGCAATCTCATTGGTTTCTCCAAGTGAATTAGCCCATTTTAAAGTTATCCTAAAAAAAATGAACTTATGGGTAGATATGATTGATAGTGATTCAATAAACTTAAAAGGATATTAAAATATAATTATGAATACTTTTAGAGATTTAAAAATATCAAAGCAACTAGCTAATGCAATGGATGATTTAGGATTTGAATCCCCTACTCCCATTCAGCAAGAGACTTTTTCGATAATCAGAGCGGGGAAAAACATAATTGGTATTGCTCAAACCGGAACAGGAAAGACTTTAGCTTATGCATTGCCAATATTGCAAGATCATAAGTTTTCAAAACAAATCAATCCAAAAGTTATTGTGTTAGTTCCAACCAGAGAACTTGTACTTCAAGTGGTAGAACAGTTTGAGTCTTACGCAAAATATATCAATATAAGAATAGTAGGAGTTTATGGTGGAACCAATATAAACACTCAAAAAATAGCAGTATCTCAAGGTGTTGATATTTTGGTTGGTACTCCTGGCAGATTATATGATTTAGTCTTAAATGGAGCGTTGAAAATAAAAGAAGTGAAAAAATTGGTTATCGACGAAGTTGATGTTATGCTTGACTTGGGATTTAGATATCAAATAAATAATATTTTTGAACTATTGCCCGGCAAAAGACAAAATATCATGTTCTCAGCAACTATGACTGAGGAAATTGAAAAACTTATAACAGATTTTTTCATAGCTCATGTAAAAGTATCTATTGCCGTTAGTGGTACACCTTTGGAAAATATAGAACAATCTTGTTATTCTGTTAAAAATTTCTATACTAAGGTAAATCTTTTATCTTTCCTTCTTCAGGATGTAGAGACATATAATAAAGTGTTGGTTTTTGCCCCAAATAAAAAAAGTACAGATAAAATATTTGAGTTATTAAGTGAGGAATATGAGTCTGAGATAGGAGTGATACATTCTAATAAATCTCAAAATTATAGAATTAGATCCATTACTCAATTTAGCGATAGGTCAAAAAGAATTTTGGTCTCAACAGATGTGATGGCAAGAGGTTTGGACATAAATGATATCAGCCATGTCATCAATTTTGACGTACCGGCATTCCCTGAAAACTATATGCACCGTATAGGAAGAACAGGAAGAGCTGAGAAAAAAGGGAAATCAATCTTGTTTTACACTGAAAAAGAAAGGGAGTATAAACAAGCAATCGAAAATTTGATGAAATTTACTATACCGGAAAAAGATTTTCCTGAAGAAGTCACAATATCGTCGGAGTTGACACCGGACGAGCGACCAAAAGAAAAGTACAAAAAAAACCACAATAGAAATACAAAAATACAAGAGTCAGGTCCTGCATTTCATGAAAAGAAAGAAAAGAATAAGAAAATAAATCAAGGTGGGTCTTATCGCAGAAAACTTGCAGCAAAGTACAAAAAGCCTAAAACAAGAGGAGATAAAATCGCAAACAGAAAGAAGCGATAGATCTATAATCCTAAATTAAAGCCAAAAGAAAATGTGTGATTTTTCCCTTGGTAAAAGTCAGGTGTAAAAAGCTTCACATCTGCTCCGCTTGCATTATTGAATTGATAAGTAAGTCGCAAATGGCTATTAAATGCAAATTCATAGGAGGCATTTAAAGAAATTACTTCATTAGTCCATCTAACTTCCTGCATAAATGGGTAAGTGACTGCAATATTCCCATTTATATATTCATAAGATCTACCATGACGAGCCTTGGTGTATTCTCCTTTAATCAATAATCTCGCTAAAGGTTTATATGCAATGGAAAAATAAAGCTCATCTGAATTTGATCTTAAGTAATGGCCTATATTATAATCATTACTTTGGAAGGTAGTAGTGCTGATATAGTGTTCATAAACTATAGGTCTAGTATGAGTGAACTCTGCAATTACGAATAGATTCTGTAGGAAACCATTTGAATTTTTTACACCGACTTTGTATCCGATTGGATTGTATTTGCCTTTCTCTTTTATTCTACCTATTTTTAATTCATCAAAAAATACCGTAGTGTATAGATTAAAATGCTTTAATCTTTTAATACTTAAATTTAGGAACATTTGTGAATTTTGTCCAACCGCTACTCCTGCTTTATCGGTAGAATTGAGCCAATGATCAACAGATTTAAAAAACATAAAAGGAATCATATATCCGGGATTGGGACTCATATCCGAATAGATAATGGAATTACCAAATGAGAAATATACTTTTTCAAAAGGTATGAAGCTAAACATATTTGCCGCTATATATTTAGGACGCATAACATCACGTCTATTTCCATTAGCAGTAGTAAATGATCTTGATGAATCGATCACATTGGATACAAGCCATCCGTGCATATAATTAAAATCAAACCATTTCGCAGGCTTTAGATGCAATTTCAATTGAGCATAAGAAGGAGCTTTAGATGACAAAATATTAGCTCCGTGATAATTAGTCCCCCACTCTACATGATCTTTAACCATACTAATACTTCCCCAATTCCAAGAATAGCCAATACCACCCCTCATCTCACTAAAATCACCACCTCCGCTCTTACTTCCCTTAAAATTCCCTCCTCTCTCAAGAGTCAAGTACTCTTTACGGTTAAATAATTCGGTCAGATTATTATCTCTAAGGCTTGCCCATCCGGATAGATGCATACCTATGCTCATCTTTAATGATCCTCCACCCCATCTATGATAGTTATTCCTCTTAGCATTATTATAATAGTTCATACCCCAAATAGGTCTCAATTCAAGATAAAATAAAGAGTCTCTGTATCGATAACCCGGAGGTAATAAAGTCAGATTGTATTTGCTCATTAATTTGCCAATAACAGGTATTTTTACTTCTGATTCATGTAAAGAAGTCGAAAAATAAGAATATTCGCTAAGATAAAATTCCAATTCTTTCAGTTGTCTTGAATTTAATGATCCCGTTTGGCGTTTTGCCTTTTTTAAACTCAAATAGATATCCTTATCTGAATATGGTTTTACTACATCATTCAAATCAATAATCCCTGATAATGACAATTCGTCCATAAATTCATATATCCCCGTGCTGGAAATATGTTCAGGTATTTCCTGAGAAAATACTTTTAAATTTATTAAGAATAGTGTTATTAGTATTTTATATTTCATATTTTTTATTTATATTTCACTTACAAGTGTTTGTAACGTAGTCTGGTGTTGAGCGGCTATACTGTCATAAACAAAATTTAATTTCTTATGCAAAAAAAGTAAAAATGAGTTTTTTTTATTTAAACCAACTTTCGTTTTTTGTCTTGATACAAAAAACGAAACAAAAAAAATCAAGGCTGTATTCTTTTTTTAACGCTCCAAAATCACTCAAAATTCTAAACGTCTTAAAACTCACCCGACTTCGTCAGGGCTTAAACAATAATCCGTTTTTAACGAATTTTGACCGATTTTTCCACTAAAAAGAATAATGCCAATTTAACTACTACCAAATTTAAAATAGCTGCGATCTTGATTCTCCAATACTTGCTTTTGCAATGCTAAGAAACTGGATAAACTCTCTATTTCCGCCCCTTTCATAGCCCTCTGCAATATTATCCATAGTACTTCCCGATGATCCATTAATCTGATCTTTCAAACGAAAATCTTTAGCTAACTCAGTCTCTTTTATTAAAAGGTAAATATCTTGACAGAACGCTCTGGCTAATTGCCAAGCCTCAATATCTTCAAATGTAACCCATGTTGCCATTATAGTATTCTTTTATGTGGTTTCAGTTTTTATTTGTTTCAGGTTTCAGGTTTTATTTGTTCCATGTTCCAATTTTTTTTGTTTCAGGTTTCAGGTTTTTTTGAACTTTGAACATTGAACTTTGAACCTTGAACATTGAACCTTTGAACCTTGAACCTTGAACCTTGAACATGAAACATTGAACTTTGAACATTGAACTTTGAACCTTGAACCTTGAACCTTGAACATGAAACATTGAACCTTGAACCTTGAACATGAAACATTGAACATAGAACATGAAACATTGAACCTTATTTCCCAAACAATTTACCGATTACTCCTTTTTTCTTTTGAAACATCTTCTGAACCGTCTCAACATCCTCACCATTTAAAATCTGATATATCCTACCCCATCCTATGAAACCACCTATATTTCGATCATCTATAAAAATATCTGCTTTAAGTTTTCTTGGCACATCCGGAGTATAATCTTCTTCAACAAAATTTTTATTTACAGCATAAAACTCAATTCCGTTTTTCTTACAAAACTCAACTGCTTCATCTAGTCTTTTACCCTTTCTATATGTCCATAAAACAAGTCTATGTCCATCCTCTTGCATCTTTTTCATAGTTTCAAATGCAAATATTAGCGGTTTACCAATATCAGGATATTTATCCTCTACTATAGTACCATCAAAGTCTATTGCTATAAGTTTACTACTGTTCATTTATTTCTTATCTGTGTTCTTTTGTTTCATTTTGTTTGTTTCAGGTTATTTTGTTTCAAGTTAATTTGTTTCAGGTTTTAAGTTTAAATTGAACATGGAACTTTGAACCTTGAACATGAAACATAAAACCTTATACATGGAACATGAGACCTTAAACATTAAAAGAATCGCCACCAAGGTTTCTTCTTCTCCTGTCCATAGCCATAACCATATCCGTAGCCATATCCGTAGCCGTAGCCATAGCCTTTCTTGATATCGGATCCATTCAATAGTATTCCCATATTCGGTAATCTATTTTCTTTATAAAGAGAGTCCGGAACATTCAGCATACGCTTATCTAAGTATCCTGCTTTAGTAACAAATATGGTCATATCTGCGTATTCGCTTAGCAACAAGGTATCAGTAACCATTCCTGTCGGGGCAGTGTCAACAATGATATAATCATAAAATGGTTTTAGCTCATCAAACAGTTGTTTTACACTACTACGCATAAGGATCTCTGATGGATTGGGGGGGATATCACCTGAAGGCAACACATGCATATTTGGTATTTCTTTCAATTTAATTATAGCTTGATTAATATCATAATCAGTATCGATCAAATAATTTGTAACCCCTTTGTCTCCTTCAATTCCTAAATATTGTATAACTTTAGGTACTCTTAAGTCCATTCCTATCAACAGAACCTTTTTACCGGAAATCGCCAGCGATGCGGCAAGGTTAATAGCTACAAATGTTTTTCCTTCCTTATTAATCGTGGAAGTAACTAAGATAGTTTTTGCTTTATCGTGCTCTCCTTTTAGCATAAAGCCAATATTAGTTCTTAGCAGTCTAAAAGCCTCTGACACATTCGTGTTTTTCTCTAATGCTACTAAATACTTGTTCTCTTTTACCTCCGGTATAGAACCAAGAAACGGTACTGCAATTTTTTCCAAATCCTTTTTAGTATGCACTTTTACATCCAATAAATCCTTTAAATAAAGAAGAAGTATTGGAAATAACAGTCCAAGTAGCAAGCCAATGATATATATAATTTTCTTCTTGGGACTTATGGGCAACCCGGAATCATACGCAGGATCTAATATCTTGGAATTTGATACTGTTACTGCTTTAGCGATAGCTGTTTCCTCTCTTTTCTGTAATAAGTACAAGTAGAGATTTTCTATAATTTTTCTTCTCCTTTCTATTACAAGAAATCTTCTCTCTTGTTTTGGAATGGCTTTGATACGGGATTTGAAACGATTGGCATCCTTCTCAAGATCTGCTATATTTATTTCAATAGAGTTTTTAATATTATCCAAACTTTGCTTCAAGCTCTCTCGCATATTGACAATTTGCTCCTCAAAATTAAGAAATACAGGACTTTTCTTCGTAGATGACTTAAGGACTCTATTTCTTTGCAACACGAGTTTGTTATAGCTATTAATCGAAGATTCAACAGAAGAATAGGTGATTCCTAGATTAGCAGGAATCAAACTTGAATTATCCTTTTGGTTTTTTAAATAATCAATGATATATTCAACAAGATTCAATTGAGTATTGAGTTCACTCAATTTTTTTGTGGACTCCGCCATATTATTTAGAAAAATATTCGATTCGGAAGCTAAATCTGTTAGACTATTTGAACTCTTAAAATGCTCAACATTACCATCCAATTTATCCAATTCTTCTTTGATTAATACTAATCTATCATTTATAAAATCAAGAGTATTTTTTGATACTTTATTTTTATCTTCTATTGCATCCATTTTATGTTCCGCTAACAGGGTATTTAATATATCCACTGCTCTCTTTCTATTGGAATCCTTTATACTCAGATTTAACACTTTTGATAACTGACTAGCCCTTTCAATATTAATTCTGGATTTCAGGCTATTCACAACAGACTCTACCGGCTTAATAACAATTTTTATTTCTTTGTTAATAAAACCACTTATTTTTTTATTTGGTACAAACACTACATCCCCGAATGACAGCTTTACTCTTTCTCCAAAACCAGCATGCAAAAATACTGAATCTGTCTTTGTCATCAAGTCAAATGAAGATTCAGAAACAATCTTCATTTTAAAAACAGTATCAACTCTATCAAATAATGAATCACCTATAAAATAATCCATTTTTACCGGTGAGTCTATGTACATATCTTCTTCTCTTAATTTCAGATATTTCCTTAGTGTACCCAAATTTTTATAAGATATATTAATTTTTAGATCTTTGACTACCCTAGTTAACAAAATAGAAGATTTCAATATATAAATATGATTTTCAGAGTTGTCTCCAAGTTTTGGTATTACTCCCAAATCTTGAAAAGCCGAAACTTCTGTTCCCATACCATCGGCATCTTGAACTTTTATCAATACAGATGCATTTACTTGATAAATAGGTGTAGTATACCTTAAGTACATAAAAGTTCCTATCAGAAAAACTATCAAACTTAGCACAAACCATGGCCAATATCTCAAGTATTTTTCGATTAACTCTCTTATATTTATCTCTTCCTCCATACTCTCTTCCAGAGGATTTTTACCAATCTCAAATTCCATTTATTAAAATTTATATTAATATTAAAAC
>Ga0256831_1000167_pt1 | contig 34528 bp, 62 predicted proteins | sample 132544metaG_FD_189087 | JGI IMG/M metagenome (GOLD analysis project Ga0256831, IMG submission 189087) | Hydrothermal vent microbial communities from Lau Basin, Pacific Ocean - 132-544 | ecosystem: Environmental > Aquatic > Marine > Hydrothermal vents | place: Pacific Ocean: Lau Basin | collected...
ACATTGGTAAATTGGCAGCATTGGTTGGTTTGGCGTTAGCTGGATCATTACTATATTACCGGATTCTGGTTATCAGGAAACTGCAATTAGAGTTAAAACAAAACGATTAACAACCGCTTGAGGCAAGCATGAAAACATTTAAAGACGATACGGTTCGGATTGAACTCGGGCCACAATTGATTGAGCTGGAAGCAACAGACGCTAATCTAGCTGATGAAGTGACAGCACCACACTACCACGAAGGCGCTATTGACGCACTTGGCAAACAGATTGTGAAAGGTCAGAAAATGACTTGTGTTGACTGGCGAGCAAAGCATGTCCCACATGTTCACAAAGTCTATCAGCATGACGGTAAGCGATTCCAACTTGTCGCAGAATATGAAAACGAAGATGACGCGATTGCATTTGCGGAGGGCTTGTAATGCCTTATATTAACGACTCAGTTTTAGACAACCTATCGAGCCTGGCTGGTGCAACTGGTCGCCGTGTGGATATTAACTACACACAAGAGCCAACAACTTATACCGAAGCGACGAGTACTTATTCATGCGGGAACAAGACAGGGCTTACCATGACTGCGCTCGCAAACGGTGCGATTGATGGCCGGATGGTACAAACGCCAGCGATTACTGATGGAAGCGTAACAGCTACGCAAACGGCTGGGTGGTGGTCAATCACTGATGCTGCTTCGGTATTACATGCTGCTGGGGCATTAAGTACAACTCAAGGTGTCACAGACCTAAATACGTTCACACTCGATGCAATCTCAATCACTAACCGTGATGCGGCTTAATAACCGCGCGACATGACAGGTACTGCGCTAACAGCGACTAACACCAGTGATCTTGAGTTATATTCAGGCAATACTGGTAAATCACGTCGCCTGACATGGTGGAATAGTTATCAATCCCGTTGGGATGGACTGCTGCCTAAAGACGATGGTGGATCAGATGACCACTACATTTTTACAGGCATCGACGGAACGCCAGTTGATACGGGTATCCAGCTGGAGGATCGTTCTACCGGCCAGCCCACTATTTACTGGGATGACGCAAACAAAAAGCTGCATTGCGTTTCTGCACATGACTCCAGTTTTCAGTATTGGACGATAGATTATAACTCGACAACCGATATCTATAGTTTTGTTTCTGGCCAGGGGGTTGATGGAACGGGTGTTACAGTATCAGGGTTGACTCGTGGCTCTGCAAAACGTGATGAAGGTTTCGGGCTTACTAAAACCCCAAATGGTTATTTGTGGGTATTTAATTGTCAAAATGCCAGCAATCAAATCCAAATGGCATATAGCACAGATTCTGGTGCGACATGGTCAACAGAAATAACACTTGGAACACTCTCTGATCGTGCGTGTGTAGATGCGACATGGTTTGCCAATGGCGGGACAAATTATGTTTGTGTGTTTGTCTCAGAAAATGGCAATGGTGGTTCGGCAGGTAGAGAGCAGCGATTTTATTATATCGACGAGGGCAACGCATCACCAACAACATCAGGTAATTGGACTAACGATAGTGCCAATATTCCTGCATTCGACACTAGCGCAGAGGCAGATGACCATTGCTGCATGGCGAAAGACTCGTCAGAAAATCTATACATCGTCTATAAACAGGAAGGCACTGGCGAAAACGACATTAAACTCATCACCCGCAGCCCAACCGGAACTTGGGGCGGCACTTATGAAGTTTGGAATGATACAGCTGGAAGAACTAGGCCGGTAGTAGGGATAAAGAAAAAGGATAGCTCGACAGATGAAGAACTGATTGTTGCAGCAAGTTTAACATACGCCCCGCGCGGTACAATTGTATATAAAACAACCGATCTGACTACAATCAGTTTTAGTGCTGAAACGACGCTATTTGAGGATACTGTTGGGTCAGACGATTTAAACGACACAATAATTTACCAGTCTGATTTTGTTGCTACGTCAGACAGCGGTGTTTTTGCAATAGCCCACGACGAAACAGATACAGATTATTGGCAAAATAGCGTCTCAATAACTGCGTCGGCTGGGGTAACGCTAGATGCTGTAGATATAGAATCCGCAAGTGAGGTCACTAACCCTGCAATTGGCCAAATCCACGCCCTTACCGCTATAGACATAGACTCAGCGAGTAATGTTAGTCAGCCTGTTATTGCTCAGATTCATGCGTTAACAAACGTATCTGTAGATTCATCCAGCGAAGTAACCCAGCCAAACATAAGCCAGTCTCATATATTAGCAGCGACAAGTATCGAGTCGGCAAGTAATGTCAGCAATCCGGCTGTTACCGACGTATCAGGCACAGTGTTAGATGCAGTTGATATTGAGTCGGCGAGTGAAGTATCAAGCCCTACATTTGCGCAGGTTCATTTGCTAAACCCAACAGGGGCAGAGTCTGCAAGTGTCGTTAGCACGCCGGTAATCGGTCAAATCTATTTACTGCATCCTGTGTCGGTAGACTCAAGCAGTACAGTTAGTAGCCCAACACTAAATGGCACTCCAATTGTAACGCCTAGCAGTAGAGTAATATCAGTTATCGGAGATAGTAGATTGATAAGTATCGGACAAGCAAACAGGTCAATAGTTGTTAATCCGCAAACTAGGGATATAATGGTTAACTAATATGATAACAAATATCGGTAATATCAAAAAATGAAGAGGTTTACTAAATCAAAGGATTCAGTATTAGACTACAAAATAAAGTGGACTAAATGGTTAGGCACGGACACAATTGCAACAAGCACATGGGATGCTGATTCAGGCATTACTGTAGATAGCGATACAAACGACATAACAAGCGCGACTGTTTGGCTATCTGGTGGCACAACTGGAGAAACTTATTGCGTTAAAAACACAATAACAACAAGTGGCGGCAGGACAGAGAAAAAAGCGTTTCACGTTGTAATAGAAGACTGTGAAGATAGGGAGATAGACTACTAATGGCGACAAGAAAACACCTAAGGCATGATGAAAAAACAAGAGCGAAAATTCAAGCAAGTCAGCTAATAAATCGCTTAAAGAAACATATACTTGCAAAACCAGAAGAAATAAACGGGAAATGGGTTGTAAAAGACCTGATGACGCAAAGCCAAGTAACGGCGGCTTTAGGGTTGATAAAAAAAGTATTGCCAGATTTGCAGGCCATTGAAATGAAAGCAGAAGTAACTGAAACGAAGCGCATTATAAGCAGCGAGCCATTAACTACAGATGAGTGGGAAAGAAAATACGGAGATAATCTGGAGGCCTCAAGCAGGCCCGCAAAAAGCCTTAATTGATTGCCCAATACCAGAGATATTTTATGGAGGGGCAAGAGGAGGCGGGAAAACTGACGGCGTTCTAGGTAAATATGCCATAAAGGCAGAAACCTATGGCGAAGGATTTAACGCTATATTCTTTCGCAAAGAGTTACCAATGCTTGACGATGCCATAGAACGTAGTCGGTTTATTTTCGGATCAATTGGAGCAGTATGGCAAGACCAGAAAAAGACATGGCGGTTCCCCAGTGGTGGAAGGTTAAGGTTTAGACCATTAGAGAGGGTTCAAGATGCAGAAAAGTATCAAGGTCAGAATATTAGTGATGCGTGCGTTGAAGAAGCTGGCAACTATCCTGACCCAGCGCCTATAGATAGGTTAAACGGTGTTTTAAGAAGTGTTTCAGGTGTCCCTACACAGTTAATAATGACAGGCAACCCCGGCGGGCCGGGGCAGAACTGGATAAGGTTAAGATATATAGACCCAGCACCACAAGGAATGAAGGTGCTAGAAAGAGCATTACCAAATGGTGAAGTACATAAATATGTATTTATACCGTCGAAGCTAAAGAATAATAAGTTATTGGTGCAGCAAGACCCAGGATATGTAAACAGGCTGTATTTGGTAGGTTCAAAAGAGCTAGTGAAGGCATGGTTAGATGGTGACTGGAATGCAATTGAAGGTGCATATTTTGACTGCTGGTCTAAAGATATGGAGTTAAAGCCGTTTGAGATACCAGAACATTGGATGCGGTTTCGCTCATTTGATTGGGGAAGCGCAAAGCCATTTTCAGTTGGTTGGTGGGCGGTAGCTTCGGAAGACTATATCCACCCATCAGGCCGCATACCAAAGGGCGCTATGGTAAGATATCGTGAATGGTATGGGTCAAGTGGTCCTAACGTAGGATTAAAACTGACTGCTGAAAGTGTAGGAGCCGGAATAAAGGCAAAGGAACACGGAGATAATATTAGCTATGGAGTTGCAGACCCGGCAATATTTACAAAGGATGGCGGGCCATCAATAGCTGACAGGATGGTTTTATATTGGCGTCATGCTGATAACAAGCGCGTCGCGTCAAAAGGCCATGTAGGTGGATGGGATCAAATGAGGCAACGAATGCAAGGTGAAGACGGTAGGCCAATGATTTATTGCTTTACCACTTGTGTTGATTCAATTAGAACTATCCCAGTATTACAGCATGACGTTAACAAACCAGAAGATTTAGATTCAGACATGGAAGACCACGCAGCAGATGAATGGCGTTATGCTTGCATGAGTAGGCCATATATCACAGAGAAGCCAGGCGAGAAAACCACGCCTAATGATTATGGTTTTGAAGACGATGATATTGAAGACGACTGGAAAACGGCATGATTGAAATCAACACAGTAAAGAAGAACATAGAGAAGTTTCTGACTGATACCGCTGACGCGCGTACAGCTTCGGAACGATGCCGTGATTATTACGACAACAAGCAATGGACGGAACAGGAAGCAAAAGTATTACAATCAAGGAAACAAGCCCCTATTGTTGTAAATCGAATTAAACCAAAGGTTGAGGGGTTAATCGGCCTTTATAATCTACGCAAGAACGATCCAAAAGCATACGCGAGAACGCAGAAACATGAAGAATCCAGCCATGTTATTACAGACGCCCTTCGATATGTAGCCGACAATACAGACTTTGACAACACTCGACTAGATATTGCGGATAACTTCTTCGTCGAGGGCTATGGAGGCGCGATTGTTGACGTAAAGCAAAAAGGCGACGATGTGGAAATTAGCGTAGATCATATCCCGTGGGATCGTATCTATTTTGACCCGCATAGCAGAAAAAAGGATTTCTCAGACGCAAGATATAAAGGAATTATCATGTGGATGTATGAGGACGAAGCGGAAGAAATGTTCCCAGATTCTGATATTGACGCATGTGTTAATCAGTATGCCGGTGCAGATGAAACCTTTGAAGATAAACCTATTTGGACAGATTCAAGGAAGGGCCGCATTCGACTAGCTTTGCATTTTGAGGTACACAAATCTGTGTGGAATATGAGTATCAGCTGTGGTGATGTTTTTATCGTAGAGCCACAAGTATCAACATATCTCGATGATGACGGGCAGCCGACATGCCCGATTGAATTAATTAGCGCGAATATAGACCGAGATAATAACCGCTATGGCGAGGTTTCTGGGTTCCTTGACCAGCAAGACGAAATCAATCATAGGCGCTCTAAATTCCTTCATTACCTTAATTCTCGACAGACATTTGGCCGGAAGGGTTCACAGCCTGACATTAATAAACTCAAGAGAGAATTATCTAAGCCAGATGGTCATATTGAGTTTGAAGGCGACCAGTTTGGTAAAGACTTCGGAGTTATGCCGCAGAATCAAGGTGCGGAATCAGGGCAATTTACGTTATACCAAGATGCTAAAGCAGAGCTTGACGCTGTATCTATAAATGCCCAGCTATCAGGAGATAGGCAGCAAGGTAACCTCTCTGGTGTTGCTATTGGGAAACTGCAACAAGCTGGAACAATGGAATTAAACCGGCAATATGCCTTGCTAGCTGGGTTTGAGAAAAGAATCTATCGGCAAATTTGGTGGAGAATTAAGCAGTTTTGGACTAAAGCCAAGTGGATACGCATAACAGATGATCAGGACAACCTACGGTGGGTTGGGTTTAATACTGAAATCACTATGCAGGAAGCATTAGAAGAAAAGATAAATGACGAATCAGAGCCGTTGCACGTTAGACGACAAGCAGCAATGTTCTATACACAAATGATTCAAACAAATGACCCTCAACTTCAATCTATTGTCGAAGTGAGAAACCCGGTTCCTGAACTTGATGTAGATATCATCCTCAATCAGTCTTTTGATGTGGTTAATGCACAAGAAGAACAGTTCCAGATGCTTGCTCAATTTGCTAATGGAAGCGATGTTGATTTATTAGACCTAATCGAGCTGTCCCAGCTTAAAGGGAAAGATGAACTAATTCAGAAGATCGAAAAGAGAAGAGAAGCCGCAGCTCAAGCAGCAGGCGGTAAAATCCAATTAGAGCAGCAACAAATGGCTGCTAAAACAGAAAGCATACAAGCTAATACTGCTAAAACTTTCACAGAGGCGCAGCAAAAGCAGATAGAAAACGAACTACTTATAACTGATCCTGCTCAAATAAATAGTATTAGTGTATAATATTTAGTTATACCCGCCGCCGGGGTTTTCGGGCGAAGTGGACGCCGCACAACGGGCGCTGTTAAAAGGTGAAGACATGACCGAACAAGCTGAAGAGCTGGAAGAAGTAGCCGAGGATATTATGTCCTTATCTGATACGTTCAACGACGATCTGGAAGACGCTGAAGATAAATCAGAAGAAACCAGCGAAGTCGAAACGGGCGAAACGGAAGAAGTAGAAGAAACCGAAGCGAAAGCCGAGGAAGAAACTACCGAAACCGAAGTGGTGACGCCGACCACGGAACAGTCCGGTCTATATGCGGCACTACAAGCCGAGCGGAAGAAACGACAGGAAGCAGAAGAAAGACTGGCTAAAAAAGAACCAGAAGTCGTACCTGACCCAATGGATGACCCAGAAGGCTATGCTAAACACATAGAACAAAAGGCAGACAAAGGGTTGCTTGAAACCAGAATCTCCCTTTCACGGGATTTAATGATGGATAGCAAAGATGACTACCTTGAAAAAGAAAAGGTGTTCATGGGTATGATTATGGATGACGAAGGTAAGGTGATTGACAAAACCTTGCATGAGAAATTTTTGGCAAGTTCTAACCCTGCGAAATTTACTTACGACACAGCTAAAGAACATCTCGAAATTCAGGAATTAAAGTCACCAGATTACCGTGACAAGTTAAAAGCTGAAATCCGCGCTGAGTTACTTGCTGAAATGAAAGTACCTGAAATTAAATCTGTAAAGCCAACTGAAGTGCCTAACTTAACCAAAGCCAGCGAGGCCGGATCAAATACTGAAAAGGCTGAATCGGAAATTACCGAAATGTCCGAATTGTTTGGCTAATTTTAGGAGTGCTATAAAATGGCATCATCAACAATTAGTACCGGGAACCTTACAACCCGGTTTCAAAACAAAGTAAAACGCGAGTATGTCCGTGGCGGTCGTTATGCACCGTACATTGGCAACACTCAGGATGCAATCATCCAGGTTAATAATGACCTGAAGAAAGTATCTATCCCACTGATCGGCAAGCTATCCGGCGCAGGTGTAACTGGTTCTACAGCTCTTGGCGGTAATGAAGAGGCGCTGAATAACTACGATTTCACCATGCAGCCGACGTATAAGCGAAATGGCGTCCTGATCGACAATGAAGAGAATGAAAAGGCTGAATTCGATTTGTTCTCTGAAGCACGCCCAGCCTTGATGAACTGGGCAATGGAGTTAAAGCGCGACGAAATCACGCAGGCAATGGGCGCTGTTATCGCTGGAACTACCTATGCGAACTACGGTGGCACTACCGGAGCTTATGGCGCAGCAGCAGCTACAGCGGCGCAGATGGACACATGGAACACCAATAACTCAGATCGTATTCTTTACGGTGCTGCTGTTGGTAACTATGTTTCTGGTGATCATACTGCCTCTTTAGCTACCATTGACACAACCAATGACAAGTTGGACGCGGATATGGTCCGCCTACTGAAGCGCCGTGCTGAAGCAGCTGATCCTCTGATCCGTCCGGTGATGGTCAAAGGTGATGAGCCGTGGTATGTGTTCTTTGTCGGTACTTATGCCTTCCGTGACCTGCAAGCTGATCTTGACACTAAGCACCAGAACGCAATGCCTCGTTCCGTTGATGGGAACCCATTGTGGACTGGTGGCGATCTGGTTATGGATGGCGTTATCATTAAGAAAGTGCCAGAGATCGACTCAGTATTCATTGATGGCTCAGGCGGTGCTTTTGGCGGTGTTTGGGGAGCAGGTGCAACTGGTGACAGTCTGGCAACTGGCGGTAATCTCGGAAGCCGTGTATCAGTCGGTTTCTTCTGCGGTGCGCAGGCAGTTGGTTTCGGCGTAGGCCGTCAAGCATCATTTAAGCGCAAGAAAGAAGATGACTATGAGCATCAGTCAGGTGTTGGCATTACTATGAAGTCTGATATCAAAAAGACTTTTTACAACAACAAGCAGCATGGCATGGTTACTTCATTCCATAGCTCAACCGGCGACGCTTAACAAATCGGGGCGGGGGAACTCGCCCCATTTTTTGAGGTTTATATGAAATTCAAATTAGTAAAGGAAGTTGATGGCAAGGTTCGTACTTATGACGGTTCGGAAATAGAAACAGGCGAAACAGTCGAATTGAACGAGCATTTCTCAGCTAAGGCACTAAACAACCCAGATTACAAACAGGTGAAACCTCGTGGCAAGCAAAGCGGAAACAAAGCAACTAGCGGGTGAACTGCTGCGGATAGTCCCTATCGGGCAGACATTACAGTCTCACCACGACACCAGAATTGGCGAGGCTTACGATGAAGTGTATGCAGAATTGCAGTCTATGGGGCTTCCTGTATGGGATACTGACGAAGAAATGCCGGACGAAATCACACCGCATTTTGTTGGACTAATGGCTTTTAACAAAGCCGATCTATTTGGAATTTCAGATAATCTTTATCAACGAATCCTTGTCAAGGTTGGAGATGAAGGAAATAAAGCGAAAGCCAAAATGAGAGAAATTTTAGCAAACAGCTATTATTCATCAGAAGCAACGGATTACTAATGCTAATCCCAATCAATTTAACTGGCGGTTCGTATCAATCAAGATCGAGGCCGCTATCCTCACAAGTCACCAAAAACTTCTATCCTGAACTCCAAGATGATCCTTTTGTGAAGGATAAATATGTACTCATGCCTTTTCCTGGTTATAAGCTGTTCGGTTCTTCTGCGGGACTTGATAGAGGAATGCTTGAGCATAAAGGCGTCTTGTATAAGATAAGCGGGACTAACTTCTATTCCGTAGCAAGTAATGGAACACATACAGTCAAAGGAACTGTGTCAGGTTCCGGTCAGTGCGTGCTTACTGGAATGGGCGATAATGTACTAATTGCCACGGATGCCGGTCTAGTTTATCAATATGATGGAACAGCTGTAACGCAGATTACTGATTCAGATTTAGAGACGCCAGTTAGTGTTGCTCATTTAAACAATCAGGCAATCTATGACGGCGATAACGGTCGATTCTGCACGTCATCGGTTGGTGATGCTACGGTTATAGATGGGCTTGATTATGCAGCAGCTGAATCTAATGCTGATGATATCGTTCGAGTCTATACATTTAATCAGAGACTGTTCTTGTTTGGTGAGAAAACTATCGAGCCGTGGTTCAACTCTGGTGTAGGCCGTCCGCCGTTTGATAAGATCGAAGGTGGCATAATTACAAAAGGACTCGCCGCTCGAATGTCTGTGGCAAACAATGATTCTTATATGTATTTCTTCGCAGATGATCGGAGAGTTTACCGGATTTCACAGGTAAGGGATGCGCAGCCGGTATCAAATATTGCCTTATCACATGAGTTTGAAGGTTACTCGACAGTATCTGATGCTATAGCCTTTTGTTTCACAATTGAAGGACAGAACTTCTATCATTTATCATTCCCAACCGAGGATAAAACGTGGTGCTATTCAGAATCAGTCGGGCAATGGTTTGAGTTATCTCGATCATCAACAAATGGCCGTGATTTGGCTAACTCTCATGCTTATGCTTATGGGAAAAATCTTGTAGCTGACTATAGAAATTCAAATATCTATGAATGGGATGTAAACACATACGACGAAAACGGACTACCAATGACAAGGGAAAGAGCTTCAGGAGTATTGCATGGAGGGTTAGCAGGCGCACCAGGTAAAGAACTGGAGTTGAATAGATTTGAGCTAATTTTAGAGACTGGTGTTGGGTTAGTAAGCGGGCAAGGCTCTGATCCAGTTATTATGCTGCAAATGTCATTAGACGGAGGACGGACATTTGGGACTGAACAATGGGCTAAAATCGGTAAATCAGCTGATTTCCTTCAAAATGTTGAATGGTTTGGATTAGGGCGGTTTAAAGAGGCTATCTTTAAGATCAAGACTTCAGACCCGGTTACTTACTCCATTCATTCAGCTAATGCGGATATTGAGGTCGGGATATGAGTTTCCCGCCTCCACAGCTACTACCGGACACAATTAAAGAAATAACATTCTTTAACAATTTGATTCAGTCTGTTTATTCATTATGGTTTGAGTCAGACAAGCTAAATACTTTGCATGAATCAGAAGCGTTAACAACAACTGATGCAACAATAGCAACACTTGACCAGATCGAGCTAGAAGAAAACACAACAGCACACATACATTCAACTATAGTTGCTGTAGAGTCAGGAAGCGGTAATAGGGCGACTTACGAGATAATAGGCACGTTCTATAGGGTTTTAGGGCCGGCGGTGCAACAAGGCGTAACAACGTCATTACACAGCATTGAATCAGATGGTTCATGGGCTGTCAGTTATGATGTATCAGCCAATAGTGCTAGAATAAGGGTAACAGGCGCAGCGGCGTCAATAGATTGGCGGTCGTCCAGCCGAATTATGAGATTATCAAATTAGGGTTAACAATGAGTTTACTCGGCAAAGTATTAGGCACAGATCAGGCGGCTGATAAGCAGTCCAAAGCGGCAACGCAAGCAGCACAGATTCAGGCTGATGCAACGACAAAAGCGGCTGAATTATCACGCCAGACAACGCAGGATGTTATCGCATCGCAAGAGCAAGCAGCAGCGACGGCTAGAAGTGATCTACAGCCATTTCGTGATGCTGGGGCGGCACAGCTGCCTAACCTTAATACTGATCTACAGGGAATCCGTGGGCTTGTAACAGACCTTAATCAACAAGCCAGCTTTGTACAAGATAACCCATTTTTCAAAGCATTAGCAGATGACGCACAACGTCGTATTTTTAACAACCAGGCTGCTAAAGGTAAAGTAGGTTCAGGTGGTACTGCTGAAGCATTACAAAACAGCATTATGTTGCTTGGCAATGATTTGGTAAATCAAAACGTAAGCCAGCGGCAGGGTGTTTTAAGCTCTGGACTCAATATTGCATCACTGGGAAGTAACGCAGCAGCTGGACAGGCAAATATCACTCAAGGAGCTGCTACGAATGCTGGAAACACAGCTATTAGCGGGAATAGAAGTATTACCGATCTTCTAACACAAGGCGCTAATGCTCAAGCTTCTGGTGTTGTTGGTTCAGCTAACGCACAAGCAGCCGGTACACAAGCAGCTATTAATACTGCTCTACAGATTGGAACAATTGCTGCGCTATCAGATAAACGATATAAGGAAAATATCAAACCTGTAGGTAAATCTAAAGGAGTGCCTTATTACTTCTTCAAGTACAAAGATAGCTTGAAATTACAGTTCGGCACAATGGCGCATGAAGTCGAGCATATCAAAGATGCTGTTATTGATATCGGCGGTAAAAAATACGTTAACTATGGGGCTTTATAATGGCTATTAATCCAAACATCCCATTACAAGCTAATGTCGTAGTTGACCCGTCTCAAGGAATTGCACAGCTGGCTAATGCTCTGCAAGTAAGAAAGCAGAACGACAGGCAGAAAGAGTTAGACGCTCAATCAGCTAAATCACAAGGCATTCAGGACGAAGCAAACAAATTGCAGATTGACGCTGCAAAACAGAAAATTGCTCAATCTGGAAAAGAAGGCGCATTGAAAGCATGGGGAGCTGATCTTGTGCGTATTAAGTCGTTGGCCGATGCTGGCCAATTACAGCAGGCCAGACACGAATTAATCCAGCGTAAAGCTAATCTAGTCGAACAGCAAATTAATGATCCTAGTGTTGATACAAATGACACTGATGAGCTTATTAATTTTATTGATCAAGGAAATTTAGAAGGGTTCAATGCTGTTGTAAATTCAGAGCTAAGCGGATTGCAGTCACTGGGATTGCTTGAAGGTGTAAGCGGCAAACAAGGGCTTGCATCGGCTAAAACAGAACTATTCACAAGCGGATCAATTCAGGCCATGCCAGATGGGTCTGTTATCGTAAAAGACCCTCAAGGGAATACTGTAACAGGCGAGGATAGGACGAAGGTATTAGCTGCAATACGTCAAGAATCAATCGACAAAGCCCAGTCAATGGCTAATATTGAGGTTCAAAAGAATAGAGATATTGAACAAGTTAAATCCGCTGAGAAGAAAGCGACACAGGCTTTTGATATGGTGGATAAAATACGAGGCAATATCAGAAACCTTGAAGAAGCGGCTAGGCTATCAAAAGATGGAGCTAATACTGGGCCAATTGTTTCAATGTTCCCAAGTTTCAAAGAAGAATCAGTGCGGCTTGATAACATGCAGAAACGATTAGGTCTTGATGTTGTTGGTGCAGTTACTTTTGGCGCGTTATCTAAAGGTGAATTGGATTTAGCCAAAGATGTTGCTTTGCCGACTAATTTAACACCAGAAAAACTAGTGAAGTGGATTGAAGACAAAATAGCAGCGCAAAAGAAATTAGCAACATATCTTGAAGACCAGGCTATTTATTTAAGCCAAGGACATACTAATGCAGAATGGAAGCAATACCAGAGAGAGCAAAAGAAAATTGCTGATTCTGTAATAAAATCCACAGGTGTGAGCGAGCAAGATATTAATGACACCATGAAAGAACTTGGGTGGACAAGGCAGCAAGTAATCAACGAATTGCAGAAAAGGGCTAAATAATGCCTAACCTATTTCCTGACCTTAAAGAAAAAGATAAACCGGTTAATACTGGAGGCGGCAATTTATTTCCTGACCTTGCGCCAAAACAAGAGCGTGCTACAAATCCTGATCAACCAGAGCAAGGTGGCCAGTCGTTCGCGGCAGGCGCAGGACAGCAATTATTGCAAGGCGCTACACTAAACACGGCTGATGAAATTCAATCAGTAATAGCTGCGGCTGTGGCAGCTCCTTTTATCTCTGATAAAACATTTTCCCAGCTAATGGTTGATGCTCGCAAGTCATTTAGAGAGCAAAACAAGAAGTTTGAAGAACAAAACCCTAAAACCGCATTAGGTCTGCAATTAGCTGGAGGGTTAGCAACTGGTGGAGCTGGTTTGGGTGCTACATCTACTATAAAAGGTGCTGCCGCTGTAGGTGGGACAATGGGTGCTATTGCTGGTGCAGGGACTTCAGATCAGCCAGAATTCTTGACTAAAGAAACTGCTATTGATGCTGGTATAGGTGCTGTTGGAGGTGCTGCTATCGGTGCTGCTATACCTGCTGCTGGCAAGGTTGTTAAGCCAATAGCAAAAGATATTGCTAAAATATTTACTAAACAATCTCCAACAAAGCAAAGAATAGCAAAGCTGATTGAAAGCGGATCAGTTGATAATGAAACCGCGAGATTTAAGTTAAAAGAAGGCGTGCAACCAGCTGAAACAAAGTTAGGCGAATACTTAAGAGTAGGCGCACCAAAGGTTGAAGCTGATAATGTAGCGCGAGAAGCGATTAAACAGGGATATGATGAAGGCGTTATCGCTGCGATTAAAGGTGCAAGCAAAACAGACAAAGCAAAGATGCTGAAAATGGTCGAAATACTTGATAGAGGCCGAAAGAATCAACGGTTTTCAGTAGAGAATAGACCTTCTGACGTAGTAGGCGATACGTTATTGCAGAGGTTAAAAACAGTTAAATCAGCTAATCAAGCAGCTGGTCAACAGTTAGATATCGTTGCAAAATCTTTGAAGGGACAGCCTTTCGATGCTAAAGAGCCGGTTGGTAAGTTTGTGCAAGACCTTCATGATATGGGCATCACGTTTTCAAATAAAGGCGGGAAGATTAAGGCAAATTACAAAAATTCTGATATACAAGGTTTGAAATCAATCGAAAACCTAATGACCCGAGTTATTAGTAGAATGAGCAATGTCGATAAAGTTGATGCTTTAGCAGCTCATAGAATGAAAAGGTTTTTAGATCAGCAAGTTCCTTACGGGAAAACAAAGGGGTTAACAGGTAAAGCTCGAACGGTATTAAAAAAACTACGTCATAACTTAGATAAAACGCTCGATGATTCGTACCCTAAATATAACCAAGTTAATACGGTTTATTCAGATACTATAAACGCTATTGATTCTTTGCAGGATGTTTCAGGACAGAAAATGGATTTATCTGGAAAAAATGCAGACAAGGCTGTTGGAACTCTACTTCGCAGGCTATTAAGCAAACAACAGTCTCGCGTTAGGCTTTTAGATGCTGTGAATGAGGTTGAATCAGTCGCTAAAAAATACTCAGGCGATGGTAAAAAGCTCTTAACAGGAAAAGGAAATGGCGAGGATGATTTGTTAACACAAGTTATGTTTGCGGATGAGTTAGAATCAGTCTTTGGATCATCGGCAAAAACTTCATTTCAAGGCGACATTGAGAAGGCGATTAATAAAGGCGCAAATCTTGCGACCTCTCCGACTTCTGGTTTCGATGCAGGGGTATCAATTCTAGGGAAGGGCGCTGAAAAGATACGGGGTATTAATCCTGATAATGCAATCAAAGCAATTAAAGACTTATTGAGCGAATAACATGGCCTGGCTACCAATAGCGCAAACTGTCCCGCAATACACCTCTTCTGGTGAGCCTGCTGCGGGTTATGTTTTAAAATTCTACGCAGCTGGAACTGCAACTAATATTGTCATTGCAACTGATAACACTGGTGGCACTACCGCAACTGACGCATTATTGAACGCAGATGGCTATCCAGAGGTTACAGGATCAGTTTTTATCCCACACATAGACCAATCCTATAAAGTTGTTTTGTATCCATCACAGGCGGCAGCAGACAGCGATACAGGGTCTGTTTGGTCTGTAGATAACTTAACTCCTCCGGTTAATACGGTTAACTCAGTTGACGAAAAGGTAAAAGTATCAAGTAACGATACAACAGCAGACACGCTTGATAGCAAGGTCGTATCAGGAACAAACATCAATGTGACTGAAAACCTAGACGGCGCAAATGAGAATCTAAGCGTAGATTTAAAATTGACGGCTGATGTAGTACCGGAAACAACGTCGGCAATTGATTTAGGAACAGTGACAAAACAATTTAAAGATGCGCAGTTCAGCGGGACTTTAACTGTAGACACTGCTTTTTCAGGGGCAGCATTCTTAGACGAAGATGATTTAATATCTGATAGCAATACAAAAGCAGCTAGTCAGCAATCTATAAAAGCATATATTGATTTGAAAACAGGCGGTCTTAACACAAAAATAATTGATATTGGCGACTGGGATATGGATGCAACATTATCAGTATCAATACCTCATGGTTTAACATATTCTAAAATAAGGAGCGTCAAGGCGTTAATTCGTAATGATGCAGACTCGGCTGTATATGATTTTTCTTCAGTAAATAATGCAGTGACAGAAACAGCAGGAAACTTTGTTTATGCGACAGTAACAGACGTTGCAATAACTAGGGCGACGACAGGATTTTTCGATTCAACAGGATTCGATAGTACATCTTATAATCGTGGCTGGATTGTAATAAGGCATATTAACTAATGGCATATCTACCAATAGCTCAAACAGTACCGCAATACTCTAATAACGGTGAGCCAGCTTCAGGCTATGTCCTGAAATTCTATGCCGCTGGAACATCGACCGTTATCAATTCAGCGACAGATAACACAGGAGCAACTCTGTTAAGCGATATAGTGCTAAATGCAGATGGCTATCCAGATCAGTCTGGCTCTATCTTCATTCCGCATATAGACCAAGAGTACAAATTAGCATTATATCCTTCACAGTCTGCTGCTGACTCAAACACAGGCGCAACATGGTCTATCGATAATCTAGCTGCTGCGGTAAATGCTGACACAAACAGCCAAGTTCAAGTATCAAGCAATGATGCGACACCAGGTTATTTGAACGGTAAACTCGTTGTAGGTTCAGGGATAGGGTTAACAGAGCAAAATGATGGCTCAGACGAAAGCCTTTTAATTACTAATCCGGTTAAAATTTATGACACTTTGGCTTTAATGGTCGCAGACGTTGCCAATATCTCTATTGGCGATTCTATAACACTGGATGGACGGAATACGAAAGGCGATGGCGGCGGGGCTACTTGGCGCGCAGTTGATGCTACCTTGGTTACGACTAATGGATATAATATTGTAGCTGGAAATGCTACGGTTGCTTTTCAACTTTACACCAGTTTAATCCCATTCAGTCAGCATACCGTTATCCCCGCTCAGTGGGGCGCAGACGTAACAGGTGCAACAGATTGCACTAGCGAAGTACACGCAGTTAGAGACTATGCAAAATCTTCTGGTGCTAACGTATATTTTACCAGAGGCACTTATCTCGGAAACTTTGATTTTCAAGGCTTAAACGCTTCTCAATGGCAGAATCTTGTTATCTACGGTGACGGTATTAATACTGTGCTTAAACGTAATTCTGCACTGTCGCAGGTGCTTAGAGTTCGTGGTGAGTCATCTTCCGGTGATATGAGATACCCGCATGTATCTAACTTGATGATCGACGGTAACGGTAGCTCTACATCACCAGCTTTTGAAATCAATTATTGCCAAACCCCACAGGTAGAGAACGTCTATTTTCAGAATTGCCATAATGCAATGTTGATGGAAACTAAGGTTTATGATGGTTCTTTAACTCACGTCATATTCCGCGATCCAGACAGAACAGCGGCTGATGGCTACGCATTAAAACTTGGCGATAGCTGCAATTACATTACTATTGACGATTCTTATTTCATCGGCCCAGGTGATGCTAATAAACACACATTGCTGTATTGCTCAGGACCGAATGATGCGCCAGGGTATCATCGGATTATAAATTCACAGTTTGAAAACTCGTCACATCCAATTACTTTAGAGGATGTTCGCGGCATCGTTCTTGATAACAATCATATCGAAGGACACGGGGCATTGACGACTGGCACGGCTGAGTTTCATGGAATTACAATTAAACCTGTTACCAATGGTGGCGCAAGTGCTTTCGGCTCTGGAATGGTTATCACTAATAATAAATTCTGGGGGAAATCATCCACTACGGCTTTTGATGCGTTTATCAATATTGATCTCGATAGTGCTGGGCAGACTGAAACAGAGGATTTATTCGCTGGGTGGGTTGTTGAAGGCAACACTTTCGGAACGTCTGCGACGCAAGGCGGCGATGCTTATGGCACAAAGGCTGCTATCAGCTTAAAGGCATTTAGTGCTAAAGGACAAGTGTTGAGGTTAGGCAGTAATAACTGGCACGCTAACGGCGCATCAGGTGGAGTGTTGAGAACAGATTTTATACTGACGCCTGCTAACACTGCTGGCAACTATGCCAGGTATACTCTTGATAATGAGTCGCCTTTGTATGACCTATGGCTAAGTGGATCGAGAGAGATAGCAACACTTAACAAGGCTATGAGTGGTGGTATTATCACCACAGAGAACGCAACTGCAAACGGATCACTGACCCTGCCTAGCGCATTGAAGAACATGGAGTACACTTTTATTGTGTCTGAGTCCTACTGGCTTGAGTTAGACCCGGCAACAGGTGAGAGATTTAGATTAGCTTCTGCTGCTGATAAATACATCCGTTCGTCAGGTTCTAGTGGCGATACGTTGAAGATATATTGCATCGAGGATGGAATATGGGATGTTGCATATTCACAAGGAACATGGACATATCAAGTCTAAGACTGCATTGACTTGCTTCTGTTTCGGTATCTGATGAATGAGTGAACCATATAGTTATGCGCTTGTTCACTGTATCTTGATACTTGTTGTAAGCCTTTTGGAAATACACCGAACACTTCACGGAATTTGTGCGCCGCCATCCCTTTAGTGTTTACAGGCATCTTGCCCTGTTTCATTCTGCGCTGATTCAATTCCATAATCTCATGCAATAAACCGGAGTACATTTCTTGCTTGTCAGGTTTTTTCTTTTTATGCTTAGTTGATTTATTGTTAACAATCTCGACCATCTTCCCATGCTCAAATCTCATAACCTGTCCGTTAACGAATTGAGTATATTTCTCCGGCTTATATCCGCAATAATTACACTGTCCGCCAGTAAAGAAGTGATGACACTCAGGGCATTCTGACTGCTTCACATCGCTTGCTTTTGGCTTATCGTCACGCTCTTTCTTTTTGCCATCACATAGCTCGGTGAACTCAGCTTCGTAAACGTCTGGATGCGAGTACCGCTCCCAGTTGCCGCCGTGGTCGTGGATAATTGCTACTTTGTCTGGGTTATTTGGATCACTACGCCTTGCCCTGCCGTGTAACTGTATCCACCTTCCAAGTGCCGACGGGTGTCCATCCTTGTCCGGTGCGAACGCTGTGCATAAAAGGATTGCTGACGCTTCTGGATAGTCAAAGCCCTCTATTAATTTAATGACTGAGAAAACACCGATTAACAAACCATCCTTTAATGATTTAAGCACCGCCTCGCAATCATCATGGCTCATTTTGCTGTGGACATAGCCTACATTATGTCCAGCGTTTTGAAACAGCTCTGCAAGGTGAACACAAGACTTGATTGATTTAGCGAATCCAAGAAACGGTCGGCCTTCCATATCTGGATTGTTTTCGTACTCGGTTAGAACATCGCCGGTTAGTGACTCAACCTGCTTATCTTCGTCTCTGGTACTGTACTCACCAGTCGTTAGAACTTTCAGTTTTGAATGGTCTATTTGCTTCCTTGCCGCTAGAACCCGCATCGGAGTTATAACTCCCTGCTGTGCTAGTTTGTAGGCCGGTGTAGTCCTTACAAGGTCATCATATACGTTTGCTAGTCCTTTACTCATCGGTGTAGCAGAAAGACCGACAAGCCACTTAGTATCAATATTCTCTACTGCTTTGAACCGAAGGTGAGCCTCGTCAACAACCACACAATCGAAGTCTTTAAATAAATCTGGGTAGTCTCGAAGTCTATTACCGAGTGTTTGGATGGTCGCTATCTGTACTGCATAACTGAGATTAAAGCGTTCGTCATTTCCTTGAATAATCCCGACGTCAGTTTGCAGGATGTAGTTGAAGTCTTTGAGAATCTGGTTTATCAGAGTATTGCGAGGGACAACAAACATCAACCTGGCTTTGTTGTTTTTGCTGAGTATCCGGTGGAATAAAGTGGCTGCCCAAACAGATTTCCCTGAACCAGTTGGTGACATGCACATTTGCCGACGATATCCTGCTCGATACGATTTAATCATATTATCGAACAGTTTTATCTGAACATCCCTTAACTTTAAATCTGCCGGTAATGGTTTTAAATCAACCGGCTTTATTATTATTTTATCATCGAACATAGTCACCTCTAACTATATGGTAGTTGGGGCGAGACTCGAACTCGCATCAGCCGATTATCTGTCGTTACGGGTTATAAACCCGCTGCTCTACCAGTTAAGCTACCCAACCATTTTTGGTAATGAAACAGATTTCGCTACCAGATATAACAGGTCGATGAACCAGACGGAGCTGGCTATCTAGTTGTTAGATTACTAATCACGCCAATTATCACACCAACAATCAGGTGTTATCTCTTTTATGAATTCAGTAGTGATATGCGTATGTATTACATCAGGTGATGATTCTTCCGATTCATCTGCAAAATAAATAAGTCTTACAGAATCTTTTTTACCATCTTCAATTAGCACCTTTTGTATGTCTTTATTAAAATCCTCAAGTGCTGAATATCTTTTTAACTCTGTATAACTAGCCCAGTAATCTCTATCGAAATCAATTAACCCATCATATTTATCTGTAAACCATTTAGGCAATTCATCTTTCTTCATTACCATTGTGTCGCTTATTACTTGGTGTCTGTAACCCATTTCATTCTCCTATAATTATTAAAGTAAACCTAACAATACGCGCAAGGCGCTATCGCTCGGACTCGCTGCGCTCTAATCATTAAACCAAATAGTCCAAACACTCACTAACATAATCAGGCTGAAACGGTGTGGATTCCATCACATCAACCTTATGACCTATGTCAATTTGTATCCGAACCATAGAGAATAACAAACTTACAGCGATCAGTAAAAGCACTGTTACCGTTTTCGATGCTTGCGGTTCTTCCTCGCCTTCGTCTTTTCGTACTGTCTCCACGGGTGCATCATCCAAAAATATAGCTGATGCCAAGACCTAGCAAGTAGATCATCACGCAGACTGGAACAAGGATTAGCGCTGAACGTGCAAACCATTCCCAGCGTTCAAGTTTTGCATCTTCAAACAGTTCGATTTGATCTTCGTCGATGTCTGTTGGTTGTTTCATTTATCACCTCTATATTTCTTGTGTACTCGGATAACCTCATGTAGCATATCCCGAACCTTCATCATTCGAGCTGGATCAGGGTTATGATACTTACCTTGCAGCATTTTCATAAACCAGCTAATAGGCACGCCGGATGCCTTAACGGTCATCGGATAGCTGTAGTTTGCTAACCGCATCAAGCCTTTTAGTTCTTCTGGTGTAATCATTGTTATTCCTTGTTTGGATTGTTTCTGTCTAATTCACCATCTAAAGATTCTGTCTAGTTAGATGTTATGTGTATTGCACTTTGCCGTTACCATTATCATCCAGAACGTAACGGAATGCGCCCCAGTTCATAGCCATCAATTCGCAGTCGTCATCAAATACCTCCAGGAAATTTCGCAATTCTCCGACTGTTGCAGGATGTAGCAATTGGTGATCTGTGTGTATTGGATCACGCCTTTCGCAAATGCAATTAGAGCATCGATATTCGAATTCTTTATCATTTAATGGGCATTCATGTAACATATTTCACCTATAAATTGTCGAGTAGTGATTTCAAACACATAACAATCAATTTCAACGGAGCGCAAAAACCGCGCCCGCTGAATAATGGTCGTTATAATTTCAATAACCACAAATTAGCCATCCTTCGTCCAGCATTAGTTTTCTTCTGCTCGACCGGCTCAGACTCTTTCCCAACTCGCCATTGATCAATATAGCCTTTAAATATCTTGCTATGATCTGATGGGTTAAAGCGATTAAGCTGGTCATAGATAAATTCTCTATCTTCACGCTGTGGAAGCTTGTTTATGGCGTCTGTTAGGTTCATTAAAATGGTAGTTTGTCGAATCCTTCATTAGCAGGTGGCGCATCATTCTGGTTTTGAGCTGGCACAGGTTCTTGCTGCTGATTTGTTTGACCGTTGTTTGACTGGCTACTACCGAGCATTTGCATTTCATGTGCAACAATCTGAGTTGAATAACGATCCTGTCCGTCTTGGCCTTGATATTTGTTTGTCTGAATCTTTCCCTCGAAGTAAGCTTGCTGTCCTTTCTTCAAATACTGAGCAGCAATCTCGCCTAACTTTCCGAACATAACGACACGATGCCATTCAGTTTTCTCTACCTTTTCTCCAGTATTCTTGTCTTTCCATGATTCACTGGTCGCTATAGAGACTGTGCAAATAGCTGATCCACTCGATGAATATTTAACGTCAGGGTCTTGCCCTAATGTTCCGACAATAATGGCCTTATTAACGCCTTTCATTTACATTAAACTCCTAATCTGTTTTTGAAGGTAATAAAATCTTTTTCTGTGCTGCAATAATTTATCTTGTTCTTTATCCGTCAACTTGCCTGCCTGCTCGTACATCATAATAATCCCATGCACTTCCTTTGCCTCGACTGATAGCTTTTCCAGTCTCCATTTGTCTTTGTCGAACTCTGACTGATTATCAAAGTACAGGTCTTTAACCTGCATCCCAACTGACAAACAAATGTCATCAATAGAGCAGCCAGCAAAGCAATGTAAACTAATCTTAACCTGGTTGGCAGAAATCATTAGCGAAGGTCGTCCATCTTCATGGGCTGGGCATCTAGCCATGTACTTCCCGTTATGTAACTGTTTAACTTTTTCCAGCCGATCAAGGAAACTGTCGATCATACCATCTTCCGTCCTATCCAAACATCAATCGGCGACAGCTTCACCTCTACCAGCTTAGGCCGTGACTTAGAATAATGCCTGCGCATCTTCATGCAATGAGGATCAACACAACTTACCCGACGATCATAGACAAACTGAGTCTCAAGCCGTCCATTGTCTTTACGCTGGCGCTCAATTCTCTTTCCGCATTCTGGGCAGTCTTTATAAACAAAGTTTCTTTCGGCTTCTGCATCCAGATATGCCTGCCTGCAAGCGTTATCGCAGAACTTGCGGTTTTTGTAAATAATCGAGCTTTCTTTGCCGCCAGATGGAAATACTTTCCGAACTATCGGCTTGTCGCAGTTTAAGCAATTTCCTTGTTTGTCTGCCATGTTTCTGTCTAATTCTTGATTTAAAGATTCGGCCTAGTCGGATGTTAGCCGCACATAGCTAAAACCTGTGCGGCGAAAAGAAATTCAAAATAATAATTCATTAAGCCGTGAAATACGCTTACGGGCGTCTTCCGTTTTTTCCATAATAGCTCCGGCACCGCCATCTAGGATGTCTCTAAGAGTAGGAAGCGACTCTTTTTCTTTTGCGAATTCATGATCTGTTGGTGACGGCCCTTCGATTCTGTGTATTAGATCATCGAGTTGTTGTGAAATAGTGCCAATTTGTTGAATGGCATCATGTATTTCGATGTGTTTTTCTCTTCTTATTGCTTCGTTGCTAATTTGTTCAATCATAATTATACCTTTACTTTAATTGCAGCGGCTAACAAGTCATTTCACAGGACAGCGTTCCGCTGCGCTCCACTTGCCTGTAAATTCGGTCGTTAGCTAGTAATATCCCCAAAAGGTCTAAATATCTTATAGTGGCCTTTTTTATTTCTGGTTACTAATTTCTGTTTAACCATTTCTTTGCATACCGGAGAGCCAACTGAGCTGTGACCACCATTTATTACCCGTCCAATCTCGGTTGGTGAAATCCAATCTCTACCCTCCCGCTGAGAAACACCATTCATGTATCGAATTGCTATATCTATTTTTTCTTGCATTTTCATTAAAATCACCTATCTCGTTTAAATTCTAGCTAACAATACGCACCAGCGGAGCGCTAAAACCGCGCTCGCTGTTGTGCTCGGTCGTTATACATTCAAAATACTCTCAACAATCTCCGGCACTTTAGCAACTACTCTATCATCCCGGTTGATCATTTCTTACTTAAAATATCTGCCAGAATATTCTTGTATTGCCTTTTAGCACCTACTGGAATATCCGAGCCAAACATATTAATCACAGCAATATATTCATCGTTTGACAACCGCTTATACGCCTCATGGTACTTATCATAATCTTCTGAATCAGAATCAATAAGACTTCTGAAATAAGCGTTGGCTTTTTGAATCTTTTTAACATCAAGCAACTCACCAGAAGTCTCACCAATAAGAATTGGTACTCTATTCCACTGAAACCGAACACGTCCGTTATAATCAGTTGCCTTAAGACTATCTAGTAAGCCGTCTTTAAAAGATGATTCCCAGCGCCACAAATCAAGACGCAATTCCCATGATTGATGAAACTTGCCATTACGCTCTTGATACTCATTTTTGAACAATTTAACAGAGATTCGCGGGTAATCGTAAAGCTCAAGACCGATCCCCCAGTTAAAACAGGCTCTCTTGAATGAATCGGATGCTAGACCTTTCTGAGCTTCAGCCATTGACTCTGTACCTGTATCCTCCTTAGAAACCCAATGCTTTCTATCTTCGTTCCAGATAGAAACTGTGCAATTGTGGTTATCCCTCGAATGCTCACGCTTCCATCCAAGTTGACCGCAAATATCATTAAGCCGATTAATGTCAACCCTGGCATCCTTGTACGCAAGGATAGTCGCATACCCGCCGTTATTGATAGACTGAATGCGGAAGTCTATTTGGTCGATTGTAAGCGGTTTAGTTAGATTCTTGATATCCATCTTCTTCCTCACTATACTCTGGTTCTGGTAACGCTTCGTCTGTTTCCGGTACATTCTCTAAGTACCACTCGCCCATCTTGCTCACTTCTCACCTCGTCTATCGCGTCGATACGCTTCTACTTTTAGTTTGCACTGGTGGTTGTTCTTGCTGATCTCCACCATTCGATTATAAGCTGCTGTAAACTCAAGGTAATCATCGTCGATGATAACCATAGCTGGCAGCTTTACTATTCTCCATCTGTCGGGTCTGCTCATTGTTCCTACGCCTTAAACATATCTATTAAAACATTGATAAACCCGTCGATCTTGTCTATCACGAAATCGCCGAAGCCTTTTTCTTGCCTTGTCTCAGGTATCATCATTTCTTCCTGCTTACAATTCTTCTTATAATATTTAAGGTGCGCTATAGCTTCTTTTTCACTTAGTCCGAAGTTACACATTCTTTATATCTCGTTTAACATAGAATCTGTAGATACCACTGTTAGCTTTGTAAATCAGTTTCTTTTAAGTTCCTCACGATTTCAAGCATATTGCTAACATTCCGAATATTTTTTTCAGCCACCTCTATTGCTTTTTTATTATTGTCAAGTTTCTTTGTAAGCAATTCTACGAGCTTCATTCTCGCATCTTCAAAAATATCAAAATACCATTGCCAGTTTGTTTCTTTTCTTTCAGCTATTTTGTTTTTAAAATAAACTGTTTTTTCTGTTTCCCTTTCAACTTCTACCATTTTTATTTCATTTAAGTTAATAGTATTAACTTTATATTTCGTTATCATTTCTTTTACCCTGTAAATTAAAGAGCTTCACTGCGTTACGCCTTTTTAATTCGGGCGTTAGCTGTCTTTAAACGATTCAATATGCTTGCCGAACTCATGGCGTAACGTCTCTAACTGGCTGCGCTTAACCAGCCAATCCCTTACCCGTCCTGGTAGGCTTCTATAGCCTTTGTATGCTAGATTGCCGTCCATATATAACCACACCGCTTCCATCTCAACATCATCGCCATCCATATAATATTCAACGGTAATTTGAGCATCGAAAGACTGGCCAAACACTTCAAAATCTTGATAGAAGTCGTAAGTATGGTAGATCATTTTTCAACCTCCGATTTAAGAATCTTTTCTGCAATCTCTCGTGCAGCATCACTCAATGCGAGATCGAATTTGCTGGCCGCTTCGGAGTAGATAGCGCCATTGAAAGCCTGACGGGTGTATTCTTCCCATGCAGCAACACCTTCGTCGGATAGGTATCCAAGAACATCGTCCCATTTATACCCTTTATATTCTTCGCCATTAGCAGTAGCTGTCAGAATATCATCCACCATACTGTTCAGATATTCTTCCTCTAGCTCTGCTTCCTTGCTATATCCACTGTCAGGGTCTTTTGTTGCGTTATACATTTTGTCACCTCTTTTATTTAATTTATGGCTTGAAGTATACCACCAAAATGATATAATGCAAGACATAGAAACGAAAAATTATATAAAAATATTTGAGGTTAGAGATAATGCGCGTTAACATAAACCAACTTCGAGGCCGGCATCCGGTTTTCCAAGTCACCTCCTCACAGGATATCCCCTGTATTCCCCTCCCGATTTTAGGAGGGGCTTTTTAATGCCTTCTCGCACCCCAAAACAAAACCGAGCATACTGGAAGTATCTGCGCTCTTTAGCGGATGATCTGAATGATGCCGGTATCGACTTTAAAACGTCTGTACGACTTCCTGTGCGGTTTACTGCTGAGAACATGCACGAGTATATGTTCACGCCAGTTATGCAGTCTTTATACCCTGAAAAGAAGTCAACGACTGAGCTATCAACTGTAGAGATGCAGGAAGTCTACGATACGTTTAATGCTGCTGTAGGTCAGCGGTTTGGAGTTAGCCGTAACTGGCCTAGTAATAGATAACGATTGAGCGTACTTGAAATTTATGGAGCGAAGCGGAATAAAATTTCCAGTAGCGCGACTTGTTAGCAAGATTTTAATTTAGACGCTCTGCCGCTGCGGACACCGAAGATGGCAACACCGGCAACAGAGCTGAGCTGAGGGAAACAAGACGCGAAACCCATTGGATGCACAAGTAGCGATACGCGCCCGAATAGAACCGGGACTCCCGTTAGGCGGGGATAGCGAAAAATGCGGCAGGATGGGCAATTTGACTGTGACAGGTAATGCTGGCGACGAGCTTGACCGAATCAGAGGCGGTAACTAGGTTTACCGGGCAGAGCGTCTAACTTAGGAGAGAGCAAATATGAAAGAATTAGCCAAGAAAATACTATGCTTGATTCGTCCACTAAAACCGTGCCGGGTTGATGATTGCTATGTGTACACTGCCCGCAGAGACAAAAACGGGCAGCCTTACTGCTCGGTTTGCAGAGATGAATCTTGCTAACTGACAGAGTTTAACGGGCGCATAGATATTGAGCTACGGAGCACGCTGGTTTAGCGCTCCGTTTTAGAACGCATTATTATATTACGATATTTTACGAGGAGTACAAAATGAAAGATATTCTTACTGTTGTTTTTGGTGGTGTTGCGATTTCCGTACTAATAATCGCTCTGTTTTTAATTGGGCCTATTCTAGTTTTATGGGTGATCAACAGCCTTGCAGAGGCTGGCGGATTATCATTTTATATAGAGCACAATATGTGGAATTACTGGGTTGCTTTTATTCTACTACTGTTAGTCAGGGGTGGCTCAAGTAGTAGCCGTAAGTAATATAACGCCAGAGCTGTGCTGACGACACGAAGCGCAGCGTAGTGGTGGTCAGAACGAGCGAATTGTTATAACTACGTTTGGTAAGAATTATGGGATATGCAGAAAATACAAGTGTAAGCACAGAAAAAAGTAGGGCTGAAATTGAACGAACTTTGCAGAGATACAATGCCGACCAGTTTATGTATGGCTGGGATGCGGATAAAGCTGTGGTGGGTTTTCGTATGGCCGGAAGACAGATTCGTTTCTTGCTGCCAATTCCAGACAAAGAAGATTGCCGGTTTACCCATACACCAACTGGCAAGGTACGAAAGCAGAACGCCGCATACAACGAATGGGAGCAAGCCTGCCGCCAAAAATGGCGAGCACTGAGTCTTGTTATTAAAGCAAAACTGGAAGCTGTTGAAGCTGGTATTGCAATATTTGAAGATGAATTTATGGCAAACATCGTGCTACCGAACGGTGATACAGTAAGCCAATTCATGCTGCCGCAGATCGCCGCAGCGTATGACCAGGGCGAAATGCCGAAGATGCTGCCAGATTTACGGTAGTAGTAGTTATAACGACCCAGCACAGCGAGCGCGGTTTTAGCGCTCTGCTGGTACGTATTGTTATAACGATTTTAATTTGGAGAAACTATGAGTTTATTTCAGTGTGAAATCTGTGGATGTGTAGAGAATACAGCCACATCATCTCAAGGCTGTACAGGCGGAATGGAACGACTTTTCGACTGGACGGGCTTAGAAGATTTAAAAGGGAAAAAACTTTGTAGTGTTTGCGCGCCAAGAATTTATCGTGACGGTACGAGCACATGGTTTGGGAGGTGGCATGGAGAGTTTAAGCGAACGTTTTTACCGAAGGGAAAATTTAAAACAAACAGGCAAGGTAACCTTGAACACATTGAAACAGGTGAAACAGATTACAGAAAATATGCAATCTGATTTCGTTATAACGACCAGAGCGAAGCGGCGAGCGCAGCGAGTCCGAGCGATAGCGACTTGCGCGTATTGTTATGTGTATATTTTTGGAGATTAGGAAATGACTAATTTTATTGGCTTAGTTTCTGAGTTAGCTGGACGCAATGACATATCAATGAAACCAGAAAAAGAGATTGATTTTGGAAATCTGAATATAGAAATGCTTGACAAACAAGCTCGCCGGTTAGCAGATAATGAAGTTTTCGTTTTTATTGATGGAGAAGAGTCAGAAAGTGACGAAATCACAGAAAAGCATGGCCTTGAAGAACTCAATAGAGTATTAAACAGAATTTTTGATGGTGAACTGTATGAAAAATTTTATTACACATAACATCTGGTTATACCGAATCACAAAATAGTGAAATAGACAGAAACTACCTATCTAGGATATAAAATGCCAAAATGGAACAAACCAGAAACAGCGCCTAGAAACGGCCATCTGGTCTTTGCCAACTTAGGATGGCCGTGGCCTATTACCGCCTGCTGGAACGAATACGAGCATAGATGGGTTTATGCTATGGCTCAGTTAAACATAGTGGATAGGCAGGAAGACCCATATTTTGAAAACGAGTATGCGGAAGATAGCGAGCTATTGGGCTGGTTGCCGCTTCCAGATGTTAACGAGGTGAAGAAGTGAGCATATTAGAACGATTAAATTATTATAATGGTCGTGTTCTTGAGCTAGATGTTTCTGTCGATAAAAAGACTGTTAATTTAATGGAGCAATGTGACCAATATTTTAGCGTCGATTTAACTAAAGAAGAATTTGGCAAACTGATAAAAGAACTAAATCAAATTTACGACAGCATGGAATAGAATGAAATATATCTGCTATCGCTGCCTACAGGTTATGGATATATCAGAACTTCGACCAGGTGCAAAGATGAAAGGGCTTTCTGTAGAGTTAAGCAGAAAGATTAAAATGTGCAAGTCTTGCAAGTGCAGGACGTTTTATAAAATAGGTGATATATGAATGAAAATGAACCGATCAGCATCCGACCAGTGGATAATGGGTTTATTGTTACAAAAATTTACGGTAATAGTAACGGTGAACTAATCTCTGACAAGAGTATTAAAGTTTTCAGGAGCATGAATGAGTTATGCAGATTTATTCAAGAACACTTTGAACATCGTGGGCTGTGTATTGAGAGTGACACATAAACATACCGCATAAAAAATAAACCCCGACTTGATCGAAAAACCTAGTCGGGGTATTATTCAAGGGTCGGAGTTAGCAGCTCCTACAAAATCAGGTTTTAACGGAACCGATTCATAAGTTAAATCTTATCAATCCCTCCAGAAAAATCAAGTTTTCTTATAGTTGCTGCTTTAATTTGTTACTTTTGTTAACACTTTCCGATTATCTCACTCTACCGCCAGCCGTCTAGCGAAAGCAAACCGGCAAAACATAGCCCAGGTTATGTGGATAAGAAGGGGCGGTCACATTGTCGCAACAATAGGCAATGGGGATAAACAGGCGTAATGGTGATTTGGTGTTAATTGACTGCTGACCAGAACTCAAGCAGCACTGCAAACAAAGCAGATTAAAAAATAATCGGTCGCTTAGTAGCGAGAACGTCCGGCAAGACGGTGTAAACTGTGTCCTGATAAATAGAGTTAGATAACCAGTTGCATTGAATATGCAGGATTGGGTTTAGATCACCAAACCCTTCAAGTGATTAGTATTGTCTGGAGAATTGTATGAATAGAAAATTGATGCTTGCTAGAAGGTATTTCACAGCTTATCTGGATTTGAAGCCTAATGTATCCAACGCAGCAATGATCCAGCAGCTTATATGTAAAGGGGTTATCCATGAATCAAAAACAAAGCGTAAATCTAGCAAAGTATTGATTGAGATTTACCGCGCATTAAGCAAAACACATAAAATAGTGTTAAGCAAAAAGAAAGGATATGTTAAGCCATCTAGTGAATTTTACAGGTCTTCGCAATGGCGGAAATTACGGTACCAAGTTTTAAAGAAATTTGATGGGTGCTGTTGTTTATGCGGGAGGTCAAAACGTGAGCATAATATTGTTATTCATGTAGATCATATTAAACCTAGGAGCAAGTATCCTGAGTTAGAATTAGAAGAAAGCAATCTCCAGCTTTTATGCGAGGATTGTAATTTAGGGAAGTCAAATCGGGATTCTATAGATTGGCGATAATTGATAATCAGAGAGCGTTGCACTTCCTGCGGTAGATTAGACAAAAAGATAATTAAAGGTAAGTGGTATGAACAAAATAACAGTTAAAATAAACGGTAAACTAAAAAAGTGTGACAACCATTTTTCTGATCACAAAACCAGCTCTCAAGATATGCTTTCTGGTAATAAAATGGCGGATGAAATAGGAGATTTATATATTGATCATAGAATTAACTTGCCAGAAGTTCAATGGATGCAAGTTATGAAAGCGTTACGGATACATGGTTTTAAAATTACTTTTGTGAGGAACAAATGAGAAAATTAAAACAAGCAGGAATTGCACTGGCCGAAGCTGCTGGCAGATATATTGGCGCTATAGCATACATTGATGATGTTCTTTACGATATCTATAAATACAGCCAAGAAGATTACGACAAAGCTGATAAAGAAGCAGATATAAGCAAAATAAATTTAATATCTGCAATCGAGAACTTTAACGAGGTATCTAGCAATGGCTGATATAACAATGTGCAGCTCTCGGCTATGCCCAAGACGCGAGACTTGCTATCGGGTAAGTGCAAAGCATAGCTTATGGCAGGCATGGTCTGATTTCTTTCGGCCGGAATGTCAGTGCGATATGTTTATCAAGGCAAAGGCTGAATGCGAGGAAACAGGCGTACACTGGCCGGTGTTTAATCCGACAGACAATCAAGACTATTGCGAGACGTGTGGGAAGCGGATGGTCGATATTAATGCTAAATAACGATCAAGTGTCACCGGATTTCATGGAGCGCAGCGGAATGAAAATCCGTGTGTACGCGCTTGTTATGTTGTTTTTTGAAATTATCTCTTGAGTTATTAGTAACGCAGTGTATTATTACTAATAACAGTGATAAACACGCAAAAGGGGGTAAGGAAATGTTTGAACAAGATTTTGACAATATGTTTGCTGACGTTTGGTTTGATGAGCGTGATTGCGCATACGCCTATGAGGAAGGTATAGGTGAGTTTGATGCTGGGGCCAATACCATGCACTCCAATGATGCGGTTATCGCTGTTCGCAAGTATGACCGCGCCCTCCGTGGTACGCATTATGCAGGCAAGCGTAACCGCCTCCGCGCACAGCGGAATAGTTTGGTTACTGCCTTTGGGCCGGAAATGGTTGAGCGCGTTGGTTATGACTAAGCGAAAGACGGCAAGCACCAAAGATGGTGCTTGCCGTCAAGCGAAATTTAGAAAAGAACAAAAGAAACTTGGCAGGCGCGGAAGGCTGTATTACTTGACCGATGAGGAAAAAGAGATGGTGGATTCGTTTTTGTACAAGCTACGCGAATCGCCATAACGACAAGAGCGAAGCGGCGAGCGCAGCGAGTCCGAGCGGTAGCGACTTGCGCGTATTGTTATGCGTAATTTTTTACTTTAGAGGTAGATATGTGCAACTGCAAAAACATGGCCGGCTACGGCGACGATAGCTGGGGAAAACACCACCACATAGCCTGCGAAAAATACGCCACAGAAAAGAACCCCTACCTGTTTTATTACGAGGAAGGTGTTGAGGCATGGGTTCCCGTACCAGAAAAAACTGAACATTTAATTGTTGTCGACGATCAGCTAGATAATGATGAACGAATGCAACTTTATTTTAGACGAATAGACATGACCGACAAACAAATTGCAGAAATGCCTTGTGATTAACACATAACATCTATTTAGACAGAAATGCAAAAGCTGAAAACCTGTAGACTCTGCAAGTCGAAGTTCCGGCAGTTCAGCTCTATGGTTCCTGTGTGTTTGGACTGTGCGCCTGCTTATGCTTTGGAGAAAGCGAAGAAGAAGCGGAAGGCGAAACAGGTAGAAAAGAAGCGTGCGACTAAGCTCAATGATAGAGCATATCTTGTTAAAAGAGCACAATTCTACTGTAATAAATGGGTAAGATTGCGTGATGAAGGCAAGTCGTGTGTTTCATGTGGAACAACAGACGCCAAGTTCCATGCAGGACATTACAGGCCAACGTCAAGCAGCCCAGAACATAGGTTCAATGAGTACAATCTTGCAGCGCAATGCCCACAATGCAATCTGTTTAAATCTGGGAATTTAACCGAGTATCGAAAGGAACTGATTAACCGGATCGGGCTTCAGCATGTAGAGCATCTTGAAAGCAAAACACCAACACAGAAGCTGGATTGTGCCGATTTGTTGGAGATAATCGAATATTACAAAGGGAAGATTAAGGCAAAAGAAAACCCGCTAGACCATAAAGGAAAGGCGGGCTAATTCATAAGGTTTATTGTTGGTTAAGTTCCTGCAAAGCCTTTTTAACCTGAGCTTTCTCAAACTCACTCAGATTTCGCTCAAGCAGCGTTAAATATGTTAATAGGTTGTTCGGGTACTCCTTAATCAGCCGTTTAATATTGCTGACCACTACGCCGACATAGAAAGTCTGCTCAGTCATGGCGCACCTCTTTCTGGAACTTGTGGCCTTGTGTAAACACGTTCTTTGTGGATTTGCTGTACCACCATTCAGAAGGGATCATAACCGAGATAGTAGGCGCATCGAGGCCGATACACATCGGGACAAAGCTGTTAGCAGGTTTACCTACGTTAAACACTTTATAAGTGTTTCCATCCATAATAATGTTCATTCTGTAACCCTCCGCACTTCTTTTTCGAGGTAGTCAATTAAGACCATCATGCTAGTTTTATCAGCAATCTGGATAGTATCGCCAAGATGTAGCGTACCGACAACTCTCAGCTTGCCGCCAGTTACTAGCAGGCTAGGCTGGTCGCCGTGCTGGTTTTTCAATTTAATCACTTTCATTTTTCTCCTCGTTTGTTAGTTGATAGTTGAATTATGCGATATCAGGTTAAACTTGTGAAAGAACTTAAAACTATAAGCAATAGAAGAAAATCGTATATTAGCGAACAAGCATAAAATGCGGTAAAATGGCGTAAATTAACGCAGAAAAGTCATGTTTTCACTATCTGAACGATCAAAACGCAACAGAGATGGAGTCGATAAACGGCTTATAGATATTTCTGACCGCGCAATTCAGATAACAAAAATTGACTTTGGTCATCCGTCAACTGGTGGAGTTAGGACGGACGAACAACAGAATGAACTGTACAAAGCAGGCAAATCAAAAGCAGACGGCTACAATAATCGCAGTAAACATCAAGATGGACTAGCACTTGATTTTTACGCATACGTTAACGGGCGCGCCACATGGAAGCCTGAATATCTAGCAGAGATAGCCTGTGCTTTCTACCATGCCGCCAATGAGTTAGGAATTAAAATAAAGTGGGGCGGCTTGTTTAAAGGGTTTTCAGATATGCCCCATATTCAATTAGAGGACTAATTATGGCTTTCTTTGATTTTCTAACTGGTGGTGTTGTTAAATCACTCGAAAACGTGGCTTCTGAATGGATCGAGACATCTAAAGAGGAAGCAGAGGCGAAAGCAGTAATGATTAAAGCGCTTGATCCTAACGGGAAGATGCGGCGTGACCTTTCCCGGGTAGCCTCACGGCTATATGTTTTCTACATGGTAGCCACTACAGCCCTTATTTTCCTACAATCATTCGGGATCGGTGACGTAGAAGGCGCAAAACTCGCAACTCAGGCTATGACTAAACTGTTTCTTCCTCTTACCACAGCTTGGGGCGGTATTGTTACAGCCTCATTCGGGATCAATCATTCAAATAACTGGAAAGACAAAAAATGAAGAAATCAAAAATAATCAAACGACTGAGACGCATTCAGAGCGAAGTTGACGAATTGCTGACTAAGCTGGAAATCGGCCAGATTGCACCAAAGGCAGGAGGCCGTACTCCACCGCCGAAAAAAGTAGAAAAATGATAGTAACGATCCTTTTAGCTGGTTTGGCAGTATCTTCGATAATCGCCTATATTTTCAGGCAGGATAAGTTTTCGTTTTACGATGCTGCCATTTTTGCAGGGCTGACTATACTTTGTGACGTATTGTTCAGTAATCAAACTGGATACACCTATTATTTGATTGCAGCAATATTTGATGTGTTGATCCTATTCGGGATAATGCTATCAAGACCAATTACGGAATTAGGCGTAAAACTCGCACTATTAAGCATGTTTTCACTATCCCTGAATCTAATTGGTTCGCTGTTTTGGGAGTTAAATATTTATCAAAAATTCTATGAATTATCGTTCATAGCTGTTTATGGCATAGCGATTATAGAGATTCTAATCGGGTCGCATGATGCTAGAAATAATAAGAATAATCACCACAGTAATCGGGTTAATCACTCTTTTGCTAATTGGATATAGTTTTTTTTTACGGATAATAGCAAGGCATGAGCGAGATTCTAAAAACCGTAGCAACAGCCGCGCCGACTAGCTGGGTCGTTTCAGGCACGACAACGGTGACAGGTGTTGCGGCAGAGTATAATTTATTTGACTGGATACCTGACGACATTGGTAAATTGGCATCATTGGTTGGTTTGGCGTTAGCTGGATCATTACTATATTACCGGATTCTGGTTATCAGGAAACTGCAATTAGAGTTAAAACAAAACGATTAACAACCGCTTGA
>Ga0256831_1000168_pt1 | contig 34440 bp, 29 predicted proteins | sample 132544metaG_FD_189087 | JGI IMG/M metagenome (GOLD analysis project Ga0256831, IMG submission 189087) | Hydrothermal vent microbial communities from Lau Basin, Pacific Ocean - 132-544 | ecosystem: Environmental > Aquatic > Marine > Hydrothermal vents | place: Pacific Ocean: Lau Basin | collected...
ATGTTGTCGGTAAAGGCGATCTACGTTTTGTTGCCGATTCAATAGCGTATGACAAATGCAGTCAGTCAAAAGCTGAAAAAATATACGACAAGCTGCTTGATGTCGTAGCAGAGCTGCTTGCTAATAGTGGTTATAATAGGAAAAAGCTGGAGAAGCTATCAGAAGAATGGAGTGGGTTTGTTTGATGAGCATTCAAACAGTTTTAGCAAAAAATATGCTAAAAAACAAAGAAGCTATTGCACGGCACAAGTCCCAACTTAAAAAAATGCGAGACGAGGAAAAAAATGGCAAAACAAACAAAAATAACAGCAGCAGCAAAAGGTAAGAATTGCACCGTCAGAATAACAGGTGTTTGTAACCATAATCCTGAGACAACAGTTTTTGCACATCTTAATGGTGCCGGCATGGGTATAAAGCATAATGATATTCATGGCTGTTTTGCTTGTTCAGATTGCCATGCCTGGTTAGACGGCGGATATGTTAAAGTTCCCAATATGCAAAGAGACAAGAGAGATTTAATTCACCTGCAAGCGATGGTTGAAACACAATTAATTTTGGTTAAAGAAGGGTTAATTAAAACGTGAAACACCGTAGAGCTGCAAAGGTTGACGACAACCAGCAGGGCATCGTTGATGATCTTAGAAAGCTAGGCTACAGCGTAGAAACGGGACATGACGATATTTTGGTAGGAATTAACGGACGCACCTACTGGGTTGAACTAAAAGACCCTGCCAAAACTTTAAAAAAGGATGGCAGTTTGAAATCAGGTGCGCTTAAAGATAGCCAGAAAAAATTGATTAAAGAATGGAAAGGCAACTATTTTATAGCTTTTTCGACAGAAGATATTATTCAAGCTATTCGTGAGGATAGTTTTACTGAGTTGATCAAGCTTTTTGCGTATGATAGAATACAAAAAGAGTAGGAGTCATCACCCACTCAACTAAAGTTAAACTTGTTTGAAATGGCAAGAACTTTCTAGGCATGAAGCCTGCAAATGATTCATCTTTCGAGATGGCTCTTGTAGCGTAGCTTCAAGAAGGTAGCACTACCTTCTTACCCAATGTGCAAACTAAGCCTGTCAAGCTTAAGTAACTTGATGGGCTTTTTAGTGGGTTTTTGATATACTCATTCAATGTGTGAAAAATACTTACTAAGATCAAATCAAACACTATCCAACAAACACATCAATGACGTTACTACTGGCGCATCACAAGATGCAATCAAAGCGATTGGATCAAACATCACAATATCAGACGTGCATTGTGTTGATATGATAGGGCGTACTGAAGCTCATTGTGACTTTATTCAACTAATCCCATCAAATAATTACCTGCGCTATTTTGGAGAGATAGCAGAAAATATAAAAATAACAGACTGCTCGCTTGATAGTGATGGCTCAATGCAAGGAATATTCTCCAGCGATGGGGCTCTGAGAAACCCCACAATTAAAGACTTCACCGTTACAACTCAATCAGAGCATGACGTTAGCCTTTGCGGTGTTCTGGATAACTGCACTATTCTTGATGTTACTGATATTTTCGGCAACCCTGCACGGGTTATGCTAGACAATCTTAGAATTGGCGGCGGGGCGAAAGGAAATTTTTACGTTTCTTCATTTAAGCCGGGAACTTATGAATACGGTGTAGTAGAGACTTGCCAGGCAATAGATGACAGGCGCGGTAAGAAATGGCGTGATGCTGAGTATGTGGATAATTTTGATTTGGACTTGTGGTATAATATTGCAAAATCAATTAAATATGATTCAGTAGAAAGGCATTTAGACGCTTGCGATGCAGAATATCACAAACAAACAAGTGTTAAATTGAGAGATTACAAACTATCAGACCAAGGTCTTAATGACCTACTACATGAGGAAGGCTATAGAGACACAATGTATCAGGATACAAAAGGACTTGATACTATTGGTGTTGGTCACTTAATCACGCCAGAAGAACATGCAACGGGGGTCATTCGTTTATCAACTGGTGAAAAGTTAGGCATTCATACCAAGTGGACAAAAAAACAGGTAATGCAATTATTGCGTGACGATCTTTACCGCTTCAGAAAATCTGTAAACAAGCTAAAAAATAATATAAATCAAGGACAATTCGATGCCCTTTTAAGCTTCGCTTTTAATATTGGCGTAAGTGGGTTTGAACGATCTACAGCATTTAGGAGAGTATCACAAAAACGGCATGATAAAGTTCCAGACGCTATGATGCTATGGAAAAAACCTGTTTCTATAATAAATCGCAGGAAAAGAGAGGCTATGCGGTATAGAATGGCAACTCAAGGAAACAGAATAAAAAACGCTCACTTCGAACCAAAGCATAAAAAAGCCATTCTTGCTGGTAATAAATTATCATTTGCCGAACTTAAAACAGCACTGGAGATACTAAACTCGTGAGACACACAGAAGCAGAAATGCAAGCATACAAGCAGCTATATAACGAGCTTCTAACAGAATTGAGTGGCTATGCCTCACCTCACCATATCGCTGTTATAGCAGGGTATTTGATGCGATGAACACTCTTATTAATAAAATCATTACGGTTATCATTTTAATACTCGTACTCTGGTATTTAAAAACATGGCTATTTCCAGAAAAAAAAGACGTTCAGCCAGTACTTAACGATTCAAAGACATTACTCAAAGATACAAAAGGAAAAGAAGATGAAAAACTGGACAAAAATATGGATGATGGCTTTATTGTTCATAAGCTTGACAGCTTGCAGCCAGACGGACAACAAGCAGACTCAAACGCTGGAGAACCAGCAGAAGGTACTCCAGAGCTTCAATACCCGCCTGGCGGATACGAAGCAGGGAGTGGCAGCGAATCAGAAAGCAATCAAGCGGTGCCAGGCGAATATCCGTCAATTATCGAAGAATCAGGAAAAGATAATTGCTCGCTTGAAAAATTGAGATTGTTAGAAATCGCATACCCTGATACAGACTTTGTTTGTGAAACAGACGATTTTGGCACTGAATAGCCATGTTAGCCTATGTTTTAAGAGCTTATGTTTAACGGGACCAATCTAAAAACAAAGAGGATGAATAACCGAGACAACGGCTCGGAAACCAAATAAAGGAGGTTTGCCAGCCACCCACTTTGGTATTAGTATATCACCCGTTCCATTTCTTTGACCAAAAATATGAGGTAGTGAAGCTCAAGCATTGAGTCCTTGCTTAATCTTGCAGCTTAACACCTGCTTAACCACCAAAGCAATTTCTGATATAATCATTTTATTTCGGGCTGAAACAATGAAAGATTTAATAAAAGCCAGAATATTCGGGGTATTTTCTATTATTCTGGTAATTGTATTCTCGCTATACACGGGAAACGAACAGCGCAAGATTAAGCGCATCACAGACGGGCAATCTCAAGGAATCGCCATGCTAAAAAAAATAATAAATGACAAAAAGAAAGGGCGTAGAAAAAACCCATTCAGATGCTCAGACGCAAAATATTACTTCTCACAACTAAATATTGACGTTGATTGTGCGCGCATAGAGGCAGAAGTAAATGGAAAACTTAAATAAGATGGAAATAATAAGCTTCTTTATTTCTCACCCTATACTGTGGGCTAAGATTATCGGTGCAAGTGTGGGCTCCAGTATAGCTGTCGTGTTTCAGCCGAACGGTGATAATAACAGGCGGTTGCTTGCTAGATTTATTATCGGCGCTGTGCTGGGCATAATATTCTCCCCTCTTTTGCTTGACACGCTTAAAATGCCCCATACCTGGGATTATTGGCTGGCAGCAAGTTCTTTCATCGGCGCTGTGGGGGTGCTGGTCTTACAAGTCATATTTAGCCGGAAAATTCACCAGGCGCTAGAAGAAAACGTGGCGGATAAACTAAAATGACAGCAGAAGAATTTAAAAAAAAGGTAACGAGTAAAAAGTTTTTTGCTTTTTTACTTGTGTTATTAAGCAGCAGCGTCCTGGTGTGGTTTGAGAAGATTAACACAGGATCGTATCAGGCTATTATTATGATGGTAACACCGCTTTATTTTGCTTCTGATGTTGGGGCAGAATGGGTGAAAAAAGACAATCAAGAGGAAAAAACATGAGAAACCTATTACTAATATTCTTACTATCAATATCAATCACTGCATTTACACTTGAAACAGCAACTAAAGACTGGGTATTAGTTGCGAATAAAGGTGAATATCGGGTTATAACGCCCACTGATAATGGTGACTATTATACAACCATGAGTGCTGGTATTCCCCAAATAAGATGTATTGATGGAAATTCAACAAAAAAAGATAACCCGGCAATATTCCTACCAGCCATCGAGGATGTTTATTTCTGTCAATGGGTTGGTTCTGGTGGAAAATACACAATCACAGGGCAAGGAATTCAAGCGCAATGAAAAAGCTAATTTTATTAAGTTTATTTTTATCTTCATTAGTTTATGCAGATAATTTCAGCCCTAGCGGCGGTGGTGGTGGTGGCACAACTGACACAGTAGCAAGATCAACAGCTACAACAGCCAAAAACACAGCCGACACGACAAAAACAGAGCTTGATACGCATAAAGCGGATAATACGGTTCATGTGACTTCAGCGGAAAAAGCAAAGTTTCACGACAAAGTAAAGCTTGACCCAACAAGCAACCCTGCCCTAACGATTACAAGCCCGCAAACATTAAAACTAACACTGCCCAACGCGGCGACCATTGATAGCTCGTTAAGCACAACAAGCACCAATGCGCTTGAGAATAAAGCGATTAAAACGGCGCTTGATGCCAAGCAAAATAAAGCCGATATTGTTACAACAATTCGGGATTTAGCTACTGCAACCGACACTAATTACACGTCTGAAAAATCAGTGCGCACCGAGCTTGACAACATCAAGAACATTATCCCAGTTTCAACCGTAGCAGAAATGACCAAAAACAATCAGTGGTACGAGCTTACCGCTGATGATTTACCCGCAGAAAAGGGGACGTACTGGACAGATAGCGCGGGAACTCCCAGTGCGATTATTACTGATAATAAAATCACTGGTGAAATGCTATCGCCATTCTCGAATACGTTTGCTGGATTGCCCGCTATTCCAGCAGGAACGGGAAAATACAGCACCATATTACTGCAAGACGATGTTGGCACAGGCACAGCGCAAGCACCGCAGTATCCAGAAGGCATTTATTTATCCAGTGGTGGTAATTGGGTATTTTCTGGTAAGTCTCTCGATACCTCTATTGCCACACTAACCGACCAGCAAATTCAGGACAAAACCGACACGACATCTGGTGTTATTGTTGGCGGTAAGATGATGTTTGACTGGCATCAATCAACAAAAGCAGCGGTCGGTGATATTGTTGCGGGTACGGATGCAACAGTAAAGGGTCACACATCAGAGCAACTAAACAAAGAAATAGTCACTTTAATACGGCAAACATCCTTACCGTTTTGGGATCAAAACTACGCCGCTTACGGTGATTTATCAGTAACCGTTGGCAATCTAAGCTCAAAATATGTGATTGGCTCAAATGGTGTGGTCTACGTTGCACAAATAGATCAAGTCCCCGCTGGAACAGACCCAACAACTGACAACGGCTCTAACTGGAAGCCGCTCAATACCAGCAATAGCCATACACTGCTGTACAACAGCACAATGACGGTTGACATTAAACAGATCGGGCTAAAAAAAGAACAGCGCGCATTCCTATACCCGTTCGATGGTCAAAAAGCAGGCTATAAAATCAAGCCCAATAATACCTTTGGCAAAACCACCGTTGTTAATGGCACACTCGCCACACCAGACGGTACAGGCAGTATTGCCATACCAGCTAGTGACTACTCATACATCTGGCAAAACTTTGAAGATCCTGATGCGACCAGCGGAACAACCTACGTGGTCACCGCATCCAGCGGCGCAAAAGAAAAATCAATAACAGTAAATTACCCCACATTGCAGGCAACGCTTGATTCAACACTAGACGATGGCAATACAGTAAGAAGCTTTATATCAACCCCGCTTACCGTCGGCGTGGCTCACAATAGCCTGGAAACTCGTATACTAACCGATATGACGCTTGCAGATGTTAAAACAGCGCTGGGATCGACAGCACAGATTGAACTTAGGAACATTGACGGCATCTCATCACAAGACCCTGCAACGATACCAGCGGGTATTTATTTAATAATGAATCAATCGACCACGGCGCAAAGCTGGTTGTTCGATCAAAAATACGCAGGTGGGGAAAAAACCGTTTTAGGTGTTGTTCATAAAGTCGCTGAAAAAATCCTTAATTGGGATATAGGTGGTGGCAATACAACTTACACACTTTCTAAAAGTGAATTTGATATTTCTGCTTGTTCTTCGATTAAATTCTTAATTAGAGATGTTGACAACCCCTCTAGGAGGTGGGCATTACACGAGTTACATCTACTAAGTAGTACTAATGATTTCTTATTTGATACATACAACACAGGATATATAGCTGGCACAGTATCAAAAACCAATAACTCAATAGTAGCAGCAGAACACAATAGAAATATTATTTTAGAAAAAATATGGTGCTACGCCGAAACAACCGTTTCATCCGATCACATCGTCTACTCATTATTAGAGAAAGATACGGGTGATAAATGGGTAGATGGCAAAAAGATTTACCGCCGATCATTTACAGATACTATTTCTAACGGTGGCACTGTGCTTGACATTAATATAGGTTTTTATGAGGTTATAAAATCAGACGTTATGATAAAAGCCGCTAACGGCACACAAATACCCGCACTCTACAAAGACGATAGCGCAACTGATAGGGCTTATTACTGGACAAGTGGCGGTCATGTTTACCTGAAGAATTTCTGGGCGGGCGGTGGCGCGACCAATTTAATTGCAACGTTTGAGTACACAAAATAAAAGGAAAGGAAGGCAAATTGAAAAAACTAATAACACTTTTACTACTAATCACATCACCCTTATTGGCGGTGCAGTACGACACACTCACCTCGGCTTCAGGGGCTACATTTAGAAAGCCTAAACCCGCACTCACTGAAACCAGCGCCTATAATTTGCTAAAATCAAATAACTGGCTGGCGATTAAGAATGAGGGAAATGTGAATGGTATGGCAATTCCTGATTCACTATTAATCTACGGGCAGGCTATTTCCAATGCTAACAGGCAAGTGTCACAGTCAACGCTGACACAGATTAATGAAACCTTTAAAGGGCGGTACTTTAGCTCTTATTATTCGTCACTAAAAGGGATTCATATTGCGGGTGTAAATGTTAAATATGTGTATTTTTATTACACCCGGTTTGATCTTGACCTTGACCTGCCCACAATAGAAGTGAACAGTAAGCTTGAGTACCTTTATATTCAGGGGCATAGCTCGTCTGCTTCGCTGGGTGCTTATGCCTTTGGCGCTAATTCGACCAATAACATTACTGTTCCGCCTAGCTGGAAAGAATTGCGTATGCTAACCAGACTTTTAATGCAGTATCAGAAGCTAACGGCAGCACAACAGACAGACCTTGTGACACAGCTTGAAGCGCTACAGGCACAGGGCTTTATGGCTGACAATGCAAGCTCGGCAAGGTATTTATATTTTAATGCGGGCGCAGCCAATAAAAACCTGCCCGTGGATAAAACAATCTACACGGGCAATGGTTGGACAGATTCGGGTAGCTATGTTAAAAAGACCGTTGGCGGTAAGGAATGGCGACTTTATATGAACTGGATTTAAAGATAAACAATGAGAGAAGAAGAAAAGCCTATAATTTACAGGCATGACCGTGCGGAAAAAATTAAGTTATTATCTTATGCGTTCGGTATGGGAATGACGGTAACCGATGCTTGTATTCATGCAGGGATTGGCCTGAGGACTTATTATGATTGGTGCGAAGATGACGAAAAGCTGGCGCATACTTTCGCTCAACAAAGAGAGAAGCAAGCGCTTAAAGCTCGCGCACTGATAGATAAGGCACTTGATGATGGCGATCTTAATACAGCTAAATGGTATTTAGAGCGCAAAAAGTCTGCTGAATTTAGTGTGACGGTCAATCAAGACGTAGATATGAAAGCTAAGGTTGTTACAGAGGTAAGGAAAACTGTAGTAAGCCCGAAAAAGCAAAAAAATAAATCTGATAATAAACAGTAGCTTAGTTACAGGTTGTCACCGTTGGGATAAAACCATAAATTAAATGATTTTAGAGATAGATATACCGGAATGGGCTGAACCGCTGGAAGAAGAGGCGCGTTATTTAGGCGCATGGGGTGGTCGTGGTTCTGGCAAATCTCATTATTTCGCTGAAAAGCTTATTGAGACGTGCGTAAGAAAAAAAACAGAAGCCGTTTGTATTCGTGAAATACAAAAATCGCTTAGTAAGTCTGCCAAGAAACTACTAGAAAATAAGATTGAATCGCTTGGTGTGTCGCATTTATTTGAAGTTCAGAATGATTTAATTAAATGCCATCACGGTGGCGTAATCCTGTTTCAGGGTATGCAAGACCATACTGCAGACTCAATAAAATCACTAGAGGGAATGGATATTGCCTGGGTTGAAGAAGCACAATCACTATCTGAAAGATCATTAGAGTTATTACGACCAACTATTCGAGGTGAGAACTCGCAAATATGGTTTAGCTGGAATCCATTTAGGCGCACTGATGCAGTTGATAAGTTCCTGCGTGGCACAAAACCAAAAAACTCAATAGTTGTTAGAGCCAATTTTAGTGATAATCCATGGTTGCCAAAGGTTTTGTTGGAAGAGCAGGAGCTAGATAAATCACGAATAACTGACCAAACATCACAAGATAAGTACAATCATGTGTGGTTAGGTCACTATGTTTCAATGACTGCAACACAATTCATACCGACATACATGATTGAGGAAGCAAGCGGAAGGCATTTAAGACCTGATCAATACAATTTTGCCCCTGTAATTATCAGTTGTGATCCAGCATGGGAAGGTGATGATGATCTTGTTATTGGGAAAAGACAGGGTTTAACATTCAAAGTATTAGAGCGGTTAGAAAAAAACGATAACGATTTTGTGGTAGCAAACAAAATAGCCAGATATGAAGATGAATACAAAGCGGATGCAGTGTTTATTGACGGCGGTTATGGTACAGGGATTATATCAGGCGGTCGCACAATGGGTAGGAATTGGCAGATAGTGTGGTTCAATGGCAAATCATCAAGAAAAGACTGTGTTAATAAACGCGCTGAAATGATAGCGAATATTAAAGATTGGATTGAAGCTGGCGGAAGTTTTGAGGAAAATAGTAAGCTAGAGGAAGAATTAATATCATTGGAAACACTGCCAGATGAAGGCGGACGAATAAAATTCCCAAAAAAACAGAAGCAAAAAGAAGATTTAGGCAGAAGCCCTAACGATATGGATGCGCTAGGCTTAACATTTGCATTCCCTGTGCATAAAAAGCTACCAAAGCACATGCAAAACAACAAGAAGTTTGACCCATTGGCGCGCTTAAGGTGATTAATTGTAATAAAATTGTAATATCGGTATAATTGAATCGTTGGCCAGTGGAGACACGGCTAATAATGTGTTGGTTAGTAGCATGATAGTTAAAGCGATAAATAGTTCGCTAGGTCATGTGATAGCTCAGGTAGGAGAGCAAGTAATATTTTTTGTCCAAGGAGATATTATAGTGGGGTGGTGCAAGTCCACCGAAAACTACTAACCAACTATTTAATTTAAACGTGAATGTCGTGATGACATACACTATCCCATTGAAGGATTTTTATGTGTTCAACACCTAAAGCACCGCCACCACCTGCACCATTAGCTGCTGCACCTCGTTTGCCGAATGAGGTAAACAGAGGACTATCCAAAAAGCCTAATGGTCAGCAACAATCAATCATAACATCCGCCCGCGGAATCTATCAGCCACTAGGCGGTAAGGACTTGCTCGGTCAATGAGCGAGAAGCTAATAAAAACCTCCAACATGACTGCAAGCTCATTAGAAAATGAGTTTAGCCGCATGCGCTCGTGGTTTGTTGATTTATCGGAGTTTCATCTTGGCTACCGTGGCAGATTTCTAGGCGAAGGAAAGAAACACGGCAGAATAAGTCGCTCAAAAAGAGTGTTAAATAAGCGCTCACGAAAAGCCGCGCAGACTATGCAAGGCGGCTTTCAAGCGGGTATCACCTCACCCTCACGACCATGGTTCCGACTAAAGACGCATAATACTATCCTCATGGACTCGCCGGATGTATCTATATGGCTGCACGAGGTAGAAACATTAATGCGTGAGGTGTTTGCACAATCAAATACTTATAACAGTTTGTTGGCTATGTACCTGGAGCTGGGTGTATTTGGAACCGCAGCTGTTGGAATATACGAAGATTATGAGAATGTAATACGGTTAGAGACTTTTACAATCGGTCAGTATAGAATAGGGCGAAATGCAAAAGGAGAGATTGATACATTCGTACATGATTACCAACTAACAGTAAATGAGTTGGTGAAGGAGTTTGGTAAGGAAAGCGTGTCGCCAAAAGTAATGAACGCATGGAAAGCTGGAAGAACGGACGAATTAATCAGTATCAGGCACATTGTAGAGCCTAATAATGATAGAAATTCTGTTAGCCCATTGGCTAAACACAAGAAATTCAGGTCTCTTTATTATGAAAAGACATCAAAAAATAAGCTTCTAAGGGAAAGTGGCTTTGATTCATTCCCGTATATATGCCCTCGCTGGGAGGTTGTAGGGCAAGATACATACGCGACAAACTGCCCCGGCATGGCTTCTTTAGACTATGCAATGGCATTGCAGGTAGATGAAAATAAACTTGCGCTATCTACTGAACACTCCAGCGACCCCGCATATCAAATACCTTCATCGCTAGTGGCACAATTACCAGATGGATCGTTGCATCCAGGCACACAAATACCAGTTGATGATATGGGCTACGGAGCGAAGGCGATATTTGACGGGACATTTTTTAGGACAGATGGCCTGGAAAAAAGCATCGACCGGAAAGAAAGGCAGATTTCAGAAATGTTTTTTGAAAATCTTTTTTTGATGCTCATAAATTCAGACAGAACACAGATAACAGCAACAGAGATTAACGCAAAGAACTCTGAAAAGATAATGGCAATAGGGCCTGTACTGGAGCGACTAAATCAGGAGGCATTAACGCCTTTAATCCGTAGAACATTCGAAATAATGAGCAAGGCAGGTATTCTGCCAGAACCACCAGAAGAGTTACAAAATGAGGAGGTCAAGGTAGACTACATATCTGTGCTTGCACAAGCGCAGAAATTAACGCAGCTAAGCGAGATACAGCAATTCTCGGCTTATGTAGCTCAGATGTCTGAACTAAATCCAGAGGCTTTGATGAAGTTTGATATTAAAGAAGCGATAGACTCATACGGTGAAGCACTGGGAATAGAGCCAAAACTGATTCGATCAAATGAAGATGTACAAGCATTGATAGAGCAACAACAGCAAGCGCAACAGGCGCAACAAATGCAAGAGCAAGCTGCACAGATGGCGCAAACAGCAAAAACTATCAGCGAAGTTGATACGAGTGGTGACAATGCGATGAACAGATTATTGAGTGGGACATTAGGTGGATAAGGATTTAGTAAAACAGCGTGAGGAAGAAACAAGGGCGCGCGAAGTAAGACTGGAAAATTTAAACGCCGCATATAAACACGTAATGGATGATCCTCAAGGACGGATGGTTATAATGGATATTATAGGCATGTCGGGAATGCTGGCAAACTCTGCATCTAATGCAGGATTTAAAACAAATGAAACTTTTTACCACGAGGGTAAAAGGTTTGTAGGCGTTGTACTGACAGGGCGGATTAAAACTTTATGCCCTGGCAGTTACATCAAAATGGAGCAAGAAGCTCTGAAACGTAATAGTGAATAACGGTGTATTAACTATGAAATTTATGAATTATGGAAACTGGGGCCGGACTTACCGCGAAGAAAACGGTGGTGATGGTTCTGATTTAGGCGCTGGCGGTGAAGATAATACCGATGGTGGCGACGATGCCACTAAAACAGATTTAACCCTTGGCGGTGACGACAAAAAGGATGATTTAAAACTTGGCGATGAAAACAAGGATGATGCTGATAAGGATAAAACCGAAGGCGCGCCAGAAACATACGCTGATTTTGAAGTTCCTGAGGGTGTAGAACTCGACAAGGATTTGATAGGCAAAGCAAGTGAGCTATTCAAAGAGGCGAATATGTCTCAAGAAACAGCTCAGAAGTTTGTTGATTTGTACGCAGGGGCGCAACAAGAAGCCACTGATGCAATGGTTAAGATGCACACTGATCAAGTAGCAGATTGGGAGACTAATCTACGCGCTGATAAAGATATTGGTGGCGACAATCTTAATCAATCATTAGCAAACGCAAAACTTGCTTTACAAACTCATGGTACACCTGAATTAACAAAGTATCTCGATGAAACAGGGTTAGGGAAGCACCCTGAAATAATCCGATTGCTGAATAATTTTGGCGCAACTTTACAAGAAGATAACCCGGGTGCAGGAAAGCCGAGCGGTGGCGATGGTATGACGCCAGAAGAAGAACGCCTGGCAAGAATGTACCCTGAACAACAAAGGAATTAAATTATGTCTATTTTAGGCGGAACATATTTAGATTTAGCGGACGAGTGCAAACGCACGAATCCAGATGGCTCAATGGCAGATGTCATTGAAATGCTTACGGCTCTTAACCCAATCATGGAAGATGCTAATGTGATGGAGTGTAACCAGGGGACAACACACTTGCACACTGTTAGAACAGGCTTACCAGAAGTTGCATGGGGTCGTTTGTATAAGGGTATCAAGCAAGGAAAGGGTTCTTATGCCCAGGTCACAGATACTACGGGGTTTGTTGAGGGGCTATCGACAGTCGATGAACGCTTGCTGAAACTATCGAAAAACCCTGCTGCATTGCGACTGCAAGAAGCACAGGGATTTTTGGAAGCTATTGCACAGGAAGTACAACGTAAGTTCTTTTATGGTTCTACAGCAAGCGATCCAGATCAAATCCGTGGTTTGGCAGATAGATACAGTAAGTTATCCGGTGCTAAAAACTCCTCACAGATTGTAGATGCAGGTGGCACAGGAAATGATAATACGTCAGTTTGGTTTATTACGTGGGGCAACAAGAATACATCATTGTTATATCCGCGTGGGACACAGGCTGGTATTACCCGCGAGGATAAAGGCTCGCAACGTGTTACAGATGCAGATGGAAACGCCTTCTACGTGAAAGAGGAGTTATTTACGCAGCATTGTGGCGTATCTGATGAAGATTGGAGATTTACAGCGCGTATCGCCAACATAGATGTTTCTGATTTGCGAGACGGGAATGTTCAAATGTATAACTTAATGCGTAAAGCATATTACAAGTTGCACAACCGCCGTCCTGGTGAAGGCAGAAACTTCAAGATATACATGAACCGCGAAGTTCTGGAAGCGCTAGACGCAGAAGCCTCTAATGCTACAGCGGGAGACAATGCTGTACGCTTAACCCGTGAAACGGTAGAGGGTAAGGAAGTATTGACATACAGAGGTATGGAAATCCGAGAGCTTGATACATCAGTTCTTCTCAATACTGAAGCCCGTGTCGTATAATCCAGTTCTGCCCTTCGGGGCAGTTCTCTAATTTAAAGGTAAATTTAAAATGAGTATTTTTTCACAAGAGCTGCTTTTTTCAGACAAGCAAGCGGTGACCGCCACAGCGGTTTCTGATAACGTAATTGACCTTGGCAAAAAGTCAGTTATCCCATCGACCGGAACCCAAATGCAAGGTGATGCTGGCGCAGGCAACGACATTCCCGTGGCGATCCATGTTGTTGAAGATTTTGCAGGTAATACAGACTTGCAAGTGGTATTTCAAACATCCGATACAGTAGATGCAACCGGAGCATTAACTAACGCAAAGGATATTGCACAAACAGTAGCCGTGCCGGTAGCGGACTTAAAAGCTGGGTATCGCTTTAATTTGAGCGAGATCCCAGAGCAGACAACTGGCCGTTACATTGGCCTTAATTATGTCGTAGGTGGTACAGCCACGGCCGGAAAGATTATGGCAGGTGTTACCGCTGGCAATGCGGAGGGATAAGAAAATGGAGTATATTGTACTTAATAGAGGTTATATCAATGGTCGCATCTATGAGGCTGGAGAGACATTTAACGCCGACGATGCGCCAGAATCAACCTGGTATGAACCAGCCGATGGGGAGAAGGCTAAGAAGCCAAAGAAGCCAAAGAAGGCAAAGGCCAATAGCCCTGTTAAACCTATTAGCGAGATTGGCGATGCTGAGCAAAAACAAGCACGCCTTGATGCTCTACAAGCTGCCTATGAGAGCCTTGATCCAACCAATGATGATGACTGGACGAAGAAAGGGCTGGTTGATTTAAATGCATTAAACAGTAAGCATGAAGGTGATGACTTTTCTCGGGGAGATGTGCCAGACACAATGAACCGAGAGGCACTTCTGGAACAGCTAACGAATGGCTAACCAAGTTCAAATATGCAATATGGCATTGGCATCTATTGGTGCCGACCCTATTGATTCGATAACAGAGCCATCTAACGAGGCTGAGAAGTGCAAGTTGTTCTTTGATGCCTCGTTAGAGTTTATTCTGTCCGCATATCGGTGGCGGTTTATATCAAGAACGCAAAGGCTAACCGTCATCAATCAAGAGGAGGTTGTTGTAGATGCAACTAAGACACCTCCGACCAAACAAATAAAACGGCCAGTTGATTGGTCGTTTATGTACGCATATCCTGCTGATGCGCTACGCATCGATGGCATTATTGGGGGTTTCTCTACTCCACGAGAGCGCCAAGATACAAGCATGGAAATGCTATACAATCTTTATTGTAAAGACTATCAAATAGAGTACCAACTAGCGCAAGGCAAGAATGACAAGGTTATTCTATGCGATTATGAAAACGCCATTGTGCGTTATTCGCATAGGATAGAAGATATAACTCAACTCTCTGCACCACTGGTAGAGGCATTAGTAGCGTATCTTGCTAGTAAGCTGGCGCTGCCATTAATCGGAGGTAGAGAGGGGCGCTCGTATCAGCAACAGGCATATAATGAATATGCTATAAAGATAAAAACAGCGCTAACGCACGATGTAAGCCAGCAAAATAGGGAAACAAGAACAACACGCGCAAAGGGGCTGGTAAATGGCGGAATTTACTAAAAGAAGCTTCACAGGCGGGGAAATAGCGCATTCGCTACGCTCTCGTGTAGACCTAAACAAATATCAAGTAGCCCTGGCTAAGTGCAAAAACTTCATGGTTCTACCTGAAGGTGGTGTTATAAACCGCCCGGGGTTTAAATATCTTGGAGAAGTATCAAAGTCTTTTATCATTCCCTTTCAATTCAATGAAAAGGATAGTTATTCCCTGTATTTCTCTGATAAGAGATTTGATATTTATCGTTATGGTGTCCATGTGCATAGTACAAAGTCACCTTATAGCTACGAAGATATGAAACAGGCGCAGTATGTGCAAAGCGCGGATGTTATTACCATAGCCCATATTAACCACCCATTAAGAACACTAAAGCGGTATGCACATGATAATTGGGTTTTTGATGAGGTGTCGTTCTCATACAATATCTCACCACCAGTTGGATTAACAGTTGAAAGTGTAGGAAAAGATAGCAAGTCTGATCCAAAGACGTATGATTATGTTGTTACTCAAGTGATTGATGGTAAGGAATCGCTTCAGTCCTTTACTGCAACAATAACTACAAGCGCATTAAGTGAAACATGGGGTAACAGATTACATTGGCAAGGCGCAGGTGAGAGCTACAATATCTATAAAAGCGTATCACCTTCGACGAATGTATTTGGCTGGATTGGAAATTCAAGAACAAATGAGTTCACTGACTACAACATCGCACCAGTTTCATCCGAGGGTGTTGTTAAGAATAGCAATCCTTTTAATAAACATGAGATAAAAGTAACCAATGAACAAGGGGAAATAAAACAGGGTGATGCGGTAAAAAGTAACTCATTTACCGCAGTTGTTACCCGAAAAAATAATGATTCTCTGGTTATTGAGGTGACAGGAGACAAGCCTTTACCGGGTAACAGCATACAATCGTCAAGGACGGTCTTTAATTTAGCATCCACAACTGGTATTCAACCAGGGATGCTAATTGAAACAGGTGCAGCAAGGGGGAGAGTAATAAGCGTTTCAGGAAATTCCTTAGTCGTAGAAACGGAAGTAGGAAACTTTGCTAATGGTGATGCGGTAGTAGTAAAGGGTGCAACAGAGGTAACTTATAAGGTTGCCCTTCCTGTGCAGGCTAGCAAAACAGTAAATACAGTAGTAAATGCAGATGATTCTAAAACTACAACCACAGTATTTATAGACACAGATGGTGTTAAAACAACCACTGTCACAACAGTACAACCAGACGGAACTAAGGTAACAACAACGGCAACAGGCGAGGATAGAGTAAGTGTATTCTCTGATGAAAACTCCAATGTGACCTATGAAAAAGTTGCAGGAACGCCATTGTCTGTAGGTGATACTCTAACATCAACGAGTGGGGCAACAGGAACAGTAAAAAGTACCAATATTCCTATAGATAATGAGCAGTTAATATCATTAACAGAGGGTGATATTCTAAAGCAAAATGATAGGTTTGTGTCTGGTGGTAAGTCCTATATTGTTTTAGGACGTTATATAATTGATGTAGACCTCAACAGAACAATAACAACGGCACCAGCCCCATCTTATTCCGCAAAAATTGTTAGTATTGAGGATGTATCTAATCCGTCTGTAATCAATTATTACCAACAAAGGCTAATGCTGGCAAACACAAAAGAGCAGCCACAGACCACCTTTGCTTCTAAAACATCAGACTATTACGACTTCAGAAAATCAGAGCCAGCAGGAGACAGTGATTCGTTAGAGTTTACAATCGCATCAGGTCAGATTAATGAGATACGGCATATCATTTCAATGAAGGATTTGCTCTTGCTTACTTCTGGTGGTGTGTGGAAAGTTACAGAAGGTCAGAATGAAGTATTAACTCCATCGACAGTCGGCGTAAGAAAGTTATCACATTTCGGGAGTTCCAAAACAACACCGTTAAATGTTGGTGACTCAACTCTTTTTCTTGAATCGAAAGAGACACGAGTTCGTGATTTGTACGACCTTCAGCAATACCAAAGCGATGACCTGTCTATCTTGTCACAACACCTTTTCCACGGACATAAAATACTAGACTGGTGCTATCAAGAAGAGCCACACGGCATAGTATGGGCGGTTCGCGATGATGGCGTGTTGTTGGGTATGACCTATCACAAAGCACATCAGGTATGGGGATGGCATCAACACCACACGCAAGGCAAATTCATATCGGTAACTTGTGTCACTGAAACAGATAAGGACGTGGTATATGCCTGTATTGAACGTGATGGTAGATATTATGCCGAACAATTATCAGTGCGTGATGATTCCGATTATGCAAAATTCAGTTTTATGGATTCATTCGTGCGTGGCACTGGTAAAACGGTTACTGCTAATCATTTAATCGGTAAAGATGTTGTAATTCTTGCGGATGGGTTTGTTTATAAAGGAAAACTACCGTTCACCCTGCCAAAACCTGCCACTAACTGGATTGTTGGACTTGCGTACACTTGTGATATTGAGACATTACCACTTGATGCAAACGAGATTAATAGTACAGGCAAACAGATTGCAATGCCGAGCTTAGCGGTTAGATTTGATGATACCGTGGGTGGTGACTTTGGGCAAAGTTTTGATAAATTAACAAAGGGTAAATGGCGCGCACCCTCTGATGGTTATAATCCTATTGCTAAATACTCAGGTGATTACACTATAAACACGGCTACCAACTGGAAAGCGAAGGGTAAGGTTTGTATTAGGCAGGACAATCCATTGCCTATGAGTATTTTATCAATAACTCCGAAGGTTATTATTGGAGGAAAAGTGTCGTGAAGATAATTAAGTCCATTCAAGACCACATAAAGCCAATTGCAGAGAATATGCGCTCGCAGGATATTGAAGAGCTATCAAAAGTAGATCAAACACCAGAAGATGCGCTGAATGCTGGGCTTGCATGTGCAGAGTGTTATACTGTGATTCACAATGATAAGCCTGTAATGATGTTTGGATTGCAGGGCATGGGACTATCTACTGCCATTGTTTGGGCGTTGGGTACAGACGATATTTTAACCATGAAGAAACAATTTATTAATGAATCAAAATTATGGCGTGATGCTTTTTTACGAGAGTGGCAAACCTTATACAACTATGTTGATGTTGATAATTCTGAGTCTATTAAGTGGCTTAAATATCTAGGTGCTACTTTCAATAAACCACAGCCACGCGGAACAGGTGTATTTATGAGGTTTGAATTTAATGTGTGAGCCAACAACACTAATGACCATTGCAGGCGTAGCAGGTACGGCTATGACTGCTTACGGGCAAATACAGCAAGGTAAAAGCGCACAAGCTCAAGGTGAGTATAACGCTCGTGTAACTGAGAATAATGCTATTAAGGCGCGTAACCAGGGCACTGAGAAAGAGAATCAATTTAGATTACAAACTCAGCAATTAAGAAAACAACAAGAAGCACAATTTGGGGCAAATAATGTTCAATTAGGTAGTGGTAGTGCTGCTGATATTCTCGCTCAAACTGATATGTATGGTGAGGTTGATGCTTTAAACATTCGCAATAATACAGATGATTCAGTAGATAATTTCAATATTGATGCACAGAATGAGCGTATTAAGGGTAATAATGCTAGAAGTGCTGCCAATGTTGGTGCATTTAGTTCATTGCTTAGTGGTGCTGGTGCAGTTAGTTCTAAGTGGTACTCGAACAGGAAACTACAATGAAAGTACCTCAATACCAGCAAGGTCGTGTAGCACCTGATTCAGTTAATCAGCAAAAGATTAGCGGTTTTGTTGGTGATGGTGGTTTAGGTCAACTCGGCAATGCCGTATCTGGTGTTGCTAAACAGTTTGAACAGGCACAATTTGAAGTAGATCAAACTATTGCACAAGAAAGAATAAATCTTTTAGAGCGTGATTACCTAACAATCAAGCATGATCCTGAACATGGCTATTTTAATAAGTCTGGCAAAGATGCTTACGATGGGCGCGGTGACACCTTAAAAGCTTTAGAAATTGCCCGTAAAAATCATTTAAAAGGCCTAACCCCTGCACAGCAAAGAATGTTTAACCGTGTTGCTGATAAAATGGATATATCTACACGACAACAAGTAGAAGTTCACGCCTCAAGAGGTATGAAAGCATGGCAAGTGGCAACCGAAGAAGCAACACGCGAAAATGCTCTTGAAAATGGTATGGTTAATTATCAGAATGATAAAGAATTAGCCGTACAACTAGCCACCATGCGAAATTCAGTAGTTAATTCAGCAAAGATGCAGGGCATAGGCGCAGAAGCAACCAATGAACGCTTGCAGACAATGACAAGCAAGTTCTATTCAGGTGTTATCAGTCGGGCATTGGAAGATGATACAGGGCGCGCTAAAGAACTATTTAAGCGTGTCGAAAAGCTACTGGAGCCAGCGGATAGATCGGTTGTGAAAAAAGCCATAAAAGGCACAATACAAAAACAATCCGCTATACAAATGGCAGATTCATGGATGGATAAAGGTTATTCTATCTCTAGGGGAATGGAAGAAGCTAGAAAAATCTCTGACCCATACCTAAGAGAAGCAACAGAGCAGCGCTTTAGGCAGATAAAGGGCATTGAAGAACAAGAAACAAAAAAGCGTGAGATAGAAAGCGCAGATATAGTTTGGGATGCTTATTCAAAAGGCGAAATACCAGATAATAAATACATCGAGAATATGTCGGGACGTGCGCGTATTGCTTATAAAAATGCTGTACGGGCAGATAATGAGAGAAAGCTCAGAGAACAGGAAAAAGCAGAGAAAGAAAAAGAAACAGAAAAATACCAGCTTTATGCAGGCCAGGTCTTTGATGGTGCGTCATGGGATTCAGTCAAGGATTCAGTCAAAGATTTACCTGTAGAAAAACGGAAAAGCATTAAAGCTATTGCCATAGCCAATACTAATTATAAAAAAGCAATAGATTCAGCTAATGAGAAACAGGCTAAGGACGCTCAAAAACAATACTTTGAAGTATTAAGAAAAAGTATGCTAACTGGTGGATTAAGGTATGACACCATAGCAAAGATGCCAGAGGCACTAAAACGACTTGATAGCACACAGATTGCAAGTTTGATGAAGGTCAGTGCTGCAATGGATAAGCCAAAAGTAGATGCCCAGGAAGCACTACGCAAGAAACAGGCCATTTCAAGGCAATGGCAGATAGAGCAGCAGCTTTACCAGATACAAGATTACGACGAAGCAAAACGTGTCTTTATGGAAAATATTGATAAGTTTGAAACAATCGGTGAGCGCAACCGTGTATTGAATAAATTAAACTCACTTAATAAAGAGCGCGCTAAAGCAGGTCATGTCGATACCGTTATACCGATAATGAAGCGTATTAAGGCCGTTGCTGGCAAAGACGAAGCAAAGCAAATGGCTTTATGGCAAGAATGGGATGCGTTTCAAATGGCCGTTGCTTCTACTGGTCAAAAAGTTGACGCGAAACAAACAGACAAATTTTTTCGTGATGCTATTGCCAACAAAGAAAATAGCTCATGGGGTACATCTTTTGAGGAAAGTATTAGTGGATTGGGGGTGCAGGAATCAAAGAACTTCTTACAGGGAGAAATGGCAAAACAAAGAGATAAATCAAATGCTAACTATGTAAGAGGTTTCCGAGAAAGGTTTATACAGGACGCTGCGAAAACGTCAGGAATACCAGATTTTGTAATAAAGAAACAAGTAGGTCAGGAGAGCGGATACAACCGCAACGCCAAAAGCCCGACAGGTGTCAAAGGGCTTCACCAGATTACAACCTCAACAGCCAAAGCCTATGGGTTCGACCCTAAGCGGGTGAGAAGTAATCGCAAAGAAGATGAAGCATACCAATGGAACGCCTATGCAACCATTATGCGCGACATGAAAAAGCAAATGGGTGGGAGTGTAAAATGGGCGTTGGTTGCCTATAATGCAGGGCCAGGCAACGCAAAACGGATGCGAGCAGGAAAAATGCCACTCCCTATTAAGAAAAAAGGCAAGGTAATTAAGACGGCAAAGCAGGTAAAAGCTGAGGCATTAGGATACATTAGACACATTTTAGGCTCTGAATAATGAGTGAATTTGATTTGATACCAGAACCAAAAGAAGTAGATGGGGATTTTAACCTTGGTCTTACTCCTGAAATTACTTTTGATGATATTCCAGAGCCAGACGCGATGCAGTCACCGCAAAGCACACCTGATATTCTTGATGAAATACTTTACCAAAGTGCAGATGTAAACCCAAAAGATGCAGCTGATTTTACTCGCCTGTCAAAAAAATATGACCTACCCGTGCCTGAAGCAAAAAACGCATTGCCAGAACTTCGTAAAAAGGAAAAGGTAGAAAGTTTTAATATCGAAGAAATGCGCCAGAACTACCCTGGACTTAAAAAAATGATAGAGGGTAATCCTACTTTAGCATGGGTGTTTAGAGACCATATTGATAACTTGAAAGGGTTGGAGGACTTGGCTCAGGGTAATAACAAAAATTCAGCAGTAGGCAATATGCTAAGAAATGCTGGTGAGCGTGTAACTACTCTTGCTGGTAATGCAGTTGGTTTCGTTGATACCGTATCAAACAGCATTGAAGAAACTCTGCAAGAACACAATATGGGGTTGGGTGAAATCACCTATCGGCAGCCCAAAGACTGGAAGGAAGTATTTACCTTTGGGAATATTGGCTATCGAAGCGGTGCCGAGGCGCAAAAGCTCAAAGATGAAGGCAATTACCCCAAAAGCCTAACAACACAACTGGCGGATACGATAAAAGATACGAAGTTTGGTTATGTTCCAGATGCCACATGGGAAAGCGTCAAAAAGAAATTTAAAGACGGTGGCGCTTTAAGTGCCGACTCATGGGGTGAATTAATCGCTTATTCCTTTGAAACAGGTGGTGCATCACTTGTTGATATGGGCGCGATGGTAGCCAATCTCCCTGTTTATATCGCCTCACGTGCTAAAGAAATGGGCGACGTGAGGTCTAAAAATAAAGGGTTAAAAGAAACTACAGGACAAGAAATAGCAGAAGCTACACCGTTCGTTATTGGTTCAGTTCTACTTGACAAGCTTTCATTGGGCAAAATGCTAGGTGTTGGCAAGGCTGCAAACGAAACAGCCGAAAAAATAGGCAAAGATGCCCTTGAATACACCTATAAGAAAGCAGTGAAGGAAGCTGGAAAAGCAACTGGCTTTGAAATGACCACTGAGTTTGTTCAAGAAGGCTTGATTGAATACGTTGGTGAGAAGTTTGGAACAAAGGCAAAAATGCGGGCGCAGGAAGCCTTTGACAGGGGTTTAGGTGGGGCAGTTGCAGCAGGGCCATTGTCAGCTTCAATAAGTACGGCTTCAGGTGTCGTAAACACAAGAGAGGCAGCAAAACAAAAAGCGTTAAAAGTAGAAACTGAAATAGCTCAAAAAACAGTACAGGGTGCTACCGATCAAGACAAGCTCGATCAATACACAAGCCTAGCACAATCACTCATAGAGCAAAGCCCCGAATCAGCCAATGAAGTTCTTGAATCAATGCAAGAGCAATACCCTGATATGCCCTCTCATGTCACCATCCAGGCGCGAGATTTAAAAGAGGGAATATCAGAGGTAGAAATAACGCCAGAGGTAGAAAAATACTACTCTGAAATATTAGAAGGTATGCCAACCAATGAAGATATTGAAATACCTTTAACCGAATATGCTCAATACTTTGCGGAAAGTGGTACGATACGCGAGAACGTGCGCCTATCCCCTGATGGTATGTCAATCCTTGATATAAAGAACGCTGAACCAGCGATGAATGCCATTACTGAGCGCATGATGAAAGAAGCTGACCTGAGTATCAAAGAGCATGAAAAATCAGTAGAGATTTACAATTCCATTGCCGACCAGCTTTATGACACTGGAAAACTATCAAGCCGTGAAGCTAAACTAGCAGCTAGTCTTTATCCTGCTTATATGGCCCGCGCTGCCAAAGAGCATGGCATAACCATTGAGGAAGCTTACAACACAATACCTGGTATTAATATCACGGCTAAGGATGAAGTCGCGCCAGAGAAAGCATTGGAGCAAGCTAAGACTGAAACAATCGGAGAATTAACAGCAAGGCTGAGTGCAAACTACCCTATAAAGTCATTATCATTACAAGATGGTGATGTGCTTACGCTATCAGATATTGAGATTGAAAAAGACAGTAGAAAATCTGGCGAAGGTTCAAAAGTAATACAAGAAATTATTGATTATGCTGATTCAGTTGGAAAACGTATTGAGCTTACGCCTGATAAAAAAGAAGGTGCTGGAACTACATCTATAAACCGTTTAAAGAAGTTTTATAAATCTCATGGTTTTATTGAGAATAAAGGTAAAAATAAAGACTTCTCTACAACTCATGGCATGTACAGAGAGCCAGCAAAAGGCTTAAAAAAAGACAGTGCCAACCTACTTGCTCAATCAAAACAGGCAGAAAGTGGGGGGGTGTCACAAACAGAAACGCCAGAGTTTAAAGCATGGTTTGGTAACTCAGAAGTGGTAGACAAAAAAGGCGAACCATTAATTGTTTATCATGGTTCGCCTTCTGAATTTGATGTATTTGACCAAAAAAGAATAGGTGCTTCAGCAACTGCGGAGGGGTACGGATTCTATTTTACTGACAATAAAGATATAGCCAAAGGTTACACAGGTAAGGATGGTAACTTGATGAAAGTATATCTTTCCATGAAAAAACCAATAGATACTAAGAATAAAAGATTTTCTGTTAGTGAATTGAAAAAGATAATCAATACGGCTATTGATAACGAGATAAAAAAGTATGATGGTGAAATAGAGGACTACAAAGACAGCTTTATCTCTAATTATGTTGATACCTATGGTATGTCTAGGGATGCGGCTGTTTCAGAAGTTGCTCAAATACTCTATGATAATAATGATAACGCAGTGGATCAAATTTCAGAGCTTGTGAATGTCTATGGTGATAAGGAAGATGTAGCAAGAGCGGTAACTGAATCAACGGGCTATGACGGTTATCACGTAAAAGACTTTCAAGATGGAGAGGGTGATGTTTATATCGCATGGTTCCCTGAGCAAATAAAATCAGCAACAGACAATTCAGGCGCGTTTGACCCTAACGATCCAAGCATTCTAAAGCAAGAAAACCGCGCCTCAATCCAGCGCACAAAGAGCGAATACCTGATTAACTTAGGTAAACAATCAGACCGTAGCTCGTTCCTGCATGAATCAGGACACTTATTTCTTGACCTAGAGAAAACCTTTGCAGAAAAGTACGGCTTAACAGATAACCAAAAAGCAATACTCGCATATCTCGAAGTAGATAGTTTTGATGATATTGATTTCTTCAAATACGTTGATATGGAAACCCGCCTAAAAGCTGGTGAAGATATTGGCATGAGCAATAAAGAGCTTAAATCAAAGCTTGATACTGCCAGGGCTGCACATGAAAAGTTTGCTGAATCGTTTGAGGCTTATCTACACACAGGAAAAGCCCCATCGGTAGAGTTACGCAATGCGTTTAGGGCTTTTCGTGATTGGTTAATAGGCGTTTATAAATCACTCGTTCCACACGGCATTACGCTATCTAAAGACACCACAGATATGTTTGACAGTTTACTTGCCACTGAAGAGCAGATAGCGGAAATGGAGGCGACCTATCACTATGAAGAAGATGTAAAGGCAACGACTAAGGCAAAGGAAATTTTACAGACACAGTTGTTTAAGGAGCTTTACAAGCGCGCCTCTGATGATTGGAAGTACGAAAAAGCCAAAATAGCCAACGAAATTAAAAAGGACTTAGAGGAAAGCGATTTATACAAAGCTGAGGACTTTATATCTAAAAAAGAGAATCGCCTTGATGAACAGCAAGTAGGTGAGGCATTAGGTTATAGAGAACCTAAAAGCACGAGAAAGAAAGAACTTGATCCTAGTCAAGATAGTTTACTTGTAGCTATTGCTAAATTGGGCGGTATTGACCGCGAACACGCAGAACAGCATGGTATTAACCCTGCCTATTGGTCTGGTAAACGTAACCTTTCTAATTCATTAGTTCCCACCAAGCCAGTGTTTCGTGCTAAAAATGGATTATTTCTGTCTGATTTAATGGAAAAGTTGGGTGATGAAGGATATGTTGATTATAACAATCAGTCAGAAAATGATTTATTGAATATGATCGACGATGAACTACGTGGTGTCGAGCATTATTCTAACAGGTATGAGCCTGATTTATCAGAATACACAGAAGAAGATGCAAACGCTGAATATCCAAGAAAGCCAAAGCGTTTATACGGCACCACGGCTAAAAATGGGCTTGATATTGATCTTGTTGCAGAACAGTTTGGTTATTCATCTGGTGAAACTATGCTGCGCGATCTGGCAGAATCCAATCCTATTGATGTTGAGGCATCTAACCAGGCGCAAGAAATAATGCTCGAAAGGCATGGAGACATTTTAAACGATGGCTCTCTTGAAGAACTTGCAAAAGAAGAAGCGTTTAGTGAGGAACGAGGTCGCGCATTAATCCGTGAACTTAAAAAGCTAAACAAAAAACAAACGTCTGGCATAAACCGTGAAATGCTACAGCGTTCAGCAGAAAATATCATTGCTAATACGCCATTAAATAAACTACGCCCTGAGCAGTATCACAGAAAAGAAGTAAAAGCCTCACAAGAATACCAGCAGTACAAAGCTAATGATGATAAAGATATGATGGTCCAGGCTAAAATGGATCAGCTTATTAACTTCTATTTGTACCGTGAAGCGCGCAAGGCTAAAGAACAATCAGAGAAATACCGCGATTATTTGCAGAAAGTAAAAACACGCAAGTACAGTGCTGGAACGGTTGATTCTGAATACATTAATCATGTTAAAAAGTACGTTGCATTGTTTGAGTTTAGAAAGAATCCCGATAAAACAAATGCACTTACTGAACTGCAAAACTTATCAAATTGGGTGCAACAGCAGAACTTAACCAATCCAGAAGGATATAAACCACAATTTTATCATCCACTACTTGCTGAACTCGCCGATCCAGAAGTAGATAGTTCTCAATTAAAAATTAAGAGCTATAAGGAAATGACACCAGATGAACTACGGCAGATAAACGAAATGACAAAACACTTGTTATTTATTGGTCGTAAATTATCGAATGACAGCAAGATGGAGGCTAAGCAGGTTGTTTATGATCTTGAAAAAGCAGCAGAAAAAAACCTGACAAAAAAGAACAATCCAAAACGTAAAAAAGATGAGAGCTGGCGTGATACGTTTAGTTTTTGGGCGCAAGCCAGCACCATGCTACATATACGAGAACTTGATGGAACATTAAATAAGCGCGCAAAAATGGCAGACGGTGCGTTCTATAAGAACATCTGGACACCTATCCTTGAATCATCGAATGTTCATGTTGAGCTTGAAGAAGAACTGGACAATGCAATTAAAGAGCAAATACGCCCATACTTTGATAGGTTGAAAGGAAAGTCAAAAGACTTTGATACTGAGGGCGGAACTCTAACGCTTGATGGTGAGCAAAGGATTATGTTTGCGGTGTATTATGGCTCTGAAGAATCTCGCCAGGCATTGCTTGAAAATGGAGGTGCCAATAGTGGTTCAATACTAGAGCATCAGGCACAGACTATTCTTGATTCATTAAGCGATGAAGATATCAAGATTGTTGAAGCAATTTGGAAGATAAACGAATCTCTACGCAGCCGTGTATTCCAAACTGAAAGAGATATTAACGGTATCGCACCTAAAGCGGTTGAAGCCGTGCCATTTACAGTAAATGGCAAAGAACTGAAAGGTGGATACCAGCGGATCAAATATGAGAGTCATGCTAAAGATGAATTAGGTCGTGATGATCCAATGACTGCTGCCATGAATAGTATTGGTCGTGCTGGTATTAGCATGAGCAAAACAGGCTCAACTATTGAGCGTAAAGGCTCTGGCGGACGTACATTAGCTCTTGAATTTAATAATTTCACTGGATCGTTACAAGAAAACGTACAATTTATTGCTTATGCAAAAACCTCCAGACAGGTACACCAGATATTATCTAATCCTGATTTAAAAGCAACACTGCAAGAGCGGTTAGGTGATGATAGATACAGGGCAATGATTGATAGTATCAATGGTACGTTTGTTGGTGAAACCATAGGTAATTTTGGAAGAAGTAAAGCGGTAAACTTTTTCAGAAATGCTAGGCAAAAAATGTCAGTCGCCATGCTCATGTATTCGTTCAGAAACATAGTACAGCAGGTTATTGGTGGAACTAACCTAATGGTCAATTTAAAAACTGCGGATTATTCAAAAGCCGCCTTTGATTTCATGGGTGATACAAAAGAATGGACTGATTTTGTTGAATCACGCTCACCCATGATGCGTAACCGGATGAAGTTTACCAATCGTGAAGTAAACGAAATGGTTGGAAGCCTGGCTAATTCTGCTGATAATAGCTTTATAGCTGGTGCAAAACGCTACGGATTCGCGCCACAAACGGCGATTGATAAAGCAATGGGTATGCCAGCATGGTTAGCTGCCTATCGTGATGGCATGGCGATGTATGGCAACGAGGAGCAAGCGATACAACATGCAGACCAGTTGATTGTTGATGCTCTCGGTTCTGGACAGTCAAAAGACCTACCGCCATTATTTACGGGTGCCGGGCAAGGAGGCAACCCATTAGCTATCGAAGCAATGAAGCAATTTAGCTTTATGGGTTCGTTCTTCAATATGGTGGGCCAGCAGTATTATAGAACCATTAAAGGTAATAAACTATCCACAGTTAAAGGAGCAACAACAGCAGCACGTGATATGGCCTGGACACTGGTAATTCCTGCAATACTATCTGCATTAGTAGTAGATGATATTCCAGATGAAGAAGAATGGTGGAAATGGTCGCTTAGAAAAATAGGTGGATACGGGTTATCATCTATCATTGGGATCAGAGAAATATACTCATTATCAGTAGAAGGGTTTGCGCCTAGTTCACCTGCTGCTAACACTTATAAGGCAATGGATAGGATATTCAAATCCACTAACTCAGTGGTTGTCGGTGATAAAGAGTTTAGCGCTGAGTATATAGCAAAGATGCTAAAAGCAACGGCACCATTTTTGGGGATTCCAGGTCAATATCAAGCGGCGCGAATGATTGAAGGCGCAGTAGATGATAATCAGGATATATACGGTGCTTTAACAGAAGGAAAGGAACGTAATAAATGACAGTATCAACTCAAATAATTGAATCACCGGAATTTGTAGGTGATGGCGTAATAACAGAATTACCATTTAATTTTTACTATGATGATGAAAAACATGTAAAGATTTATGAAAAGGTCGGGGATAAGTGGATTATTTCTAATATTACCTACATAGTATCGAGAGATAGTTCTATTTCTGAATCAGGAAAGGTCGTTTTGTCATCGCCACTTCCACTTAACACTATTGTTAAAATTGTTCGAGATACAGAACGCTTGCAAAAAGAAGAAATAAGGACACATCAAAGGTTTTTTTCTGAGGTTTTAGAAAAAGCATATGATAAAATAGTTTGTGCATTGCAAGAGATTGATAATTTGTCAATGAAGCTTCCAATCGGGAATAAAGCAAATAATGAATTCCCTTTTCCTTTTAAATCTGGAAGTGTGTTAAGTACAAATGGTAGTAAATTGATGTGGGCCGAAAATGTAGGTGATCCAAATGATTTAACGAATGTGCAAATAATGAATGCCTACCAAAGCAATGCTAATGTGCTAGGTGCAATAGATTTTTTAGATGAAACAGAAATAGCAAGCCATGGTGTGCCAAAATTCAAGACGGCTCGAAGGGTACCAGATGGCGCCCTATACCACTTTAAGAATCCAACCACATTCCCTGCTGGCAATAATGGAAAAATACCAAACTTTAACGCAGCTGGGCATACAGGTTTGAAACGGTGGGAGAGAGACAACCCATTTCACATAGAGCTTGCTAAATACGGCATAAAATCAGATGGTGTATCTGATAATAAAGCTGATATGGATCATATTATAACTCACATGAAAGATATTATCGGTGGGGAGCGTATGCAACAAAATGTTGCTTTAGTTGTTCCTGATGGTATTGGAGCTGCTTTTTCGTCTGGAATAACTATTGATGAAAGTAATGTAAGAATTATAGGAGCTAGTACAGGTGCATCATTGATTTTTGAAGATGCTGATTATGATCTTATTAAGTTTAACGGTGATCCTGCAAAGTCTTTATACGGAAATGGAATACACGATCTTAATATCTTGTGTCGTGGAAATGCATCTGCTGGTACAGCTCTTACTATTAAAAATGCAATAAACTTTCAATCTAGCAACTTGAATATTTTAGGAGCTTTTAAAGGAATAGAGTTTGATGAGGTTAGCAGGGCACAATTAGTTAATATTGCGCTAGGCCAGCAAGCTTTTGGAATAAGAACATCAGGAACACCAGATAGGGCAATGACATTTAAAGGTACTGGTAAAGTGAATGGTACAATCTTAATTAGTAACTTTGATATATCTTATAATATTGGCAATGCTCCTAATTATTCTATTGATATACAAGCATGTGATGGTTTGTGGTTCAATAATGGTCACATTCATGGTGGTGTACTATTTAACCCAGCAGGAAAGGGAACAGATTTATTAGCATCTGTGTTCTTCGGTAGTACCTACTTTGATGTATCTAATCTTGAAAACATTATATTCCAAGGTGCTAGTAATGCTTACAGAAACTTTTTTTTTGATAATTGTTATGCTGCTGGTGGGTTCACTGGTATTCATATCAAAGATGCGACAGCAGCAGAAAAGGCAGCCTTTGGTGGTGCACCAATAAACAAAATAAAATGGTCTGGCGGTAAAATATACGGTCAAGAGATAAGGGGGGTAGATGTACATCGAGAAAGCGTTAGCGATATGGGATTTGTTAATACCACTTTTGATACGAATAACACAACAAACAATTCATTAGGCGGTGATATTTATTACAATGGAAAAGGCTTAAAATTGATTGCACCTGAGTTTGTTTCTGGCGGCACTAGTGGTACTGCCTTAAAATTAGACCCTGTTTCGAGAAATTGTCAGGTGATCGGAGGAAGTACCCTAGATTCCAAGGCAGGAACAAAAGTCAAACGTGGTCATTCATCCAATACTATTAACAACCTAAAAGGCTATATTAATAAAATAAGGGGCGCAAATGGGAGTATAGTAGCGGGGGCAACATCAACAACAATAAACAGTGGTATAGATATTGATGCAATAGAAGGGTCATCCCATTATAATATACAAATAAGTCCAAGAAGCTCATTGAACGGAGCAGGTAATATATATTCTTCGGGTGTAGTTGACCCAACAACAGGTAACTTCACTGTAAGAGCAGATGCAGCACCAACGTCAACTGTTTATTTTAATTGGTCGATTGATTTAGAGTGACTAGTACAAAACGCAAGGTTCATCATCAAGTCCGTTGTGGTAGCTTAACAACAGTGATAGCGCCAAGCACACTGTATGTGCAATTCGCTACAAAGATGGCAAGGCTGCAAACGAAACAGCCGAAAAAATAGGCAAAGATGCCCTCATTCTGAGTATTAGAAAAGTCTGTGGTGAGCCATCTTGTCTTTTTTTAGATTGATAATTCTTTGATTGGAGAATTGCACAAAATGATCTGGTACAAATTCTATATAGGCGATTACACCGCCGACACTAAAACCAGGGCTTCTGCTCTAAGTTTTTAATGGCTTTTTTTGTTTCTGCGATGTCCTGATTAATTCTAATCGACAAAAGGGTTTAAAAATGAAATATCCAAAAGATATACTTCTTAGTGAAACAGACGAAGAATTCATGAAGCTTGTTTCCAGTGTTATCATAGAATATCCAGCGTCAAAAGATGCAATAGTCGCTCTGTTAGAAAAAATATAAAAAGAAGGCTATACGATAGAAGACAACAAGGACATTAAGAAATAAACTATTAATTGTTTTTCTATGGAATTTAAATTAAAATATTAATCGCGGTTAAGGCTTGATCACCTGAATCCACATCCTAGTTCGGAGCCGCGTTTTTTATTTCTTTAATACTAGGTCATAAATACTAGGAGTCAATAATGTCTACTCAAGACAGTAAAAAATCAAAAAGAAAAGGAATACCAAAGAAAGTAAGATTTGAAGTTCTCAAAAGAGACTCATTCATAATTGATCTTGGAGGTTATACCTAATGCCAAGAGCAAGAAACCTAAAGTATCAATTCTTTACTAATGATGAAGTTGCAGAACTTGAGCCAATAGAAAGATTATTTTTTATGGCGCTATGGTGCTTAGCAGACTACAAAGGTGACATAGAATGGAGGGAAAAGAAAATAAAAATATTAACACTTCCTTATGATGATGTTGATGTAAAAAAAATCGCGATTAATCTGGATAAATCTGGACTCGTTCGAATGTACGTTGAAAATGGTAAAATGTACTTAAACATAACAAATTTCATTAAGCATCAGAATCCCCATAAAAACGAAAGAGACAAAGGAAGCGATATTCCTTGTTTCAATGAAAAATCTCGCCAACTCATTGATTTTAATACACTCACGATTAATCCAGACAAAAACGGAACTACTCAAGATAAAGACGAAACCAATCGTGCTGATTCCTTATCCCTGAATCCTGATTCCCTTAACCCTATCCCTGAATCCTGTATCCTGAAACCTGATATCCGAGATAAAGAAAAAAAACAAGATAGTTCAAAAAACGAACTATCAGTCGATAAGAAAAAAACAAAAGTTGATCAAGTATTCGAGTATTGGAAAAAAATATTAAACCATCCGAGAGCTGTGCTTGACGATAAAAGAAAAAGAATAATAACCAAAGCATTGAAAAACTATTCAGTAAACGATTGTAAGTCTGCAATAAAGGGATGTTTATTAACACCGCATAACATGGGAAAGAATGACAATCATAAAATATACGATGGAATACATATAATCTTCAGGGATGCAGATAATATTGAAAGATTTATTTCAAGCAGCAACCCTAACCAACAATACGAAACCCACATAAACGAAACAGAAAAACTGGTAGCACGATTAACAGGAGGCGCATAACATGACAAGCAGCGCAGATATAATCAGGTTAATTAAACTAACAGCAGATGAATATGGCAAAAACCTATCAGATGCCCAATATTCATTATATGTAAAAGTTCTAACACGATTTAGTATAGAGCAACTAAAGAAAGCTATTGATGCTCATCAATTCGACCCTGAAAACGGTCAATGGATGCCTATGCCAGCGCATCTGATAAAACACATCAACATTAACGATGGCAGACCAACAGCAGATGAAGCATGGTTAAACACGCCAAAATCAGAGCATGAATCAATTTCATGGACAGAAGAAGCTAGGCAAGCATTTTTAGAGCTTGAAAGCCAAAATCCTAATGCCACAGATATTGAAATGAAAATGGCGTTTAGACCTCTCTATGATAGACTGGTTAGTGAGGCGCGCTCTAATGGCGTTCCTATGAAATGGGTTAATACATACGGCTTTGACTCAGAAGGGCGCGAGGAATGCAAAAAATTAACGGACAGGCGCAATTATGATTGTGGTCAACTTTTAGAATTGCCTAAACCAAAAGATCACGAGCCATTAGAAGGTATTGCCTATAAGCCTACAAAATCAAACGGTGAAAAAATACTTTCTGAGTTGATTGGTGAGCTTGATCACAAAATAGCCGAAGAAAAAACAGCGCTAGTCAAAAAAATAATACTTGATGTTGAGCGTGATAATTCGCCATATATTGGTCATTTCAAGCCAACAAAAATAAACATGACCAAAAAACAGGAAGGGATAAATAAAATGCTTGTTGGTATTGGTGATAATGAAATTCTTGAAATAGAAATTGATGGCGGATTGAATCAATTTTTTGCGAAATGTGGAGCAAGACTGACGCCCAATTGGATAGAAAATAGTTTTTTATATACTGAAATTAAAGCCAGATAGAAATAGCTAAAAAGAAAGTGGCTTTCACAGAGTCGACCAAAGGTGGTATCTACACTGGAACAGTCGAAGAAGTTTGCAAAGTAAAAATAAGAATCAAGGCAGATAGGGAGTTTTCCCATAATTTCAGACGCGGCTTGGCTTGGAGAAGACTAGAACACTTGCTGAAAATACCAGTGTAACCTTTGAGAACAGCGGGCGGCGGTTTGCAGTTTGAGAAAGAAGCCATGACTATGACCGTCCGCTGATTTGAGTTGTTAGTTTTGAATAAATGAGAATGTAAATTATGAAATGCGAACAAAGAGATAAAGTAAACAAGCTAAGTTTAGAAGATGTTTCAGGGTTTTTCAGAGAAGAAACGAACTTCAAATATAATTATGCTGAGATATATGAAAAGTACATGGCTGGTAACCTGGATATTCCAGAATATATATGGAGGGAAGTCACAAAATATATTGATGCGAAAAAGGGGACGAAAGAGTTAAATACTGCTATTTGTAATTTGCAGAGGCTCCTGCGCACATCTAGCAGAAAACCAGCCCGGTAGGGCAAACTAACCTCAAGCACAAAGCGACAAGCGAACAACAAAACAGAATTTAAATTAACACAAGGAGCGAAAACAAAAGCACTGAATTATGAAACAAGTCCTGCTTAGCGCGGTCGCTTTAGTGCCTTTGTTAGGTTTTGATTTATGCAAGACGCAACAAAAGATGGTGATGCTGTATATTCAACTGACGGCGAACGATTTGAATATACAGAATATGATGACGCTGTTGAAATGGCGTTTGATTTCGAAGATTTAACAATAGGGTCTACTGCATCAGTATTTAAAGGCAATGCGAAATTAAAAAAAGCATCTGATTATTTGCCGAGTTTCATAGACGAAATGATTGAATCATCTTACGAGGATTTAGGCGAACATGCTGAATTTTGGCTCTATGAGATGAAGCCAGAAGATGGCAAGGAGCTAGAATCTATTCTTAAAAATACTGTTGATAAATGGATGGACGAAAAAGGATTATCACCAACATTTTTTGGGGTTGACAATATTCAAGAAATTAAACTTGAATATTGTGTAACTGAAGACGGAAAAGGAACGGAATACAAGCCGTGCGCTACTAGCACAACCTAACCTTTTACTTAAAACGACTGCGGGTTTGGACAGATGATTTCTATTCCAGGAAGAATTTAATAAAACTTGCTAACTCGGAAAAGCCGCTTGAGTTAGCAAGTCCATGTTTTGAAGCGGTTGTTATATTGTGTTCAAAAAAACTGAATTCTTTTCTTGACAGTTACCGATAACATTGTATTATTA
>Ga0256831_1000169_pt1 | contig 34324 bp, 36 predicted proteins | sample 132544metaG_FD_189087 | JGI IMG/M metagenome (GOLD analysis project Ga0256831, IMG submission 189087) | Hydrothermal vent microbial communities from Lau Basin, Pacific Ocean - 132-544 | ecosystem: Environmental > Aquatic > Marine > Hydrothermal vents | place: Pacific Ocean: Lau Basin | collected...
TGGATAAAATAGGACTAAATTATAAACCGTCAGTGAAACACTGCTTTAAAAGAAACAACAGTTTTTTAAGAGCTTATTAGAAAACTGGCTCTTCTAAAGCAAAACAAGATTACTTTCTTGTTAATTTAAAGTTAACTAATTTTAAGGAAATGAAAATGAAAAAACTAATTGCTGCTGCTGTAGCTGCTGCCGTTATCGCACCTGCCAGTGTTATGGCTGCTGGACCGACTCTGTATGGTAAAATCCATAGTGCGGTTGAAATGCACGATAATAATGGTTCTAACGTTTTAGGCGGTACTGTTGCAAATAATGGCGTTAAATATGATGAGTGGTCTTTAAACTCTCGTGCTTCCCGTATTGGTGTTAAGGGTTCTGAAGATTTAGGTAACGGCATGAAAGTCGGCTACTTAATTGAGTGGGGCGTTAACATGACTGGTAATAACGGCAACACTGACCTGTCAGAACGTAACCGTGCCGTAACATTATCCGGTGACTGGGGTACTATGTTATGGGGTAAATGGGATACTCCAATGAAGACTCTGGGTCGTAAAGTCGATATTTTTGGTGACCGTATTGGTGATAATCGTAACCTGAATACATTCACCACACTGGATGCACGTGCTGAAAACGTGGTTGCCTATGTAACTCCAAATATGAATGGTTTTACTGCAACTGTTGCCTATAGTTTTGATGCGGTATCTTCTGAACGTGATGATAATGGTGTTCAGACAGGCGGTCAAAATTCTGATAGTAATGCATGGTCATTTAACGCCATCTATAACAACGGTCCTTTAATGGCCGGTGTGGCTTATGTTGACTATAGTGAAGGTACTTTTAGTGTTCCAAGCACTCAAGTTCAACCAATTAATTATCCCACAGCAGCAGCTAATGGCTGTTGGAATAGTACTACAGTAAATAACTGTGAAAATGAGTCTGCATGGCGTGCTGCGGGTTCCTATAAGATTGGTGATTTCAAAATATTAGCTTCTTATACAGATATTTCTAATGCTAATGGACTTGATGGCGCAGATACAAATATCTGGACTTTAGGTGGTACTTATACTATGGGTAACAATGTCATTAAAGTTCAGTATGGTGTTCGTGATGAATTAGACGACTGGAAAGATGCAACTGGTGCTAAGCAAATTAATAGCGGTGATGAAACCGGTGCAGATATGTGGTCAGTTGGTTTAGATCATAAATTCTCCAAGCGTACTACAGTATATGCTATGTACTCTACTATGAGTAATGATGACAGATCTAACGGTACTTCCTGGAGTGTAAACAGTGCAGAAGGTCAAGCTGGCTCAAATGGTGCTGGAACCAGCTTCGAAGATGCTGATTCTTTCGCTGTTGGTATTATCCACAAGTTCTAATTTAAAAGCTGGTATTAGCAGTTCTTAAAAAGAACAGACGAATATCAGAATTTAATTAAAACTAAAAAAGGGCAATTACTCCGGTAATTGCCCTTTTTTAATTCGAATCCCAATCTGAGACACCCAGTGTGCCGAGCTAAATAGGTAGGATTTTAAGACACCTATCGTTTAGATACTATCCCTTACTTTTTGAAACTCTTTTTTTGCTTAACCAGTCTGATGTTTTAGCCATCTCTTCCAGAGCTTCAAAACGTTCTTTAGGTGTAAGTTTAAGTGATTGTTTTAACATTAAAATTCGACATCCATCCCAGGTTCCATATTTCCAGTTGGCCTTGATTTTAGTGCTCATTTTTGTTTTCTTCCAGAATATATTTTAAGTGTTGTATGTCGTCGATATCTTTATTTCGAGAAACTTTTTGCTTCATCTTGATTAATGAAGGGAGTGAAATAACATGAACACTTAAGTCAGTTTCCAGCTCAACCATTTCTGAACAGTTGTATTCAGCATCAAAGTTAAATGGTTCCGTAATAAAAATATCAAGAGTCGTCTCTGGATGTAAGTCACTGATAAGTGATAAAACCGTCATATTTTTATGTCTGATCCACTGCTCCCGAATTTTAGGGTTAATTACCTCAGATATTGTGACGGGTACTGCTGGTACATAACCAATATTTTTCAGAGCGGTCAGAGCATTTTTTATATTTTCAGGTATTAATTGAATCACAAGATCCAGATCATGTGTCATTCGTTGGTATCCGTGGATATTAACTGCAACGCCTCCAACAATCAGATATCGGATCTTATTGTCATTAAGTGTTTTTAAAATTTTTTTCAGACTGGATATTTTCATTTTTAAATATCATAGACTTAGGGTGGGTATTAAGCAAGTTATCTTAATTAAATGAGTGTAGATTATTGTACGTAAATAAGATAGACTTATTTAAGAAACAGCGAACCTCAGGGTGAGAGCATACTTTTAATGATTTTTATTTAGACGCAAATACCGTATCCATTGGCCGTACTCCTTGCTGAAGACGCCGTGAATCCATCCGTGGAGGCTTTTCGGCAGCATCCATGCTGCCGAAACTTCATCAGGAAGCACAGCCAATGGATATTCAGAAGTTATAAAATTCAAGTTGAACATATTTTAACCAAAGTATGTCCGGCTCTGCAGCAAACCTAACCTGTGCTAACATTTTAGCGACAATTAATACCAAAAAGGGTATCATAATATAATGAGTTATAAGGATATAACTTCAAAAAGTATTCTCAAAGCGATTGTGCTGGATATGGCACAGTATCTGCTTGATATGCCGCTGGACAGTGCAGAGCTACTGGAAACAGAGACGCAACGGGTGGAGGACAGGCGGGCTGATCTGGTTGTTAAGGCCCGGCAAAATAAAAAGGAATTTATCCTCCATCTGGAAGTCCAAAATAATAACCAGAGCAATATGCCATTGCGAATGTTGCGTTATTATACAGATATTGCTCTGAACTGGCCGGGTTATGAGGTGATACAATATCTGGTTTATATTGGTAAAGCGCCATTAGCCATGCCTTCAGGTATTGACAGACAGAACCATTTTTACCAGTATCATACTATTGATATGAGACAGTTGGATGGTTCTCAGTTTTTAAAGCAGAAGGATCCGAGAGCTGTAGTTCTGGCAATTTTATGTGATTTTAAAGGTTGGGGTAAACGCAGTCTGGTTCGGGAAATACTGCGCCGAATAGCTGAATTGACCCAACAAAATGAATCACACTATCGTGAATGTGTATTGATGCTGGAAATTTTGTCACAAAACCGTGATTTAACACAGATGGTAAAAGAGGAAGAGTCAATGATATCAGATTTTAAACTGGAGGAATTGCCGTCATATGAAATTGGTTTAGAAAAAGGTATAGAAAAAGGTATAGAAAAAGGCATAGAAAAAAAACAGATAGAAATAATACTTAAAGCTCATGCGGCCGGCCTGAATACCGCAATAATTAGCCAGATAACTGGTTTATCTGAGCAGGAAATAAAAAAAATTTGTCAATAATTTGGATGATTTGCAAGAGTGATTTGAGTGTGTTTATCATCCTAAATAAAGAAACCCTTTTTACTTTCTGTTAATAACAGAAAGTAAAAAGGGTTGCATCCCTGCAGTGATAACACTCCTGAAAAATTTGGAAAAAATCTAAAGGGTTAAAATAGTATATCCTCTTTATTCTTTTCTAATGTTTTAGCTCCAATACCCTTTACCTCCTGCAGGGTTTCAAGGTCTGTGAATTTCCCGTTGGTCTCACGCCAGGCGACAATGGCCTGAGCCTTACTCAAACCAATGCCTTTAAGACTGTCTGCAATGGTCTGTGCATCTGCTGTATTGATATTAACTGTTTGAGCTGACACAGCAGATGAAAAGGCTAAGGTAAAGATTAAAGCCATCAGATTAAATCCATATATTATTTTTTTCATTGTCTTATCCTTAAATAAATGAGTTTTGATTAACATGTACAGGTTGTTAATTAACCTGTTGAGAAAATTATAATGATAAAAAAATAAAGTTTTGTAAGAAGAACAATTCAGCATTTGTCAGAATTTGAATTAATTGAGTGTAGGTTCAAACCTACACAGTAATTTGTATAATACCCTCATCGAAAACTGTAATAAAAACTTATCATATAGCGAATTTAAGCTGGTTTATGCTATACTATTTCGCTGTTTATCCTGTACAGCAAGCACACTTAACAGGCCATATGACTTAGCCATAAAATTACGGATTCTATATTTATATGCCGGACAACGAAGACAATCTGGTCAAAATTCGCGGACTGCATTTCGCTCGTGGTTCTTCCAAAATTTTTACGGGCGTGGATATTGATATTCCCAGAGGGAAAATTACCGCCATTATGGGGCCCAGTGGTACCGGTAAAACAACCTTATTGAAACTGATTGGTGGGCAGATCAAGCCCCAGCAGGGGACTATTCATTTTCATGGTGAAAACATTCCTTCCATGAGAACCCGCAAGTTATACGAAGTCAGAAAAAAAATGGGCATGCTGTTTCAAAGTGGTGCCTTGCTGACGGATATGAGTGTTTATGACAATATTGCTTTTCCCCTGAGAGAACATACCCAGTTGCCGGAAGTCATGATCCGCGATCTGGTTATTATGAAATTACAGGCCGTTGGTCTGCGTGGTGCCCGTCATTTAATGCCCAGCGAGTTATCCGGTGGTATGGCAAGACGGGCCGCACTGGCACGGGCCATAGCCCTGGATCCGGAAATGATCCTTTATGATGAACCGTTTACCGGGCAGGATCCTATCTCTATGGGGGTTCTGGTACAGCTTATTCGCTCCATGAATGAAGCTCTGGGTCTGACCAGTGTTATTGTCTCTCATGATATTGAGGAAACCATGGCTATTGCAGATAAGGTTTATATTATTTCCCAGGGTAAAGTGGTTGGTCATGGCAGTCCTGATGAGATAGATAAATCCGATTCTCCCTGGATTAATCAGTTTGTACATGGTGAGGCAGACGGTCCGGTGCCGTTTCATTACCAGGCGGTACCGTACAAAGAAGATTTACTGGCTCAGTAATATGCTTATTAACTCCTGTACTGTCATTTTTGACTGTTTATTTAATATGGAAAGCTGAATAATCGATATGTTTGACTGGTTTGCAAAAATTGGCAGAAGTGCCATTGATTTTTTTGCCCGTTTTGGCAGGGAAATGATACTGTTTATTCAGACGGTTATCGGGTTTGCCACCCTGATCCCGCGTCCCGGTCTGATCATTGCGCAAATGTATTCCGTGGGTGTGCGCTCCATGCTGATTATCCTGGTATCCGGCTTCTTCGTAGGTATGGTGCTGGGTCTGCAGGGTTATAATACCCTGGTTGATTTTGGAGCAGAAGAATCTCTGGGTGTGGTCGTTGCTCTATCACTGGTAAGGGAACTCGGGCCGGTAGTTACCGCTTTATTGTATGCCGGACGTGCCGGCTCGGCCCTGACGGCAGAAATTGGTTTAATGAAGGCGACTGAACAATTATCCGGTCTGGAAATGATGGCGGTTAACCCGGTTAACCGGATCCTGGCACCTCGCCTGCTGGCGGGTATTATCAGTATGCCTTTACTGGCTGCTATGTTCAGTGCCGTTGGGGTGTTTGGCGGCTACCTGGTGGGTGTGGATATGCTGGGTGTGGACAGCGGTGCCTACTGGTCGCAGATGCAGGCGAAGGTAGACTATAACGATGATATTGTTAACGGTGTTATTAAAAGCTTTGCCTTTGGCATTGTAACCACCTGGATCGCTGTTTATGAAGGGTATTCCTGTATTCCAACCTCTGAAGGCGTCAGTCGGGCAACTACCCGAACGGTGGTTTATTCTGCCCTGACTGTACTGGGTCTGGACTTCCTGTTAACCGCTTTAATGTTAGATTGAATGGATTAGAAGATATGTCGACGACAAGAGCATTAGAAATTTCAGTAGGTATTTTTGTGGCTGCGGGTATTGCTGCCTTGCTGGTATTGGCTGTTAATGTCAGTAATGTCAGTACTTTCCATTCCGGCAGTCAGTATACGGTAAAAGCCAGTTTTGATAATATCAGCGGTCTTAAAGAACGTTCTGCAGTGACTATCGCCGGTGTGACGGTGGGCAGAGTGAAACAGATAGATGTGGATCCGGTTACTTTTGAAGCCGTTGTACAGATGAATATTGACGGTAAATATAATGAAATTCCCGTAGATTCATCTGCGGGCATCTATACAGCCGGTCTGCTGGGTGAAAAATATGTGGGTATTGAACCCGGCGGGGCACCCGATTTTCTGAAAGAAAACAGTGAAATTCGTTTGACACAGTCATCCATTGTTCTGGAAAAACTGATCAGTCAGTTTCTGTTCAACCAGTCTAACTCAGATGATAAAAAAGAAAAGTAAGCCCTATGAGCACAAAATCCATAGCACGGCTTGAAAAAACAGCACCGGGTCATTATCAATTAAGCGGTGATCTGAGTTTTCAGAGTGTGCCTGAATTATGGCAGAAAAATAAAACCGTTTTATTTACGGATGATAATTCAGATCTGGATATTAACCTGGCAGATCTGGAACGTTCTGACAGTTCCGGTCTGGCCATTCTGGTGGAATGGTTCAGAGAAGCAGAACAGCAGAACAGGAAGATAAATTTTATTAATATTCCACAGCAAATGTATGATATTGCCAGAGTCAGTGGTCTTGATGAGGTATTGCCTCTTACGGTACGAAAATAATTGTGTGCATTTAATTAGCAGCAAATACTGCCCTGATATACCATGTATAAATAAGGCAAACAGGAAATATAATGACAACAGATGAAGTAAAAGCGCTTATCGAAAAGGCTATGAACACCCAGGAAGTTAAAGTAACCGGTGATGGCAGTATGTTTGATGTTCTGGTGGTTTCAAAGCAGTTTGAAGGCCTGACACCGGTAAAAAAACAACAACTGGTATATGCAACAGTCAATCCCCAGATCACCAGCGGTGATATACATGCCTTAACCATTAAGGCCTACACACCTGCGGAATGGTTAACCGCCAGTAAACTGCAAATTGGCTGACCTCTACCAGATAAATCTGTTATCCGCATTTACATTCCATCCTCTATTTTTAATGTACAAGGTTAAATCCCTCAGTGTATTGGTTCCTGAGCTAATAAAGAGTAAAATAGGCTGTTTTATTAAATACCAAAAATCCAGAAAGATTTTTAAAGAGATAGTATTACTGAATGGATAAACTATTTATAACCGGTGGTCAGCAACTGGACGGAGAAATTCGAATTTCCGGAGCAAAAAATGCAGCACTGCCCATTATAATGGGCTGTTTGCTGGCTGATGATGCGACTGTTATTGGTAATGTTCCTCACCTGCATGATATTACCACGACCCTGGAATTGCTGGGGCGAATGGGCGTTTCCATTACAGTGACTGAACATCTCGATGTGGAAGTGGATACCCGTACAATATCCAAGTATGTCGCGCCGTATGAACTGGTAAAAACCATGCGTGCATCGATTCTGGTGCTGGGACCTCTGGTGGCTCATTATGGGGAAGCAGAAGTTTCTCTGCCCGGCGGCTGTGCAATTGGTTCCCGTCCAGTGGATCAGCATATTAAAGGCCTTAAAGCCATGGGCGCAGATATTAAGGTTGAAAACGGCTATATCCGTGCCAGAGCAGAGCGTCTGAAAGGTGCTAAAATCGTGATGGATCTGGTGACGGTTACCGGTACTGAAAACCTGCTGATGGCGGCCACCCTGGCTGAAGGCACAACTATTCTGGAAAATGCTGCCCGTGAACCGGAAGTCATTGATCTGGCGAACTTTTTAAATTCCATGGGTGCAAAAATCAGTGGTGCAGGTACTGATAAAATCACCATAGAAGGTGTGGAAAAACTGTCCGGCACCAAACATAATGTAATGCCCGATCGGATTGAAACCGGAACCTACCTGGTAGCTGCCGCATTAACCGGCGGCAAGGTCAAATTAAAAGACACCTGCCCGGATTATCTTGATGCAGTACTGGAAAAATTAACGGAAGCCGGGGCTGAGGTGACTACCGGGGAAGACTGGATCAGCCTCGATATGAAAGGTCAGCGTCCAAAATCTATTGATTTGCGCACCGCACCCTATCCGGCCTTTCCAACGGATATGCAGGCTCAGTTCTGTGTACTTAATGCCATTGCAGACAGCTCAGGAACCATTGTTGAAACCGTGTTTGAAAACCGCTTTATGCACATTCAGGAATTACAGCGCATGGGTGCAGACATCAAACTGCAGGGTAATACCGTGATCATTAAAGGCGTGGATAAACTCTATGCTGCACCCGTAATGGCAACGGATTTAAGAGCCTCTGCGAGCCTGGTACTGGCCGGTTTAATTGCTGGAGGCGATACCATAGTGGAACGTATTTACCACATTGACCGTGGTTATGAATGTATTGAAGAAAAATTATTACAATTAGGTGCTTCGATTCGCCGGGTACCTAGTTAGTGTCCATCCGGAAATTGTCTTCCTGGCAACTTGCCGGAATGCAAAATAAAGAGAAAACGTATGAGTAATACCCTGACAATTGCCCTGTCCAAAGGACGCATCTTTAAAGAGACATTGCCCCTGCTTGCTCATGCGGACATCCATCCTGTTGATGACCCTGATAAAAGCCGTAAGCTTATTCTGGATACTAATCATGATGATATAAAACTGGTGATTATCCGTGCTACGGACGTACCGACTTATGTACAATACGGTGCGGCTGATGTGGGTGTAGCAGGTAAAGATGTATTAATGGAGCATGGCGGTGAAGGCCTGTATGAGCCATTAGACCTGAAAATAGCCAAATGCCGTTTAATGACTGCTGGTCCGGTTGAAGACAGGCCGGTTAACGGGCGTTTAAGGGTTGCTACCAAGTTTGTCAACACTGCCAGGCGTTTTTATGCAGAACAGGGCATTCAGGTTGAAGTCATTAAGCTCTACGGTTCCATGGAACTGGCACCACTGGTTGGACTGGCGGATCGCATTGTAGACGTAGTGGATACCGGTAATACTCTCAAAGCCAATGGCTTAACACCCATGGAACATATTGCTGATATCAGTTCCCGCCTGGTAGTCAATAAGGCATCCATGAAAATGAAGCATCAGCGGATCAAATCCCTGATTGACCGCTTTTCAGAAGCGGTTAATAACAACTGATTTATTTAGGATAGTTCTCCAAAGCTCACCATATTATCGGAGTGAAACATGCTTGATATTAACCGTCTTGATACCGGTTCCAGTAATTTCTGGCCGCAATTAAAAGAATTGCTGGCCTGGGACAATGTATCTGATGATTCTGTTCAGTCCACCGTAAAGCAAATCTTAACTGATGTGCGTCGTAACGGCGATCAGGCAGTCATTGAATATACTAACAGGTTTGATCGCATGAGTGCAGAGGATATGTCTGTGCTGACGATATCCAGAGAACGTTTACAACAGGCTCTGGATGGTCTGCCTGATGATCAGCGACAGGCGCTGGAAGAATCGGCAGAGCGGGTTCGCCGTTACCATGCCAGGCAGAAAATGGAATCCTGGACTTATACTGAGGATGACGGCACTTTGCTGGGTCAACAGGTTACGCCTCTGGACAGAGTGGGTTTATACGTGCCCGGCGGCCAGGCTGCATATCCCTCCTCGGTATTAATGAATGCCATTCCGGCTAAAGTGGCCGGTGTCAAAGAACTGATTATGGTGGTACCTACTCCAGACGGACAGACTAATGAACTGGTGTTTGCAGCGGCGGCTATTACTGGTGTGGATAAGGTTTTTGCCATTGGCGGTGCCCAGGCAGTGGCCGCTCTGGCTTACGGCACAGAAAGTATTCCCCAGGTAGATAAAATTGTCGGCCCCGGTAATATTTACGTCGCGACAGCCAAGGGCATGGTGTTTGGCACAGTGGGTATTGATATGATTGCCGGACCTTCAGAAATTCTGGTGATCTGTGACGGTAAAACCGATCCTGACTGGATTGCCATGGATCTGTTTTCCCAGGCCGAACATGATGAAGATGCCCAGCCCATACTGATCTCCGATAATGCCGATTTTCTGGATAAAGTACAGGCTTCAATAGAACGACTGCTGACAGAGATGGAACGTGAAGCCATTATCCGGGTGTCCCTGAATGAAAGGGCGGCCCTGATCCAGGTTAAAGATATCGATGAAGCCATCGATGTATGCAATTATATTGCCCCTGAACACCTTGAACTGTCAGTCGATGATCCGCAGGTGCTGCTGCCAAAAATCCGTCATGCTGGTGCCATTTTTATGGGGCGTTATACAGCCGAAGCGCTGGGGGATTACTGTGCCGGCCCTAACCATGTACTGCCGACCTCCAGAACCGCTCGTTTCAGTTCAGCCCTTGGGGTATATGATTTTCAGAAACGTTCCAGTCTGATCATGTGCTCTGAAGACGGTGCTTCAGAGCTGGGTAAAATTGCATCTGTTATGGCTCGGGGTGAAGGCCTCACGGCTCATGCCCGCAGTGCCGAGTACCGGATTAAGAAATAAAAATGTCTGATCGGGTAAAGCAATTAGTCAGAGACGAAATTCAGGCTTTATCGGCCTATCACGTGCCTGAACCGGGCAATATGATAAAACTCGATGCCATGGAAAATCCTTATCTCTGGCCACAGGAGATGCAGTCGCAATGGCTGGAAGGTCTGAAAAATATTGCTGTCAACCGTTATCCTGATCCATCAGCTGCCAGCCTGACACGTCGACTTGAACAGGTTATGGATGTGCCTTCAGGCATGCGTTCCATTCTGGGTAATGGCTCCGATGAGCTGATTCAGATCATCTGTATGGCGCTGGCAAAGCCCGGTGCCGTGGTACTGGCTCCAGAGCCGACCTTTGTTATGTATGACATGATTGCGCGTTTTACCAATATGCGTTATCAGTCCGTACCGCTGGACAGCACCTTTCAACTGGATATGCCGGCCATGCTCCAGGCCATTGAAGAATATAATCCGGCAGTCATTTTCCTGGCTTATCCCAATAATCCTACAGGTAATTTATTTACCGAACAGGATGTCCGTACTATTATTGAAAAATCCAGTGGACTGGTCGTGGTGGATGAAGCCTATCACGCCTTTGCCGGACACAGCTTTATGCCCATGTTAAAGGAATACGATAACCTGGTCGTTATGCGTACGGTATCCAAAATGGGCCTGGCCGGCCTGCGCCTGGGCATACTCAGCGGTTCGGCAGACTGGCTCAATGAATTCGATAAGATCCGCCTGCCCTATAATATTAATGTCCTGACCCAGTACAGCGCCGAATTCGCTCTGCAGCACAGCGACATTTTAAAACAGCAAACCGATCAAATCTGCCAGGACAGAGAAACAATGCAACAGGCAATGGCTGAAATAGAAGCTATTAAACAATACCCCAGCAATGCCAACTTCATCCTGTTCAAAGTTCTAGCCGGAGACTCAGCCCAGCTCTTCGAGTCCCTGAAACAGGACAGAGTCCTGATTAAACGCTTCCCGGACACCTCGGGTCCGCTGGCAGGGTGCCTAAGGGTAACTATCGGTAAGCCGGAAGAAAATGAGGCGTTTTTAAAAGCTTTAAAGAAAGCGCTGAGAAAGAGCGTAGCGCTGAGCGTTGAGCGCTGAGAAAGAGCCAGAGCAATATCATTTATCTTAAAATTTGTACCAAATATTTTGATATTTTGCTTGACTGACGAAAAAGAGCTTTTAAACTTTTCGCTGAACGCTACGCTCTTTCTCAACGCTCAACGCTCAACGCTCAGCGCTGCTCTTCCCCCCCGACATCTGCGGCCGCTCCTGCGCTACAATCCTGAACTGCATCGACTGGTTTCCGCGAATTCCCTGTAATACCGCAATATCCCCCGGATTAAGGTGAGTGATTAACCGCAGGGCGTCTTTGGCGGAGGTAATTTTTATACCATTTATATGGGTGATCATATCACCTACCTGGATACCTGCTTTCTGACCAGGGCCGTTTTTCAATACGCCAATGATCAGCAGGCCATGATCCACCATGCTGTTGAGTTGTTGTGCCAGCATGGGTGATATTTCTCTGGCTTCAATACCAATCCAGCCCCGGCGAACTTCACCGTAACGGATCAACTGCTGCATAACCTCCTGTGCCAGAGTAGCAGGAATGGCAAAACCGATACCCTGAGAACCTCCGTTGTTGCTGATATTAATGGTATTGACACCAATCATTTCACCACGGGTATTAACCAGGGCTCCACCGGAATTGCCGGGATTAATGGCTGCATCGGTCTGGATAAAATTGTCAAAGCTGTTGGCTCTGAACTGGGAACGGTTCAGGGCACTGATGATCCCGGAAGTAACTGTATTACCCAGGCCGAAAGGATTGCCAATAGCCAGGACAATATCACCTACCTGCAATTTAGATGAATCCCCGAAATGTATGGTAGGCAGATCCGAAGCGGTCACTTTTAATAGTGCCAGATCGGTTTCCAGGTCACGTCCCACCAGCCGGGCGCGTAAATAACGGCCATCCTGCAGTAAAACCTCGATATCTTCAGCACCGGAAATGACATGGTTATTGGTTAATATGTGACCGGAAGGTGAGACGATAACACCTGAACCCAGATTGGTTTCTTCTTTATAACGTGGTGGCGGGCGTCGGTTTTCAAGCAGGGCTCTTAATGCCGAATTGTTATACAGAGATTCTTTTTGCTTAATCAGTTTACGGGTAAATATATTAACCACAGCCGGTGCCGCTCTGTGTACTGCCGGTGCAAAACTGACAATGCCATCTGGATATCGATTATTATCTACTGGGGCTGGTATTGACCTGTCTGGCTGTGGTAATTTAACCGTTTCTGATTTTGATGGCTGTCCTGAATCAGTCAGAAAATAATTATAGCTAATGGCAAATAAAAAACCTGCCAGTGCCGAGAGCAGGTAAAACAGGCTGGATGAGTAATTTTTAGTTGTTTTTTTACCGGTCATGGGGCTTATTTTACCTTAATATCCTTGTGTAGGCCTGTTTTGCTGATTAAAGAGCTGAATAATACAATAAAGCTTCCAGGGCCGTCTGCATGTCAGACTGCTCAGGAATTGTATTTTATATGGATAAGTGTTAATAATTTATGGTTAAAAGTAAAGAACTGGTTGCTTATTGTAATGAACTTCTTGAAACTGAACGTTTTTCTGATTATTGTCCCAATGGGCTGCAAATCCAGGGAAACAATTCAATTCAGCGTATTGTCAGTGGGGTTACTGCCAGCCAGGAACTGATTGATGAAGCCGTTAAACTGGAGGCTGACTGTCTGCTGGTGCATCATGGCTTTTTCTGGAAAGGTGAAGCTCCGGTTCTGACTGGTATTAAATACCGGCGTATTAAATCTCTGCTCTGTCATGATATTAATCTGCTGGCCTATCATCTGCCTCTGGATGCCCATAAAACCCTGGGCAATAATGTTCTGCTGGCACAGAAACTGGGTATAAAAACGGAATTTTTCTTCGGTAATAATGACATAGCACTACTGGGTACTATTGAGCGCCAGAGTGGCGAAACCTTTGTACGTCACCTGTCTCAGGTACTGGATCGCCAGGCACAGCATATTCCTTCAGAAAGAATGCTGGAAAAAGTAGCCCTGTGCAGCGGGGCGGCACAGTCCTGGATTGAGCAGGCGGTTGCAGTGGAGGCTGATGCCTTTATCAGTGGTGAAATTTCTGAAAATACCTGGCACCTGGCTCGGGAAAACAATATTCATTACTTTGCTGCCGGGCATCATGCCACCGAGCGCTACGGAGTACAGGCACTGGGAGAACATCTTGCGGAGCAATTTGATCTGGAACATATATTTGTAGACAAATATAATCCGGTTTAGCGGTTAACTGTAAAAATTTCTCAAGCAATTTTTGGATCTGGAATTTGCTTAAAAAAAGCAGTTTTTCAGCTATTGCAGAATGCAACAGTCCAGGTAAAATCAAGGCTATTTGGAAATTTCAATTAAAATTTATATTCTTGAATATTTTGGTATTTTATCGACACGTTTATGATAATTATCAGGTTAATTAGTAAATAATGAAATTGTACTTGATATTATGTTCATCTTTTAAGAAAATGTTGCAAATTTTTTTGGTATCGAATTAAGAAATCCTTACTAATTATTAAGGTTTTTTACAAAATTATTTATAAAAAACTGAAGTTGTTTCGGGTGGGAAAATTTCTTAAATTTGGGAGTTAAGTTAATGAGTACAGACGCTGTAAATAATAGCAAACGTCGCTTTCTGGTTGCCTCCACTACGGTGGTAGGTGCCATTGGTGCCGGTTTTGTAGCTGTACCCTTCATCAAATCCTGGAAACCCAGCGCTAAGGCTTTAGCGGCTGGTGCTCCAGTGCAGGTTGACATCAGCAAAATTGAAGAAGGGCAAATGATCGTAGTAGAGTGGCGAGGTAAGCCGGTTTACGTTTTAAACAGAACAGACGAGAATATCAAGGTACTGGAAACAGATACTGAGAAACTTGCTGATCCGGATTCCGAAATGTCTACCCAGCCGGACTATTGTAAGAACCCAACCCGTTCTTATGACAGTCACCGTAAAGTTATGGTTATGGAAGGGGTATGTACTCACCTGGGTTGTGCACCGAAATATGTGCCTGATTTAAATAACCCATTTGCAGGTTCGCTGGGACATGACTGGAAAGGCGGCTATTTCTGCCCCTGCCATGGTTCTATTTATGACCTTGCCGGCCGGGTTCGCAAATCCATGCCGGCTCCAAAGAACCTGCCAATCATGCCATATTATTTCAAGAGCGATACAGTGATCCTGATAGGTCAAGACGGGAGTAATGCATAATGGGACAAAGAGTCAATGATTTAATGGGATGGGTTGATGCCCGTTTCCCTCTGACAAAGATGTGGGAAGAGCATCTGTCAAAATACTATGCACCTAAAAACTTTAACTTCTGGTACTTTTTCGGCTCACTGGCCATTATGGTACTGGTTATCCAGGTGCTTTCCGGGATTTTCCTGGCCATGTTCTACAAGCCGGATACGGCACTGGCGTTCCAGTCGGTAGAAATGAATATTATGCGTGATGTGGAATGGGGCTGGTTAATCCGCTATTTCCATTCAACGGGTGCATCGGCATTCTTTATTGTTGTTTATCTGCACATGTTCCGTGGCCTGATTTACGGTTCTTATAAAAAGCCTCGTGAACTGGTATGGATCTTTGGTGTACTGATTTTCCTGGCTCTGATGGCTGAAGGCTTTATGGGCTATCTGTTACCCTGGGGTCAGATGTCTTTCTGGGGTGCACAGGTAATTATTAACCTGGTCAGTGCTATCCCCTTTGTCGGTGAAGATCTGGGTATCTGGGTTCGTGGTGACTTTGTTATTGGTGATGCAACCCTGAACCGTTTCTTCTCCTTACATATTATTGCCATTCCGCTGATTCTGATTGGCCTGATTGTGGCGCATATTATTGCCCTGCACGAAGTGGGTTCCAATAATCCTGATGGTGTTGAAATCAAGAAAAATAAAGATGAAAACGGTATCCCCAAAGATGGCATTCCTTTCCATCCTTATTATTCTGTAAAAGATATTGTTGGTGTTGTGGTATTCCTGATGTTCTTTGCCGGAGTGATATTCTTTATTCCGGAAATGTTCGGCTATTTCCTGGAACATGCTAACTTTGAGCCTGCTAATCCACTGAAGACACCTGAACATATTGCACCGGTCTGGTACTTCACCCCGTATTACTCGATACTGCGTGCGGTTCCAAGTATTGCCGGTTCGGCTTTCCCTGGTGTAATTGCCATGGGCGCAGCAATTGTCGTGTTGTTCTTCCTGCCATGGCTGGATCGTAACCCTGTTAAATCCATCCGTTATCGTGCTGACTGGTACAAGATTCTGGTGGCAATATTTGTGGTTGCATTTATTGTTCTGGGTTATTTAGGTACAAAAGCACCTACTGATATGCGTACCCTGGTGGCGCAAATCTGTACCATTTACTATTTTGCCTTCTTCCTGTTGATGCCTTTCTACACGAAGATGGAAAAGAATAAACCAGTTCCAGAAAGGGTGACAATGAAATGAAAAAGACAATCCTGATTCTGCTAACTTTAGTAGCAATGACAAGTACTGGGCTGGTATTAGCCAGTGGCGGAGAGCATCTGGAAAAAGCCAGCATCAATGTTGACGATAAAGCTTCACTGCAACGTGGTGTAAAGGTCTTTACAGACTATTGCCTGAGCTGCCACTCTGCCAAATATGTTCGTTTTAACCGGGTAGCCACTGACCTGGGCATGACCGAAGAACAGGTGATGGGTAACCTTAATCATCTGGGCACCAAGTTCGGCAGTACCATGACTGCGGTTATGACACCGGAATACGCCAAACAGGCTTTTGGTGCGGTGCCACCGGATTTATCTCTGGTAGCTCGTTCCCGTGGTGTTGACTGGTTATACAGTTACCTGAAAGGTTTCTATACCGACCCTTCTAAAACCACTGGTCATAATAATACTGTCTTCAAAGATGTAGGTATGCCTAATATCTTCTGGAAGCAGGAAGGTGTTAAAAAGCCGATTATTGAAGACCATGATGGTGAAAAAGTGGTTGCTGGTGCAGAACTGGTTGAGCAGGGTACTATGACACCTGAAGAGTTTGATGCCATGATTAATGATCTGGTGGCCTATATGTCTTATATGGGTGAACCTAATCAGAGTTATCGTAAATCTCTGGGTGTTTATGTACTGATCTTCCTGGCTGTATTATTCGGATTTGCCTATGCAATGAAGAAAGATTACTGGAAAGATGTTCACTAACAATGATTTACAATAGACCCACTTGAATTTGGGCTTTCCTGCCCCAATTCAAATGGGTTGAAGTCACTATAATTAGGAGGCTGTATTGCCTCCTTTTTGCGTTTATGAATTCCGATGGAGGAACTATGACTCAACTTACAAATAGAAGATCAATTATGACCCTTTTTTCTGATGGAAATGATCTTCTGAGTCATCGAGTAAGAATGGTATTGGCAGAAAAAGGCATTAATCATGAAATTGTTAATGTTGATCCTGACAATCTTCCGGAAGATCTGCTTGATCTGAACCCTTATAATACTGCTCCGACTCTGGTGGATCGTGATCTGGTGTTATACGATGCTCAGTTGATAATGGAATACCTGGATGAGCGTTTTCCACATCCCCCTTTAATGCCGGTTGATCCGGTTAACCGTGCCAAGTTAAAGATGCTGTTGATCCGCATCAAAAAAGACTGGGATCCGTTGGTAGAAAAACTGATTGGTAAAACCGATAAGCAGGGTGTTAAACAACGTAAGGAATTACGTGAAAGTTTAACCACTATTTCCCCGGTATTTGAACAGAAACCGTTTTTTATGTCCGATGAATTTACCCTGGTGGACTGTGCCATTGCGCCTATTTTATGGCGTTTAAACGAAATGTGCATTGAACTGCCAGATGAAGCCAATGCGGTTAAGCAGTATGCCCAGCAGATATTTGAAAGGGAATCTTTTCAACAGAGCCTGTCAGAAGTTGAAGAAGATATGGAAGCGATTTCCTGAACTTTAAACGATACTTTAGAGCCCCTTCAGGAGTTAAAGAGAAAACAGAATGACACCTAGCCGTCCCTATTTATTACGAGCCATTTATGACTGGCTAATTGATAATGATCAGACTCCCTATCTGCTGGTTGATGCCAGTGCAGAAGGGGTTATTGTGCCGCTTGAACATGTTCAGGATGGCAAAATTATTCTTAATATCAGCCTGACGGCGACCCGGGATCTGGAACTAACCAACGATGGTGTGAGTTTTAATGCCCGCTTTGGCGGCAAACCCATGCATGTTAATGTTCCGGTTATGGCGGCACTGGCACTGTATTCCAAGGAAAATGGTCGTGGTATGATGTTTCCTGAAGAGGGTATAGATGATGGCCCTGATACACCGACTCCTACAGACGGTAAACCTCAGAAAGATGATAGTTCCAAACCGCATCTGACATTGGTGAAGTGATTCCCCCTGCCCTGGGATTAGCGCGGGTATCCTGCCCGCGCAAGTATTTCAAACTTAGGTTAAGCTAATCCGGAAAACATTTTCCCGGATTTAAAATATTATCCGGATCAAATACCTGCTTTATAGCCTGCATATAAGCCAGACTTATCTTGTCCAGTTCCTTGCCTACATAGTTTTTTTTAACCAGCCCGATACCATGCTCTCCGGATAGTGTGCCATCCAGTTTTAAAACCAGAGCAAAAACTTCGTCCAGACATTCCAGTACGGTATCCTGCATGCTTTTGTTATCGGGATCCGTTAACAGATTCACATGGATATTGCCGTTTCCGGCATGACCAAAATTAACAATGGGAATACTGTACTTTTTTGATAGCTGTTCCAGTCCGGCAATAAGCTGCGGTATATGGGAAACCGGGACCACCACATCTTCATTAATCTTTTTAGGGGCAATTTTTCTCAGTGCTGGTGACAGGGCTTTACGGGTTTCCCATAAAGCGTGAATCTCATCCTGTGAAGTAGCCTGTTTAATTTCCAGGCAGGCATTATTACGGGCTGTATTGATTATGGCGGACAGGTCATCATCAACGGAGCTATGACGACCGTCCAGTTCAACCATTAACATGGCGCCGGCATTAACCGGTAAAGGAATGGAAGCATAATCACGGATCATGTCAATGGCCTGCTTATCAATAAATTCCAGGGCACAGGGAATAATAGGCTGTGCCATAATAGCGGCAACCGCTTCAGCAGCACCCTGCATGGAGTTGTAGATGATCTGCAGTGTGCGTCGGGTTTCAGGTAATGGTGTTAATTTTAAAACAGCCTCAGTGATGATCCCCAGAGTGCCTTCAGAGCCAATCATTAAGCGAGTTAAGTCGTAACCGACCACGCCTTTAGTGGTTTTAACACCGGTGTGCAGAGTATCTCCTTTGCCTGTGATCAGAGTCAATCCAAGCGTATTGTCCCGGGTTGTGCCGTATTTTACCGCTCGGGGGCCGGCCGAATTATAGGCCAGGTTGCCGCCCAGTGTGCAGATAGCACTGCTGGTGGGATCGGGCGGCCAGAAAAAACCATGTTCAGCGGCTGCCTGTTGAATAGCTTCATTGATCACACCGGGCTGGGCAATTAATAAACGGTTGTCCGGATCCACCTGAATGATCCGGTTCATATGTTCAAATGAGAGGATGACTCCGCCATGAGCAGGAACGGTTGCACCAGTAGTGCCGGTGCCGGTTCCGCGGCTGATAATTGGGATCTGAAAGTCCCGGCAGAGTTTTACCAGTTGTTGTATCTGCTGATGATCGCGGGCAAAAACTACTGCATCAGGCAGGGCATGAAGGCGGCTGTTATCATAGCCGTAAGCCCAGCACTGTGAGGCTTCCACCCTATAGTCTTCCGGTGAAAAACTGTGTCTAAGGGCCTGTATGAATTGCAGCTTGCTTGCACTCACAGGGGAACAGGTCAGATACGTTTGTCATTGGGATTGGGGTATTCAAACAGTTTGACAACTTTTTTGACGCCATCAGTGGTCCGGGCTATTTCAGTGACCTTATCCGCCTGTTCACGGGTCAGCAGACCCATCAGGAATACTACACCGTTTTCAGTGACTACCTTGACCTGGGCTCCATCGAGTTCCTGTATATTGGCAAGGATGGAGGTTTTAATCTTACTGGTAATATAGGTGTCATTGGTGCGGGAGGACATGGTGGTTGGAATACCGACTACAGCTTCATTAAATACATGACGTACATTTTTAATCTGGTGAGCAATATCAGTCAGTTTCTGAAGTTGACTAGAGTTAAGCACCTCGCCGGTAATTAAAACCTGACGGTTATAACTGGTGACATTGACATGGGTATGTTCACTGAGATCCTTGTCCTCGTAAAACAGATGGGCAAACTTGGTCTTAATATTCTGATCTTCAACATAATCACCGGTTGTGCGTTTGTCCAGGGCTACGGATGTACCGGCTACGGCACCACCTACAACAGCAGCAGTACAGCCTGACAACAGCCAGCTGCTGCCAAATAAAAATACTGATAATAAAATAATGGTTGTTGAAAAAGGTTTCATATTGCTATCCTTGAAAATGTGTTTAGGCGCCAAAGTTGTGCATAAAAGTTATGTACAAAAGCTATGCACCAAAAAGCTGAAAATCAATTTGATCACAAAGCGCATGAATAATGGTAATGTGGGTTTCCTGAATACGTGCAGTCTGCTCCGAAGGTACCCTTAACTCTATATCGTTGTCATCCAGCTCCAGGGCAACGGGCCCGCCGTCTTTACCGGTTAAGGCAATGACCGACATTTCCCGTTCGTGAGCAGCGGCAATGGCCTGTACGATGCTATTGGACTGGCCGCTGGTGCTGATGGCCAGTAATACATCGGGTTCCCGGCCCAGTGCATGGATCTGACGGGTAAATACTTCATCGTACTGGTAGTCATTAGCAATAGAAGTAATTGCAGAACTGTCTGTAGTCAGGGCAATGGCTGGTAATGCCGGGCGCTCAGCTTCAAAACGGTTAACCAGTTCTGAAGTAAAATGCTGGGAATCGGCTGCCGAACCGCCGTTGCCGCAGGCCATGATCTTGCCCTCATTGAGCAGGCACTGAACCATTTTTTTGCTGGCTTTAAGTATGTCCTGTGCAAGACAGTCCAGAGTCGCCTGTTTAACAGCAATACTGGTATTAAAAATAGTTTCAATCCGGGACAGGCTCATCGGAAGTTATGTCCTTCAAAAGTTTTAGCTGAATTCAATGGCATTTCTAATCCATTCAATATTTTCTTCTGCATAATGATGCTTACCAGCAGATATTGCGACGGCATCAATACGGCAGGGCAAGCTGCTAAATTCGGGATGCTTTAACAGGAAATATTGCACGGTTTTAAGAATTTTCTGCTGTTTGCTATAAGTTATAGTTTCCAGTGGATGACCATAATCCGTTTGTTTGCGGTATCTGACTTCAATAAAAACCAGGTAGTCATTATCCCTCATGATGAGATCAATTTCACCACATCGGGAAAAAAAATTACTGTCAACGGATACCAGTCCCTGTTTTTGCAGGTAACGACTGGCAATGTCCTCGGCCGCCTGGCCTTTCTTATTTCTGTCCCTGATAAAACTCAGCATCATTCCGTTTAGCTATGGTTATAGTTATAGGTTATTTTTTAATATATTATTCTGCATTAAGCAGCATAACATTGCCCTGCTCAAAGGTGGCCCATGGCATACTGCGGATAATATGACCGCTGTTATTAATCGTCAGCTGGCCGGTATCACCGGGATAGGATTCAGCAGGGTTCGTTTGAAGATATTTAACCATGGGGGCTATCTGATAACTGTCTGCGCCCATGGCAAACAGACGCTTATACAATGTGTTAGGATAATTGCTGCTCTGCAGGCTGACGGCATTCTGTCTGACACCCAGTAAGAAGGGCATATCAGAAAACAGCACGCCATCCATATCAATGTTCTGTTTAGGTCTGTGGTAACTACTGACGATATGGGCTGTGGAATAAACCGGAATGGTTTCGCCATGATGATATATTATCTGCAACGGGATCTGTTTGGCCTGTCTGGGAAAAGCTGCCATAAACAGCATGTCAATGTCCTGCCGGCGCCGGGGCGTAAACTCTACTTTCCGGCCAATAGTACGGCTGACCTGTTTCTTGCGGGCTTCACTCTGGTCAATATTGAGCAGGCTTTTAATGGTGGCGGAAAAATCATAGGCCTGAGGATCATAGGCTGCTGAATCCACCACAATACCGCCGGAATTTTCCCATTGCTGTTTAAATGCAGACTGCATCCGTTTACCCCAGTGACTGTCAGGAGCAATAATGGCTGCGTAGTAGTGGCCATCCAGTCGGCCTTTTCTGGCCACCTGACGGGCTTCTGATTCAGGTGACAGACCAAACTGATAAAGGTTCCTAACCCCTTGCAGGTTAGTCTCAGAAGTATTTTCCAGACTGTTCAGTGCCAGAGTCGGGATGTTTAGTTCAGGGGCTTCAGCCAGCACTTCCAGGTTGCTTTTGGCCAGTGGGCCGATAATAAAGTCAGCACCGTTATTAATTGCTTCCTGGTAGGTCAGCCAGATATGGTCGGTACTGGTATCATAAAACTGTATTTGCAGGCTATGGTTTAAGGGGGACTGATAGTGAGAAGCCAGAATACCGTCCCGGATAGCCTGGGCCGGCCTGGCCAGCTTACCCTGTAAGGGCAGTAAAACCGCAATTTGCTGAATATTAAGCAGTGAGTTTTGCCGGGTCTGCAAAATATGCTGGATAAATGTCCTGTCAGCCGGATGTCCGGAATAATTCTGCAGCCAGAAGTTAATACCATGATTCAGAGTGTCAGGATCACGGGAGTCATGAAAAATACGAGCCAGTTCCAGCCAGCCGTTAAAAATCCGTTCATTATCGCTTAACTTGTCAGAGGTTTCGATTTGATAACTGACCAGGCTGTTGGCATAGCTCCAGGTCAGGTTCAGATTGTCCAGTTTCTGTTGTTGTGAATTCAGGTACTGCTGACGAATAATCAGCTCTTTAATGGCATCGGTTTTCTGTCCCAGTTGAAACAGAGCCATGGCTTTGAGTTTGTGCAGGGTCTGCAGCTGCTCTGGCCGGGTAAAATTAACGGTATTTAATAATTCCAGGGTTCTTCTGGCCTGGTATTCTTTCAGGCTGACGGCAGCCTGGGTTAACAGGTAGATATTGTTCTGCTCGGTGGTTAGTACCGCTTTTTCCAGCTGAGACATAATTTTGGCTGTCAGCTGCAGAGTATAATCAAGCTGTTGTTCTGTTAATTCTGTCGCTGTCAGCACCTGGCTGCAGACCAGCAGGGCATTGGAAAGCTGAGCGTTTTTCTGCGCGGCTGGAGCAGTCATGGAGTTTTCAAAAAGCCGTTCAGCATGGCTCAGCTTTTGGGGAATACTCATTTGAGCAATAGTGCGGCTGTCCAGTGGCTGAGCCTGAGCTGGATGCCACCTCGGCTTCTTAACAGGATGGCTGCCGCCACAGCCGCTCAGGCCAAGAATAATTATCACAACGGCGAAGGAAATAAATTGGTATAATCTGGACATTGATGGCTAATTGATAGTTAACAGGTTAATTTAATGACAGAAACAGACTCTTATCTGGTTGATGACTCTTATTTCGTTAAGGACTCTCGTTTTGCTGATAAATAATACTGAGAGCCGGAAATATTCGGGTCGATTATATATTGTTGCCACACCGATTGGAAACCTCCAGGACTTCTCACCCAGAGCAATTTCGACCCTGCAGCAGGTTGACCTGATCGCTGCTGAAGATACCCGCCACAGCGGTTATCTGTTAAAACAGCACGATATTAACACGCATTGTATAGCATTGCATGAACATAATGAACGCCAGTCCGCTGAAAAGGTGATCCAGTCTGTAAAAGCGGGTAAAAACATTGCCCTGATCTCCGATGCCGGTACTCCGCTGGTGAGTGATCCGGGCTATCACCTGGTAAAACTGGCCCATGAAGCAGGCATTCAGGTCACCCCAGTGCCCGGCCCTTCGGCGATGATTACCGCTCTGTCTGCGGCGGGCCTGCCGACCGACCGGTTCTGTTTCGAGGGTTTTGTTCCCTCTAAAAGCGGTGCCAGAAAAAGCTTTTACCAGAATTATCAGAATGAAACCCGAACTATGGTGTTTTATGAAACCCCGCATCGTATAGTGGATTCCCTTGCGGATCTATGTGAGGCCTTAAGCCCCGATCGAGTGGTAGTACTGGCCAGAGAGCTAACCAAAACCTTTGAAACCATACGCAATGACAGCGCAGAAAACCTGCTGACCTGGGTTAAAGCCGACCCCAACCAGCAAAAAGGTGAAATCGTCCTGGTAGTCCAGGGCTGCAGCAAACCCCAGATAACAGAAATCAGCCCGGAAACCGAACGAATTCTGCGTTTACTGATGGCAGAGCTGTCGTTGAAGCAGGCGGTGAAGTTGACGGTGGAGATTACGGGGGAGAGGAAGAAAGGGGTTTATAGAGCAGCGTTGAGCGTTCAGCGCTGAGCGTTCAGAAAGAGCCAGAGCAAAAGGATTTATCCTCAAGTAAATGCAAAATATTTTAATGTTTTGCTTGACTGAAGAAAGATGGGGATTATACTTTTACGCTCAACGCTGGCTCTTCTCCCCTACATGCCTGGATAACCGCATCAACGTCTCCCTCAACCCCTCATCTTCAATATGTTCCGCCGAATCAGCTATTACATTGGCTGCATTTTGTGAATAAATCAGCGTATTTTTTTTGTTTTTTGTGTTAACATTAGAAAACGCTACTTTAATATTTATTTTCTTTAACTGATTGAATTGAGGATCGTTTTGTAAAGCCCGCTTTAATCTGGGGGTGTAAAAACGCAGTTTACTGGCCCAGGCCGGGCTGTTACAGGCCAGTTTTAGTTGTTGTTTGTTTTTAAAAGCAACCACTGAAACCTGTTCAGCAAACTCTTCAGGTAGATAGCTCTGTAAGCGACGAGTTAAGTAATCCAGGTAGCGGCTGTGTTGCAGTAGACGATCAATGCTGGCATCAGGTTGTTGCAGAATTTTTTTCATATGGCTGGAATTTATTAAGATAAGAACCCATTGAAAATAAAACGGGATTGTAACATGGAAAGAATCCCCAAAATGCACTTTAATAATAGAAACATATAAAAATGTAAATAAATTAGAGTATGGCTGTAAGCTGGTGTAAAAATATATGAATATTATACTAATAAGAAAAAAAACCGGGGCAGCGCTGGATGTTAATATCTCGCGTTCGTTTGTTATCATTGTTTCCCTTATTATGCTGAGTATTCCAGTACTGAGTTATTATCTTGGTGTTATTTCTAATGATAAACCGCCAACTCTGGCTGATTTAAATAAACCGGAATTTATTGATCCGGTGCGTAGCAAGCTGAATAACATTATCGGCAGTGTCTACAAGGAAGAACTGCAGAAACAACAGGAAGAACTGGATGCTCTGAAACAGCATAATCAGGAAAATATTAATGCCCTAACCAATACTCTGGCTAATTTACAGGCGCATATTATTCGCCTGGATACTCTGGGTACTCGTTTAACTGATGTCGCTAAACTGGATAAAAAGGCTTTTAATTTTGATTTTGAACCTGCTGTGGGTGGTCCGGTAGAACCGGGTGAAGTTATTCAGGATATCCGTTACCGGGATTTTGTTAAACGACTGGACAAGATATCAAAGGATATTGATAACCGTAGCAGGCAACTGGATATACTGGAAAAAATTCTGATATCAGAACATTTTCAGAGTGTTACTACACCCACAGGTAAACCGGTAACCGAGGGCCGTATATCCTCTTATTATGGTATAAGAAAAGACCCGTTTACGGGTAAAAAGAAAATGCACAAAGGTATGGATGTAGCTTCAAAACTCGGTGCGCCGGTTATCGCAACCGCAGACGGTATTGTGACAAAAGTGGAAAAGAAACCTGGTTATGGAAAAATGCTGGAAATCGACCACGGGTACGGTATTTCTACCCGTTACGGGCATAACAAAAGTGTGTCAGTTAAAGTGGGTGATATAGTCAAACAGGGACAGGTAATTGCCTCTATGGGTTCAACGGGACGCTCTACGGGGCCCCATGTTCACTACGAGGTTTTGCGTAATGGTAAGCAGGTAAACCCCCGTAAATATATTGTAACAGCAAAACGTTAACGGCTCACTCAAACAATATTTTCATTTCTTATGAACAGACTGGAAAATATTGTTTGGGAAAGAACAAAAATACCCCTTCTATTTACAGAATATTATCCCCATATGTAACTCATTAGTACCGGTTTGTGGTATGCTTGTCCGATCTAAAAAATTTATATTTAGACTTTTTCTTCAGGTTTTTATTTCAGAGAATGGCACCAAAGCATTTTTTTGAGGTCAAATTTGAAGTTAAGGTCTGATACTACAACATTTAAACAAAAAGAATTATGGTCGCAAAAATATTCAGAAAACTTTTCGGTAGCCGCAATGACCGGGAAATAAAACGTTATTCTAAAATCGTTGATAAAATCAATGCACTGGAAGAGGGAATACAGAGTCTCAGTGATGAACAGCTGCAGGCTAAGACGGATGAATTTCGTCAGCAGCTCAAAGATGGTAAAGCACTGGACGATCTACTGCCCGAAGCCTTTGCTGTAGTACGCGAAGCCAGTCGCCGGGTAATGGGTATGCGGCATTTTGATGTTCAGCTTATCGGCGGTATGGTATTGCATGAAGGTCGAATTGCCGAAATGCGTACCGGTGAAGGTAAAACCCTGATGGCCACCCTGGCAGTATATCTTAATGCCTTAAGCGGTGACGGTGTGCATGTGGTCACGGTTAATGATTACCTGGCAGAACGTGACTCCAAATGGATGGGTAAACTGTACAATTTTCTGGGCATGTCAGTAGGCGTTATCCTGTCCGGTCAGGATAATGAACAGAAACGCGAGGCCTATGCCTGTGATATTACCTACGGCACCAATAATGAATTCGGCTTTGATTATCTGCGCGATAATATGGCTTTTTCCATTGATGAAAAAGTACAGCGTAAACTCAATTTTGCCATTGTCGATGAAGTAGACTCTATTTTAATTGATGAAGCCAGAACTCCGTTAATTATTTCCGGCCCGGCTGAAGACAATTCCGAAGTCTATCAGCGTGTGAACAAGCTGATCCCCAAACTGGAAAAACAGGAAGTGGTTGAATCCCTGGACGAACAGGAAGAACCGCCGGGGGATTATAGTGTTAATGAAAAAGACAAGCAGGTATTGCTGTCCAATGCCGGTCATCAGAAAGTTGAAGAACTGCTGGTGGAAGAAGGCCTGCTGAACGAAAATGAAAGTCTGTATGACCCGGCTAATATTATGCTCATGCATCATGTTAACGCAGCCCTGCGGGCACACAGTCTGTTTACCAAAAACGTGGACTATATTGTCAGCAATGGCGAAGTGGTTATTGTGGATGAGTTTACCGGCCGTACCATGCCTGGTCGACGCTGGTCTGACGGTCTGCATCAGGCAGTGGAAGCCAAGGAAGGAGTCCCTGTTCAGGTTGAGAACCAGACTCTGGCATCCATTACCTTCCAGAATCTGTTCCGTTTATACAATAAGCTGTCCGGTATGACCGGTACGGCTGATACTGAAGCCTTTGAATTCCATGAGATTTATGGTCTGGAAGTTATTGTGATTCCGACCAATAAACCCATGCAGCGTATTGATCATGGCGATCTGGTCTATCTGACCCAGGATGAAAAGTTTGATGCCATTATTGAAGATATTAAGGATTGTCAGTCCCGGGGCCAGCCGGTTCTGGTGGGTACAGCTTCTATTGAAGTATCTGAATTATTATCCAATGCCCTGAATAAGGCAGGCATTCAGCACGAGGTGCTCAATGCCAAGCAGCATGCCCGTGAAGCCGATATTATTGCTCAGGCCGGTGCGCCGGGGGCGGTTACCATTGCCACCAATATGGCCGGTCGTGGTACCGATATTGTGCTGGGTGGTAATGTTGAGGCAGAAATCGCCAAGCTGGATGATCCCGATGAGGCGACTATCGCTAAAATGCGTGAAGAGTGGCAGAAACGCCATGAGCAGGTACTGGCCAGCGGCGGTCTGCATATTATTGGTACTGAACGGCATGAATCGCGCCGTATTGATAACCAGTTAAGAGGTCGTTCCGGCCGTCAGGGGGATGCGGGTTCGTCACGTTTCTATCTGTCGCTGGATGACTCGCTGATGCGTATTTTTGCCTCCGATAAAATGGCCGGCTTAATGCGTAAACTGGGTATGGAAAAAGGTGAAGCTATTGAACATAAATGGGTCAGTCGTTCCATTGAAAATGCCCAGCGTAAAGTGGAAGGCCATAACTTTGATATTCGTAAGCAATTGCTGGAATACGATGATGTCGCCAATGACCAGCGTAAGGTAATTTACGAGCAGCGTAATGAGTTAATGGCCACAGAAGATGTGTCTGATCTGATTGTGGAAATCCGCAGGGATGTAATTAACCAGTTTATTGATCAGTATATACCACCGGAGAGTATTGAAGAACAATGGGATATTCCCGGCCTGGAAGAAGGTCTTAAAAACGAATTTGCTCTGGAATTGCCTATAGCCCAATGGCTGGCAGAAGACGATAACCTGCATGAAGAACCTTTAAGAGAGAAAATTCTGGATGCTCTGGTTAAGGAATTTAACCAGAAAGAAGAACTGATTGGTTCGGATATGATGCGCCGGGTTGAAAAGGGCGTTATGCTGGAAGTACTTGATACCCTCTGGAAAGAACATCTGGCGGCTATGGATTATCTGCGTAAGGGTATTGGTCTGCGTGGTTATGCTCAGAAAAATCCCAAGCAGGAATACAAACGGGAATCCTTTGAACTGTTTACCGATCTGCTGGATCGGATCAAACACGATGTTATTGTGCGTTTAAGCATTATCCAGATCCGTGAAGAACCAGATATTGCCGAATTTGAACATCACGAACAGCCTGAAATGCAGTTCCAGCACGATGAATTTAATACTCTGGAAGGCGAAGAAGAAGTTGCCCAGGAAGTAGCTGAAGAAAAGCCGGCAAGAGCTCAGCCTTTTGTCCGAGAAGGCCAGAAAATCGGCCGTAACCAGCCCTGTCCCTGTGGTTCCGGTAAAAAGTATAAGCAGTGCTGCGGTAAGGTCAGTTAGTATCCATCTATTTATCCCCTCTCCCATTGGGAGAGGGTTAGGGTGAGGGGGTAAATAAAGCACAAGCCGCATCAAAAAAGGTTCCAGTCATGTCTATCACCATCAATCTACCCAAAATGCACCCCGTCCCCGGTTTTAAACTCGGTACCACCAGTGCCGGCATTAAAGTCCCGGGTCGAAAAGATCTGGTTGTTATGCAGTTAGCTGACAATGCATCGGTTGCAGGCGTATTTACCCAAAATGCTTTTTGTGCCGCTCCTGTCCATATCTGCAAAGCGCATTTACAGACCGGCACAACACGTTATTTTGTAACCAATACCGGTAATGCCAATGCCGGTACCGGCGAACAGGGTATGCAGGATGCTATGGCTACCTGTACCCGGTTGGCAGAGCTGACCGATACTGAGCCTTCATCCATACTACCTTTTTCAACCGGTGTTATAGGTGAAAGCCTTCCGACAGATAAAATTTTAAATGCTTTACCCGCCGCCCTGGACATTCTGTCAGAAGACGGCTGGGTCGATGCTGCCCAGGGTATTTTAACCACTGATACCTGCACCAAAGGCGCCTCCCGGCAAATAGAACTGCAGGGCAAAACCATTACCATTACCGGCATTTCCAAAGGCTCCGGCATGATCCGGCCTGATATGGCCACCATGCTGGCTTATGTGGCAACCGATGCCCCGGTGACTCCTGATGTTCTGCAAAGTATGCTGAAACAGGCAGCGGATCATTCCTTTAACCGGATCACGGTGGATGGTGATACCTCAACTAATGACTCCTGTATGCTGGTAGCCACAGGCAAAGCTGAAATAGCGGTTATTGATGGACAGGATAGTCTGGAATATAAGCAGCTGCAAAATGCTGTGACCGAGGTTATGGAACAGCTGGCACGTGCCATTGTTCTGGATGGTGAAGGGGCCACCAAGCTGATTAATATTCATATTCAGAGTGCAGCAGATGCACAGGAATGTGATGCAGTCGCCTATACAATTGCTCATTCTCCATTAGTTAAAACCGCTTTTTTTGCCAGTGATCCCAACTGGGGACGAATTCTGGCTGCGGTAGGCCGCTCCGGAATTAAAAACCTGGATATTAATTCTCTGGAAATTTTTCTTGATGATGTCTGCCTGGTACGTAACGGTGGACGGGCAGAAGATTACACTGAAGCACGCGGACAGGCGGTTATGGATCAGGATGAAATTACCGTTCGGGTTGATTTAAAACGCGGTGCTGCTGAGACCACTATATGGACCTGTGATCTGTCCTATGATTATGTGAAAATTAATGCCGAGTACCGCACCTGATAATGCCAGGCTCGAATATGACAGATGTTCATCAGAAACAGCAACGGCTGCATGTTGCTGTTGCGGCTCTCGTAAAAGACCATAAGGTGCTGATCTCAAAACGACCTGAGCATGTGCATCAGGGCGGTTTATGGGAATTTCCCGGCGGCAAGGTTGAGCCTGGAGAAACCATTGAAGCGGCATTAAAGCGGGAAATACAGGAAGAACTGGGTATTAATATTCTTTCCAGCCGGCCTTTAATTAAATTATCGCACCACTATAAAGACAAAAGTGTTTTACTGGATACTTATCGGGTTGAGCGGTTTGAAACTTCTGGTGGTTATAAGTATCCGGACAATACTGTATCCACCGGGGCAGAAGGCCAGCTGATACAGTGGGTGCCCATTAGTCAGCTCAGGCAATACGCTTTTCCGGCCGCCAATGCAGCTATAATAAATGCCCTGCAATTACCCCCTGTTTATGCTATTAGTGCTGATTTTCAGACACCGACCATGGCGGTTTCTGCCATAAAGGTACTGCTGGATAAGTATCAGCTGGTACAGATACGTTTAAAATCTCTGTCTGGTAAAGTCCTGGAAGAAACCGTTAAACAGATGATGGAAAAAGAAAGAAATAAGGTTCGGATCCTGTTTAATTCATCGATGCAGTTACCGGATTATCTGCATCAGCAATCCGCCGGTTTGCATTTGACCAGCAGACACTTATTTAATGATGCATTGATTGCACAGTATAAAAAAACTTACCCGGAAAAGCTGATTTCTGCTTCCTGTCATAACCAGGACGAAATAGAGTGGGCCAATGCTCTAAAACTGGATTTTATTACGCTGTCACCGGTGCAGAAAACCCGCTCCCATCCCGAACAACCGCCTCTGGGCTGGGAACCGTTCGGGCTATTAACTGAACTGGCCACTATGCCGGTGTATGCCCTGGGCGGCGTACAGATAGAAGATGTAGCACAGGCCGGGCTTTATGGAGCACAGGGTGTTGCAGGAATACGAAATTTTGGATAATCAGGTAAAGAAAGCGGGTAAAATAAATGAATAAATCATTTTTTAATAATAAATATGTCCGTCTGCTTGCGCTGAGCGTGGTTATTTTTATTGCCATTTCATTTATTCAGGATTTTGCCGATTTCCTGGATGAAAACTCGGATAAAACCGTAAAGCTGGGCAGTAACCCGCTCTGTAATCCCATGACTTCGGTGTGCAGTGCTTCCATTGTCAGCAATGGCGAGTTTCAGCGTCTGAGCCTGTCTATTACTGTATTAAATGCGGAACAACATGAATACCTGCTGAGCGTTAAGGCCAGCGGTTTTGATTTTGAAGGTATAGAATCTCTGGCCGTGTTATTACAGGAACAGACTAATACAGGAGCTAATACAGATATCCAAACAGTTTTATTATCTCCGGACAGGAATGATAAGCTGCCTGTACCGGAACACTGGGTGGCTACAGCCAGAATTACAGCAAAAAACAGAAAAAGTAGTAGCTGGATAGCCACTATTCGTCTTAAATCCACCCAGAAAGAATATCGGGCAGAATTTATGTTTAACACAAACTAACTAATATTTTACAGGACGTTCTATCTCCTGGGGAGGGATTTAATGAAAATTAATATCATCATTTGATAAATCTTCATGATTCTTAATCGCAGCCGGTTCTCCCTTAATCCTGTGCTCCTCACTGGCCCAGGCTCCCAGATCAATCAATTTACAACGCTCACAGCAAAAAGGACTCCAGGGTTTAGACTGATAGTAATCATGCTCCCTGGAACAGGTAGGACACTTTATCAATAATTCTTTCATGCTTTCCACCTAAAACCTTGCCCCTAAACCTCTAACCTGCTCTTCACAAAGCACAACAGGATAACTGAAAATCAATATCTTCCGTATAGGGAACAGGCCGTTCATTATTAACAGGTGTCATAAAACGCACACTGAAACGATGTTTACCCCCACTGATTTCAGCATAATAATCAACTTCTGCAGGAACCAGAACCCGAATTAACTGAAACGGGATACTGGTATCCAGGGACTGCTGAAAGAAACCCTGTTTAGCCGTTGCCGGACTCTGGATACTGCTTTCTCTTAACAGGCTAAGGATCAGGTTTATGGATAAGCGATAATAATCCAGCTGCATTAACCAGGATTCCAGAATTTCAATGCGATGTTCGGCAGGCTGCTTTAGCCAGAAATGATAAATCGGCAGATCAAAATCGCAGGTGCCGCCTGGAATAGTATCACGCTGACGGATCAGTTTAAGTAATTCGTTGTTAGTCAGTTTGTCCTGGGCATTGCTTTTTTTGCTTCTGAGTGTATTGAGGTATTTTTCAATTTGTTTCAGTGTGTCTTCCAGGATGGTCGGATCAACTCCCGGACTGGAACTGATAGCCAGTAAGGCGGAAGCCAGACGTTCCAGCTCCTTGATAAGCTCCATGCGCAAATCAATACGACTCATAATGCTTAAAATATCAAGAATATGGCTGATGGTCGCCCTGCTGTCCCAGACAGTATAGCCGCGCATGGAATAACGGGCCTGTTGAAACAGAAACTCCAGACGCAGGAGAGTTCGGATCCGTTCATTAAGAGGTAACTCGTAAATGGTTGAATCTGTCACGTTATTCAATATTTCCTGTCTGGAAGGCTCATCATTGCTATTGTTATCGCTGTTGTCAAAAACAGCAATGACTAATAAACTCCTATTGTCCAATATCTAGGACAGGCTTGCAACTGTTTCACTATTGGTGGCCTATAGTCAAAGCGTTTTTCTGTGACTTGTTTCATGCTGGTTAATGGCTTATTTCTACTGGTTAATGATTTATTGCCTGCCTGCTAATTTTTGATAAAACTGCAAGAGTTCGTTAACTCTGGACTTTAACTGCTGAGGTGTTCCAGAGTTATCAATAATATCATCTGCCTGTTTCAGACGGGTATTGCGGTCAATCTGACTGTCTATGATCTGCTGGATTAACTTTTTAGAACAATGGTCTCTTTTTATGCTGCGTTGTAACTGCATATCTTCGGGAATATCCACTACCAGAATACGATCAAAATATTGACTTCGTTCCGTTTGATAAGCTGTTTCAAAGAACAGGGGGATGGCGGTAATAACAATATGGATATTGTCCTGTTTGCGGTAAGACTCTAGTTGCTCAAAAATTGACTGATAGACCAGGGGATGAAGTAGAGCTTCGAGCTGCTTTTTATGTACAGGAGAATTAAATACCTTTTTTCGCAGTATAGCCCGGTTAAGTTCACCGGTATCAGGTTCAAACAGCTCATCACCAAACAGTTCCTTAACTTTCAACAATGCCTGGGAAGGAGAGTGATAAATAGAACCCTGTAATAAATGGCGGGCGATCTGATCCGAATCGATCAGTTCTAAGCCCTGATCTTTGCCCAGTTGGTAGAAAATATCGGCCACTGCGCTTTTGCCGCTGCCAATGCCACCGGTCAGGGCAATGCTTAATACTCCTGGATTTAAGGTTCCAGACATGTATTACAGACTCATATAAGTAAAATAAGCCTGTTTAATTTGATCACCCCAGAGCAGGGCAATAAAACCGGCTGCCGCCAGGTAAGGACCGAATGGAATGGGGATGTTTTTATCCCGTCCAAGAAGCAGAATTAGACTGATCCCTACAATAGAGCCAACCAGGGCAGAAAGGAGCAGTATCATCGGCAGAGCCTGCCAGCCCAGCCAGGCGCCGAGTAAGGCCAGTAATTTGAAATCACCAAAACCCATGCCTTCTTTACCGGTAACCAGTTTAAATAATTGATATACTGTCCATAAAACCATGTAACCAGCTATAGCGCCAATCACACTATCTGTCAGACTGATGGGCGATATCCCGGTTAAACTTAATAAAATGCCCAGCCATAAAAAGGGCAGGGTAATATTATCCGGTAATAACTGAGTATCAAAATCAATAACGGTCAGGACAATTAATGCCCAGGTCAGAATGATCGCTGCAAGGGTAAACCACTGTACGCCGAAAGTCCAGGCAAGCAGTACAGAAAGCAATGCCGTAGTTAGTTCGATTAGCGGATAACGAATGGATATGGCAGTACCACACTGGGAACACTTAGCTCTTAAAAACAACCAGGAAATAACCGGAATATTTTCCAGTGCACTTATCTGATGCCCGCAGGATGGACAGCGGGAACGAGGAACAGAGAGGTTAAAAGGGGTTTTATCTTCTGCATTAGAATATTTTTTCTGAAGATCCTTATCTTCGAGTTCTTCAGCAAGAAAACCAAGGCAATCGGACTTCCATTCACGTTTAAGCATAATTGGCAGTCGATAGATCACTACGTTTAAGAAGCTGCCGACTGCCAGGCTAAAGAAAAAAACAATAATAAAAAAAAATAATGGGTTATCGGATAAATGTTGAATAATACTCATAGTTTTATTAAACAACATTAC
>Ga0256831_1000170_pt1 | contig 34259 bp, 38 predicted proteins | sample 132544metaG_FD_189087 | JGI IMG/M metagenome (GOLD analysis project Ga0256831, IMG submission 189087) | Hydrothermal vent microbial communities from Lau Basin, Pacific Ocean - 132-544 | ecosystem: Environmental > Aquatic > Marine > Hydrothermal vents | place: Pacific Ocean: Lau Basin | collected...
TGAGGCGTCATTGTCAGTTGTTGACCTAAGCGAAGATGAAGCGATTGTTTCATATATTAAGTAACTTATACCTGTGTTGTCCGTTAAAATAGTATTGAAAATGCATTCTTTATATAAACCGCATTAAGAGATAAGTGTTCTTTTACTATTGGTTTCCAATTTTGTCTCTAAGCTAAATATTTATCTCTAATCTAATAGTAGCGCAAATTGCGTGCCATTGCAGTTGATAAGGATCAAAAAGAGTAACTTTTTTTTAAGAAGACAGCCTTTTCATTATAAATCAATCGCTTAGCTTGTAGTTAAATTTTAAAGTTAGTACCCAAATAGACTTCTTTAACTTGCTTGTTATTGAGTAGCTCTTCAGGCTCACCTTTGGCAATAACACTGCCGTTATTCATAATATAAGCTCGCTCACAAACACTGAGTGTTTCTCGAACATTATGATCCGTAATAAGCACACCGATGTTTTTTTCTTTAAGATGCAAAATAATGGATTGAATATCATTGACAGAAATAGGATCAACACCAGCAAAAGGCTCATCAAGTAAAATAAAGTCAGGTTCCATAGATAATGTTCTAGCAATTTCAACCCGTCGTCGCTCACCACCTGAAAGACTGATACCAATGGATTTTCGAATGTGGCTAATACTCAGTTCATTGAGTAATTGTTCAAGATGATCGCGCTGATCTGTGCTATTGAGATCCTTACGGGTTTGTAAAATAGCTAAAATGTTTTCTTCCACACTGAGTTTTCTAAAGACAGAGGCTTCTTGAGGTAAATAACCGATGCCTTGTTGGGCACGTTTATGGATAGGCAGGTGAGTGATGTCCTGATCACGGCAAGTTATGGTGCCACTATCGGGTTTAATTAAACCGACAACCATATAGAAACTGGTGGTTTTACCAGCACCATTAGGACCTAGTAAACCAACGACTTCTCCTTTTTGCACACGAAAAGAGACATCATTAACAACATGGCGGGATTTAAACGTTTTATTGAGTTTTTCTGCTCGTAGCTCTAGTAAGTTAGACATGATTCTTTTGCTTGATTACCCTACTTATTGTTACTTCTTGGTTGTAATGTGATGTGTATTCTCTCGCCATTGGCAACAGGCTGACCTTCTTTATTCTTTTCGCTGGAGGCAACAATGGTTTCATTCTTTGTGTCATAAACAATTTTATTGCCTCGGAAAATATCACCATCTTGACTGACATAGGCTTTTTTAAGCAGATGAATTTTAGATTGAGTCAGATAATAAATAATTTTTTCTGAGCGGGCAAAAAAATCATTATCCTTACCTTCGGGGCGTTGTTTAAAGGTGGTGAGTTTTTTACTACTGCCTTCAGCAATGGCCTTTTCTAATTCATTGTTTTTGTTGTTATACAAAGTCAGTTTATGAGCCTTAATCTGCATGCTACCCTGAGTCAAAACAACATTGCCAGTATAAATACTGATGCCTTTTGCATCATCAATATCGGCCGCATCGGCTTCGAGGTCAATGGGTTGATCGCGATCATTAGATAATGCCATCGATTCCATTGGCAAAGAAAATAAAAAGAGAATCACTAAGAAAAAATAAGCTTTTGTAGTCATAACAGCGCCTGTCCTATAAATGAGCAGTGGGTATAAGGAATATACAGTATCACATTATTTTGGTTTTTTTATGGGGATATGTCTAGCCTTAACATTATTTAATAAATAGTAGTGTGCTTGATCCAAATAGGCTTCCATACCGATACCGGTGGCTATTGTTGACTTAGTGGTTATTTTAACCGCCTCAGTGGTTTCGGCGTATTCTTTATTGGGCCAGACAGTTAGTTCAGGTGTTTCTAATTGTGAAAACTGGTTTGTTTGAGATTGTTCTCGTCTTATTATCGTATGACCTTTTAAAATGACACGGGTTCCATCATGGTTTATCCAGCCTTGATCAGCAGTGATATGCACAGGTGAACCGCTTTCCCTAAAAAGAGTAATTTGTGGACTGATAATTTCAGAATCTTCTTCATTCGGATAATGAAATATTTGTTTGCCAATGATTTTACTTTTGGGCAAACCGGTGTCATTAAAATTTAAGATAGTGGCTTGGTTAAAGAAAGTATCAGCGCTTTTTTGGTTTGTATCCTGAGTTGGAAAAATGGTTTGTGTGTTACTTGTCTTATTTTGCTCAAGCACAGACCATGCAAGATAAACAGAGATAACGGGGATACTAAAGAGTATGAAGAGAAGTTTTTTATCCATAAGGTCTTGTCTATGTCAGTGATATGTGCCGGTGATATGCTTATAGATAAACTGAAAACTGTTCTTCTAAGGTACCCTGAGCTTGCATTAATAGTTCACAGACATCGCGTACTGCCCCTTGTCCACCAGAATGGCTGGTGACCCAATCAGCGTGTTGTTTTACTCGCTCGTGGGCATCAGCCACGGCAATGGATAAGCCCACTTTTTTCATTACGGGGAGATCAACTAAATCATCACCAATATAGGCTATTTGCTCTGGCTGTAGATCTAATTGCTGACAAATCTCATCAAATGCTTGAAGCTTGTTTTTTTGCCCTTGAAAGACCAGCTCAATATGCAGATTTTTCATACGATGAGTGACCACATCAGAGCGACGAGCGGTAATGATGGCCAATGGAATACCAGAGCGTTGTAACATAATAATACCCAGACCATCTCTGGAATGAAAGGCCTTATATTCCAAGCCGGCATCGCTAAAAAAAAGACGGCCATCGGTCATCACACCATCAACGTCACAGATGAGCAGTTTTACGATACTGGCCTTAGCTAAAATATCCTGCATTTCTGACTTTCCTTCTTAGACACTTTGTTCAAAGATAACAAACATATAAGCAATATAACAGCAAAGTAATATACCACCTTCTAGGCGATTTACTTTTCCTTGGCCTTTAAATCCATAGGCAAAGATAAAAAGTAGTATTGATAAGCCAATCATAACGGGATAATCACGGCTCAGTACATTGGGATCGAGTATGGCACCCGTCATTACTCCGGGGATGCCAAGTACACCAAGTAGATTGAACATATTAGAACCAATCACATTACCAATAGCAATTTCGTGCTCACCTTTTAAGGCACTGGTAATGGAAGCCGCTAGTTCAGGTAAGCTGGTGCCTATCGCCACAATGGTGAGGCCAATGACCAGATCACTGACACCAAAATTATGAGCAATATTAACGGCGCCCCATATTAACATTCGAGAACTGATCAAAAGTACCACTAAGCCAATAAATAGCCATAAAAATGCCATGCCTGTAGACATATCTTTAGGGATTTCTTCGCTAAATTCTTCTTCTAAGGGATCGGTAGAAGAGTGTGTTTGTTGTTTCTCTTTAATACCCATAAAGGTAATAAAGATAATTAAAAACAACATTCCTGAGAGTAAAATAACACCATCTAAATGACTGAGTTCCCCATCCCAGAGCAGTGCCAATGCCAATAACATGATGCTAAACATAATAGGGTATTCACGTTTTAGAATACGAGAGTGAACCATCAGTGGGGTAACAAGAGCCGTCACGCCTAAAACTAAGGCAATATTAGTAATGTTTGAGCCCAAGGCATTACCAACAGCAAGATTGGGAGTACCTTCATAAGCGGCTACGCCAGAGACGATCATTTCAGGGGCAGAAGTGCCAAAACCGACAATCGTTAGGCCAATGATTAGTGGTGAAACACCAAAGTTAAGGGCAATGCCAGAAGCACCGATAACAAAGCGATCAGCACTCCAAATTAATAATAAAAAACCAGCTAAAATAGCAAGACTGCTTAAGAATATTTCCATTAATGTAAACCGTGTTTCCTTTAAGTAAGGGTTAAAGATATTGTTGACACTTTATTTAATTAGAGCACAAAAAATGTTCAAAAAAATACCCCGTTATGGCATCATAGCGGGGTATTTTAGCAGTTTCTCAAGTGAAAGGCTTTAATTAATTACTCTTCAAAATCTTCAATAATGACCTTAGGGGGATTGCCATCATAGATCCTGTTTTGACGCCATTGATAATAGGTTTCTCGGGTAAAAATATAAGGGTCAAGCGCAAGCTGATCTCGTATGTCAGTCGTTTTTAGTAATTGTGAGCGGACATCAACCATTCTAACTGCAGCGAGGCCAATAATATCGTTGGTTGCAGAGAGAGCACTGGCGGGGTGGGTAAAAAAATCAACCACCAAGGCTGGGGCATCACGTAAACTGCTTGACCCTAAAAAAGGTATAACTAAATAGGGACCTGAGCCAACACCCCAATGGCCTAATGTTTCAGCAAATGATTCCTGATGCTTAGGCAAGCCCATTGGTGTTGCCATATCAATGAGCCCTAAGATACCAAACACCGTATTAACAGAAAAACGCAGAGTGTCCGATGTGCCCTGCTCAAGATTCAGTTGCAAAATATCATTGGTAATAACGACGACATCATTAAGATTCATAAAAAAGTTATGAGTACCTGTTTGAACGGGAGTCGGTAATTTTTGAAAGCCAAGGGCGGTTGGTTTTAATAGATACTGATCAAAATGTTCATTGAATTTATAAATACTTCTATTGGCTGTTTCAATCGGATCATTGACCTCACCATCGGGTGTGGTTGAGGCACAACCGGTCAGTAATAATATAAAGCCTAAAAAAAGAGCTAGGGCAGTGTTTTGAGCGTGCTGTTTGGGTATAAAAGGTATCATAGTTTTTATTATGTCTGCTATTGTTTCGCCATGGTAGAACTTATATTGTGCAAATAGGGTATGATAATTAAAATTAAAAATTAAATAAACATATTGCTTTAAATAAGACTAATATTTAGAGCTGAGTCAAAGAAAATAGTCTGTTGGTGTTTATTTTGTAATCTCAATCCTACAGGGCAGTGAACGTGTGCTCGTTTATTTTGTAGTATCGTTCTTATTTTGCTTATTGGCTTTGCACTTTACTCTTTTTGCAATGAATACACCGCATTGTCGTGACCAGTTTACCCTGCTTTACATCAAATTGATTGTGATGAATAATTTCCCATTTGTGAAAGCCACTCAGGCAAAGTGTGTTAGCTTTGGCTTTTTTCTTAAGTTGCTGTTTTTTAAATTGTTGAATATGGGTAATATTGGCCATGAGAGCTAATGGGTTAATCGATAATAGAAGAACAATATGAACGTAGTGCAACATTCATCCGAAACAAACGCCAGTAAAACCAAGCCTAGCAAAATAAAGTCTAGCACTTGCCAGCAGGCGTGTGAAATAGAATTTGGTATTTCGGGTTTTGATAACCCCTCATTACTTAGGGAATTTTTTCCAGAAGATTTGCCTGAAGATTGGCGTTTGGATTTTTATCATAATGAATTTAATGCCTTGTTAGCTTATGTAACGGATGATAATTTTCAGTACTTTGTTGATATGCTTGATGAAAATATTGATGATAATTTTCGACTACTCTTTGATGTATCAAGATTATCTGCAACACATAAAGCTAGGATAGTGGCTCAGAGTAGCATGAAATATATTATTCCAGAGACACAGTTAAAAAAAATAATTCATGACACGGACAGGCTTTTTTATATGGGGTTAGTTAGTGGTGAAACGTGTTCCAAGCATGGTGCTTATATCGTAACAAATCAGAACAAGCTTGCCTCTATTGCATTAAGAAAGATAATCGAACAAGCTAATTTATATGCTCAGAAATATAAATTGGATAAAATAAGCATTTTTTTCAGCTCAGATAAGTCAGCATTATCGGATTGTCGAAATGCCATTTTATTGGCCAGTCTGATGTGATATGAATCACTCCTAAATAATAAGGGATTTTAAATGCTTTTATAGGAGAGACTTTCTTTGGTACAATCGTTGGCTGTTTTATTCAAGTTTAATTGAACCTAAAAAATAGTTAACACAATAATGGAAATTAGCCTTAGCTATGTCTGTAAATGATAACAATTTAGTTCGTATCCGAGATCTGCATTTTTCTCGTGGTCGCTCAAAAATATTTGATGGTATTGATATTGAGATCCCAAAAGGGAAAATCACTGCCATTATGGGGCCTAGTGGTACGGGTAAAACAACCTTACTTAAATTGATAGGTGGTCAGCTTAAACCACAAAAAGGATCAATACAGTTTCATGGTGAAGAAATACCGACTATGAACACCAAAAAGCTCTATGATGCTCGTAAAAAAATGGGCATGTTATTTCAAAGTGGGGCTTTGCTAACGGACATGAGTGTCTTTGATAATATTGCTTTTCCCTTACGGGAACACACGGACTTACCAGAAGTGATGATCCGTGACTTGGTGTTGATGAAGTTGCAGGCTGTTGGGCTACGAGGGGCACGTGATTTAAGGCCAAGCCAACTTTCCGGTGGTATGGCGCGTCGAGTGGCCTTTGCTAGGGCAATTGCCTTAGATCCTGAAATGGTGATGTTTGATGAGCCTTTTACGGGACAAGATCCTATTTCAATGGGTGTGCTGGTACAATTGATCCGCTCAATGAATGATTCCTTGGGGCTAACCAGTGTGATTGTTTCTCATGATATTCAAGAAACACTGGCTATTGCAGATAAAATTTACATTATTTCACAGGGTAAAATAATGGGGCATGGTAGTCCTGAACAGATGAATCAATCAAAGTCACCATGGATCAGCCAATTTGTGCATGGTGATGCGGATGGCCCTGTACGCTTTCACTATCAGGCATGCCCTTATAAAGAAGATCTCATGGCTGAGTGTCACATAGAGTGATAATTAACTTTCCTATTAATAGACTAGAGTAATAGAGCAAAAATGTTTGATTGGTTTGCCGTAATTGGTCGAAATACCGTTGATTTTTTAGCCCGTTTAGGTGCTGAATTTTTATTGTTTTTGCAGACAGTAAAGGGCTTCTATGCGCTTATTTGGCGTCCAAGTCTTGTTATTCAACAATTATTTTCAATTGGTGTTCGTTCCATGCTGATTATTATTGTCTCAGGTTTTTTTGTCGGTATGGTGTTGGGTTTGCAGGGCTATAACACGCTTGTTGATTTTGGTGCTGAAGAATCTCTGGGGGTTATGGTGGCTCTCTCATTAGTGCGTGAATTAGGTCCGGTGGTAACCGCATTACTCTTTGCTGGTCGGGCAGGGTCTGCTTTGACGGCTGAAATTGGTTTGATGAAAGCAACCGAGCAGTTGTCAGGCTTAGAAATGATGGCGATTAATCCCGTTGAGCGGATTTTAGCCCCAAGATTATTAGCTGGGATCATCAGCATGCCCTTATTAGCAGCCATGTTTAGTTCGGTAGGCATCTTTGGTGGCTATCTGGTTGGGGTGGACTTACTCGGTGTTGATACAGGCTCTTATTGGTCACAGATGCAGTCAAATGTGGATTTTCATAAAGACATCGTTAATGGCGTTATTAAGAGTGCGGTCTTTGGTGTGGTGGTCACATGGATTGCCATCTATGAAGGCTATACTTGTTTGCCGACCTCTGAAGGTGTGAGTCGTTCGACCACTCGTACGGTGGTTTATTCTGCCTTGACCGTGTTGGGCTTAGACTTCTTATTAACAGCAATCATGTTGTAATGAACATGACAAAATTTATGGTAAATAGAAATGCTTAACTCCAGAATAGTGGAAATTTCAGTTGGGATCTTTGTGGCATTTGGCATGGCGGCTTTATTAGTTTTGGCCGTTAATGTGAGTAATGTGAGTGGTTTTGGTGGTGGTGATCATTATACTATTGTTGCTAATTTTGATAATGCCAGTGGTCTTAAAGCGCGTTCTTCTGTGTCGATTGCAGGTGTTACGATTGGTCGAGTCAGTAGCATTGAGGTTGATCCAGTGACTTATGAAGCCGTTGTGAAAATGACTATTGATTCGCGTTTTAAGGAAGTGCCTATTGATTCGTCAGTGGGGATTTACACCGCAGGTTTGTTGGGTGAAAAATATGTCGGCATTGAGCCTGGTGGAGCGCCTGATTACTTGGAAGAGGGGAGTGTTATTCGCTTAACTCAATCTTCTATTGTACTTGAAAAACTGATCAGTCAATTTTTATTTAGTCAGTCCAGTAATAAAAAATAATTTTTTGTTATCCATTTTGTTATTCAAGAGACCTTAAGAAAATACGCTATACTATGACAGAAATTATCAGTAGTCCACAGCTTGAAAAAATCTCCTCGGGGCATTACTTACTCAAAGGTCAGTTAAGTTTTACGTCTGTGCCGCAATTATGGCTAGACAATCGTAAGGCTTTGTTTGCTGATGAAGCAGAAACCATAGAAATTAATATGTCACAAATTGAGCGCTCTGATAGTTCTGGTTTGGCATTATTAATTGAATGGTATCGAGAGGCAGAAAAGCAGAATAAAAAAATCCGATTTTTTGATCTGCCTAAGCAAATGTATGCGATTGCTCATATCAGTGGCTTAAATGATATTTTACCCTTGATGTTAACAGAGTCCAGCCTGAACTGAGCCAATAATTCACTTGCACCTGCTTAATAAACCTTATTTGCTTTTTTTAAGAAGCCTCTACAGAAGAATAAAATCATGACCATAAATGAAATTAAAGAATTAATTGAAGCCGCTATTAATACGACGCATGTGAGTGTTAAAGGTGACGGTGGTATGTTTGATACGATTGTTGTCTCGGAACAGTTTGCTGGCTTGTCTCCCGTTAAAAAACAGCAAATGGTCTATGCCACAGTGAATAGTCAAATTACCAGTGGCGAAATTCATGCCCTAAGTATCAAGGCTTACACACCACAAGAATGGGCGACAGCCAGCAAATTACTTATTAGTTAAATTTATTATTTAGGCTAAAAAAACAATAAACCCTGTTATTTCAGTGACTATGATAACAAGAAAGAGTAAACTAGCTTGTTTTTTTAAATCAAATGATTAGCAATCGAGTTGCAGGCTACACTTTATATTGTCATGAAGTGTTGCACGAGGTGTCGCATTGAGGCATGGCATTAAGCTATTTTTCTAGCTTCAAGTTTGTCTGGGTTTGCATGCAGTCTTAATATATTAAAATATGGTAGTTCTGAATGGATAAATTATTCATTACCGGCGGTAATCGTCTGGAAGGTGAAATTCGTATTTCGGGTGCTAAAAATGCCGCCCTGCCTATTATTATGGGCTGTTTATTGGCCGATGATGCGACTACGATAAGTAATGTTCCTCACTTGCATGACATTACCACAACCTTGGATTTGCTTGGTCGTATGGGTGTCTCTATCACTATAGATGAAAATCTGGATGTTGAAGTGGACACCCGAACCATTGATAAATATGTTGCCCCGTATGAGTTGGTTAAAACCATGCGTGCGTCCATTTTGGTACTTGGGCCTTTGGTTGCACATTATGGTGAAGCAGAAGTTTCCTTGCCTGGTGGTTGTGCTATTGGCTCTCGTCCTGTTGATCAGCATATCAAAGGCCTCAAAGCGATGGGAGCCGATATTAAAGTCGAAAATGGCTATATTCGTGCCACAGCTAAGCGTCTTAAAGGTGCTAAAATTGTCATGGATATTGTCACAGTAACCGGTACTGAAAATTTACTGATGGCGGCGACATTGGCTGATGGTACTACGATTTTGGAAAATGCTGCCCGTGAGCCAGAAGTCATTGATTTAGCAAACTTTTTAATTTCTATGGGTGCTAAGATCAGTGGTGCAGGTACGGACAAAATCACCATTGAAGGTGTGGAAAAGCTATCGGGCACTCGGCATAAAGTAATGCCTGATCGTATTGAAACAGGTACTTACTTAGTTGCTGCTGCGGTTACTGGGGGCAAAATTAAGCTCAAGGATACCTGCCCTGATTATTTAGATGCGGTGCTAGATAAGCTAACCGAAGCGGGTGCTGAAGTTACCACCAGTGATGATTGGATAGCATTGGATATGAAAGGTAAACGGCCGGCCTCTGTTGATTTGCGCACGGCGCCTTACCCTGCTTTTCCAACAGATATGCAGGCGCAGTTTTGTGTCCTGAATACCATTGCTGATGCCACGGGTTCTGTGGTTGAAACCGTATTTGAAAACCGTTTTATGCATATTTTAGAATTGCAGCGTATGGGGGCAAGCATTAATCTTCAAGGCAATACGGCCATTATTAAGGGCGTTGAAACCATTACCGCGGCGCCTGTTATGGCAACCGATTTGCGTGCTTCTGCCAGTCTGGTTATTGCAGGCTTAGTGGCAGAAGGCGAAACAGAAGTTGAGCGTATATACCATATTGATCGTGGTTATGAGTGTATTGAAGAAAAATTGTTGCAATTAGGCGCTTCCATCCGCCGAGTGCCGGGTTAATAGCTTAAGTATAAAAAAGTTATAAAATAAATCATATAAAGAGATAAACCAATGAGTGATAGCCTGACGATAGCATTATCCAAAGGACGAATTTTTAAAGAAACATTGCCCTTGCTTGCCCATGCAGATATTTACCCAATTGATGATCCAGATAAAAGCAGAAAATTAATTCTGGATACCAATCACGACAATATTAAACTGGTTATTATACGTGCTACTGATGTACCCACCTATGTACAATATGGTGCTGCTGATGTGGGGGTTGCGGGTAAAGATGTCTTAATGGAGCATGGTGGTGATGGCTTATATGAGCCATTAGATTTACACATTGCTAAATGTCGCCTTATGACGGCAGGGCCGGTAACAGAGCAGCCTATTCAAGGGCGTTTACGTGTGGCGACTAAGTTTGTTAATACAGCAAAGCGTTTTTATGCTGAAAAAGGCATTCAAGTTGAGGTCATAAAACTTTATGGCTCAATGGAATTAGCCCCCTTAGTTGGACTTGCTGATCGTATTGTCGATGTTGTCGATACGGGGAATACCTTAAAAGCCAATGGCTTAACACCTTTGGAACATATTGCTGACATCAGTTCTCGTCTAGTGGTTAATAAAGCTGCTATGAAAATGAAACATCAACGGGTAAAACACCTCATTGATCGTATTGCTGAAGCCGTTCAACAATCGCAATAGAAATAATTTATAACGATTCAGGGTGTTGCTGTATCCATTAAGATATTTATTAAGCATTGATAACTAGCTTAATGACTAGGCTGAATCGTTAGAGCAATTTAAGCTATGATTTTGATGCATCTATAAATAAGTGCATCGTTGTTCTGAGCTTATGCATCTACTATAAGAACCCATCAAGAAATAATTTACCGGAGTGTATCATGCTTGATATTAATCGTCTGCAAACCAATGACGCCACATTCTGGGCGCAAATGAAAGATTTACTCGCTTGGGATAATGTCTCAGATGATTCTGTGCAGTCTACAGTGAGACAAATTTTAAGTGATATCCGCAAAGAAGGTGATAAGGCATTGGTGGATTATACCAATAAATTTGATCGTATGGATGCGGCTGATATGTCGGTGCTCAGTATTCCTAAAGACCGTTTACAACAGGCATTGGATGGTTTGCCTGCGGATCAACGTCATGCATTAGAAGTGTCTGTAGAGCGTGTCAGTCGTTATCATGAAAAACAAAAAATGGCCTCATGGTCTTATACTGAAGACGATGGTACTTTGCTCGGTCAACAAGTAACAGCATTAGATCGTGTGGGTCTTTATGTACCCGGTGGTTTGGCTGCCTATCCTTCCTCTGTGTTAATGAATGCCATTCCTGCCAAAGTAGCCGGTGTCAAAGAACTCATTATGGTTGTACCAACGCCCGATGGTCAGATTAATGAGCTGGTATTTGCTGCAGCGGCAATTGTCGGTGTTGATAAAGTCTTTTCTATTGGTGGTGCTCAAGCAATTGCTGCTTTGGCTTATGGTACAGAGTCCGTCCCTCAGGTAGATAAAATTGTTGGTCCGGGCAATATCTATGTGGCAACCGCTAAAGGAATGGTTTTTGGTTCTGTGGGCATTGATATGATTGCGGGTCCTTCAGAAATCTTAGTTATTTGTGATGGTAAAACCGATCCCGATTGGATTGCCATGGACTTGTTTTCTCAAGCAGAGCACGATGAAGATGCTCAGCCTATTTTGATTTCTCCAGATGCTGACTTCTTAGATAAGGTGCAAGCGTCTATGGAGCGTTTACTACTGGATATGGAACGTAAAAAAATTATAGCAGTGTCACTCAATGAGCGAGCTGCTTTGATTCATGTCAGTGATATGGATGAAGCAATTGAGGTATGCAATTATATTGCCCCTGAGCATTTGGAATTATCGGTTGAGGATCCTCAGGCAATGTTGCCTAAAATACGCCATGCAGGTGCTATCTTTATGGGGCGTTATACCGCAGAAGCCTTAGGTGATTATTGTGCTGGGCCTAACCATGTTTTGCCAACATCTAGGACTGCTCGTTTTAGTTCAGCGTTGGGTGTGTATGATTTTCAAAAACGTTCCAGCTTAATTATGTGCTCACAAGAGGGTGCTTCAGAACTAGGTAAAATTGCCTCAGTGATGGCACGTGGTGAAGGTTTGATTGCTCATGCTTGCAGTGCTGAATATCGTATTAAAAAATAATGAGTCGGACTAAGTAAGGCAATGGATAAATAAAATAATGAGCAAGTCAACAAAGTCTAAACTGGTTGAACAATGGGTTCGAGAGGATATTCGAGCCTTATCGGCCTATCATGTACCCGACCCCGGTGAGATGATTAAACTGGATGCGATGGAAAACCCGTATCTCTGGCCAGATGCCATGAAGCAACAATGGCTGACACTCTTATCAGACACCGCAATGAACCGCTATCCTGATCCATCGGCGGCAAAACTAACAAAACGATTAGAACAAGTGATGGGTGTGCCTCAGGGAATGCGTTCTATTTTGGGTAATGGTTCGGATGAGCTCATTCAAATGATTTGTATGGCACTGGCTAAACCCGCCTCTGCAAGTGACGCGCCTAGCATTGTGATGGCACCTGAGCCAACCTTTGTTATGTATAAAATGATCGCCCAGTTTACCAATATGGGCTATCAGGGCATTCCTCTTGATCCGCATTTTCAATTGGATATGCCTGCAATGCTTGAAGCGATAGAAACACATCAGCCAGCGGTTATCTTTTTAGCCTATCCTAACAATCCGACTGGCAACCTATTTTCTGCACAGGATGTGCGTGAAATTATTGCTAAGGCTTCTGGACTTGTGGTTGTGGATGAAGCCTACCATGCCTTTGCTGGTCATAGCTTTATGCCCATGTTATCAGAATATGATAACCTTGTGGTCATGCGTACCGTATCAAAAATGGGCTTAGCAGGGCTTCGCTTAGGTCTATTAAGCGGTGCTGAAGAATGGTTGGGTGAATTTGATAAAATACGCCTGCCTTATAATATTAATGTTTTAACTCAGGCCAGTGCCGAATTTGCCTTATCTCAAGCGGATGTTTTAAAACAGCAAACGGATCAAATTTGCCGTGATCGAACGCTTTTGCAAACAGAACTATCGACGTTTGATCAGCTACATCAATACCCAAGTGCTGCTAATTTTATTCTTTTTAAGGTTAAAAATATGGACTCACAGATCCTATTTGATGCCTTAAAAGAATCGGGTATTTTAATAAAACGCTTGGCAGATAGTCATGGGCCTCTCGTGAACTGCCTTCGAGTAACCGTTGGTAGTGCGACGGAAAATCAGGCCTTTATTAACAGTTTACGTACTATTTTAACCTGATTGAGAGTACGTTAGTTCTTAACGTCAATTGATCCTATAAAACAATAAGAAACCATCATGAACATTGAAAACTATTTTAATTATAACGATCAGACTATTCGCTTTACAAGACATCAGGCAAGCACGTTTGCTAAAGGGGTTGCCGGTGATTTTAACCCGATTCATGATGAAGACGCACGACGTTTTTGTGTACCAGGCGATCTGTTGTTCGCAGTTTTTCTGGCCAAATATGGTATTCGTCAGGAAATGAAATTTGAGTTTTCTGGTATGGTAAATGATACGACGCTATTAATTGCTCCTGAGCAGATCCCAGATACTTTTAGTCTTCAGGATGATAATGAAAAAGACTATATGGATGTTATTGCCAGTGGAGCGAGCACACACAATGCTGATTTTATTGCGGCTTTATCAGAGAAATATGTACAATTTTCCAGTAAAACCTTTCCTGATATTCTTGTCCCTTTGATGGAACAAGAAAAGGTTATGATTAATCCGGCTCGACCTTTGGTTATTTATAAGAATATGGAAATTTATCTTGATAATTTAGAGGCTAATAAAGAAGCGAGTCAAATTGAGCTATCATTGACGCAGGCAATATTAAAAAATAAGGGCAAAAAAGGTGAAGTACGCCTTGAATTTAGCATTACCGATGAGGCTAAAGAAATTGGTCATGGGGCAAAAAATTTATTATTAAGTGGTTTACGTGAGTATGATGCCGAACAATTATCAGAGGTTATTGATAACTATGCTAAGCGTAAGCAAAGCTACTTATCTGCAAAATAATTATTGGCCTAATGGATATTAGTCCATGAAGTTATATGCTACCCAATACACACCTCCTATAAAATTAGCACAAACGCCCTCTGCCAAGTGCGATCAGCAACGCCCTATTATTATTTTGCATGGCTTGTTTGGCAGTAGCCGAAACTGGCATCCTATTGCTAAACTATTAGCAGAAAAACGTATCGTGTATTGTTTAGATTTGCCTAATCACGGTCAGTCACCTTCTTGTCAACACATGACGTATCCGTCTATGGCTCAGGCCGTATTCGATTTTATTAAAAACTTAGATCCGCAGTGCGCTTCGGTTGATATTATTGGCCATAGTATGGGGGGCAAAGTCGCAATGTGTCTGGCCTTATTACATTCTGAAATAATACATAAACTGATTGTTGTTGATATTGCTCCAGTACAATATGAACATGATTTTTCACACATACTCGAAGGTTTATCTGCGATCCCCCTAGATAAAATTCGCTCTCGTACTGAGGCTGATACTATATTGGCTACTTATTTAGAAGAGAGAAGTTTGCGCCAGTTTCTCTTACAAAATTTATACTTGGGTCAAAATAAAGGGGCACAAATAGCACACTCAAAACTACGACGGTATCAATGGCGCTTAAATTTAGAGGCTATTGCTACTTCTATGGCGGATATTATTGCTTTTCCTGAGCTGGAAAACAGTTCTTTATTTGCAAAAAAAGTCTTTTTTATCGGGGGGGAATACTCTGATTATCTCAATAAAAATAATCGAGATAAAACTAAGCAATTATTTCCCAAAGCCCTATTTAGCACATTAAAAAAAGCTGGGCATTGGTTGCATGCAGAGCAGCCAGAACACTTTGTTTCTTTACTGCAATACTATCTGAAAAAAGACAGTAGCCAGCTATGAAACCCAACCGTAGCATGGCCATGCAACAATTGATTGAACAAGTTCGAGTGGCTATGCCTTTTGATTTGCCTGAAGCAAACTTATGTTCAGGAAAATGTAATGGCTGTTCGCAAAAATTATTGGATTATTTGGATATGGAACTGGAAGATTGGGAATATCGTCTACGTGTTGGTGAAGAACCTGATTTTGGTGAGATACAGCGGATTGCTAAAACCAGTAAAAAAATTTATCGAGTGATGCAAAAAAATAATCTAGTAAAATGAGTCCCTTCATTATTGCTCCGTTTTTTAATAGATAGAGTTAACGTTTATATTGTTTTTTTGTTTACTCATAAAATGTTGCAGGAATGTCTGCAAAATTAATAATATCTTTATCTTTTAACTTAGTATGTAATATTTTTTTACCGTTAATAAATGTGCCATTGGAGCTGCGCAGATCGGTTAGAAAAAAGCCCTGTTCAAAATTAAGATGGGCATGGTTATTAGATACTGATGGGCTGTCAATTACAATACCATTTTTAGTATTGCGGCCGATGGATGTCCGTCCTTGCTCTAAATCAAAATCCTTATAGATGTTATTTTCTACTTCTACTCTAAGATATGCCACGAGATTAACCTTTTTAATGCTATTTAATAATAAAATTTAGTTAAATATTGCCAAATGTCCAGAGAAATAAAGCCGTATTTTTTACCATAATATGCTTAAATGAAGGCATACTTTGGCTATAACTATTAGTGGTAACGTACTTGCTTTGATTGTGCTCTTTTTTCAGTTTGTTTCATTTCTAAAAAATGATTATATTGCTGAATGACTGCTTCAGGTAAATTTCTGGACACAGCGTGTAATAATTTTTCTTCATAACGTAAAATTTCAATGTCTAGTTGTTGCATGATGATGTTCCTCTAGTTAATAATTTGTTTCCTTGGTTATTATAATAGCGAAACAGGTGCCTAGATTCTGTGAAAAATTACCGCTTATTTTGCAATTTAATACCCTATTGAAAATGGATGCTTTGAAAAAGGGGCATTATAAATGCAAGCGTGCTTGATGTTAAATAATAATAGCTAATTTGTGAGAAGTATTCGGTGAAATTGGCAAGGTCTCTTAGAGATGTGAATATTTGGAGTAATATTCAAGCTCTTATATGTCATAAAATTTTAGTCAATTTGAAAGCTTGCTTTACCCATATTATTTTTCTTAGTCTGATGTTTTTCCATACTCAAATGGCTGATATCGGGGATTTCAATAGGCTTGGCTTTACTCTCAATACCTTCAAGTGAGCCTTCTTGTGCACCAGACATTGATAAACGGCTGATATCTGGAATGTCTATAGGGTGTTTCTTAGCACTTTGTGATGATAGCGGTGTTTCATCTTGTTTGGTTATGTCTAAATTACTAATGTCTGGGAGTTCGGCAGCTTCTGTTTTAATTGAGAACTCTGATAGAGAACCTTCATTAGCACCACTCATACTTAGATTATCAATATTGGGTAATTCAATGGCCTCTATTTTTTGTGCAAACTCCTCTAATGAGCCAGTTTGTGCTTCTGACATACTGATATGGCTGATATCTGGAGTTTCAATTATGGGAGGATTTTTTGCTATTGGTAAAATATCGCTACCACTAGGTGCTAGCTGTAGACTGCTACTGCTTGCTTGCTTGATTGGTGCTGCTTCTGCGGGAGCTGTGTGCTGGTCAGAAATAGCTCTATTAGAAGCGCTAGTGGCACTGTCTTGTGTGGTACTTTTATTGTAGTTAATAAGTGAGGACAGCCCTGAGCTTAGGTTTGAGTCTGAGCTTAGGTTTGAGTCTGAGCTTAGGTTTGAGCCTGAGCTTGGATTTGAGTGTTGTGGTTCTTGATCTGAAGCACTTGCCTTGGTTGTTGTACTGACTTCTTTTTCTTGCTTTGCAGTAGGCACTTTAACTGCTTGAATGATAGCTCCGGATTTTTTTAGAATGGCAAGGTATTTTTTTGCGGATTCGGTGTCAATATTTTTTTTAATAATGACTTTTTTACCAGAAAATAAAGCGGCTAGTTTTTTCTCATCTGCCTTAAATAGACGTGCGAAATGTTGCTTTACCTCATCAAGTGATGCGTCATCAGCAATTTTTCCCTGAAAAATGAGGTTATAGTGCGCCATAATTATACCTGTAAATAAATGAATCCCTATAGTATCTTCTTAAGGCAAGATACCAGACTATTAGATATAACTATAGCACATTATAGAGAATGTGATGGCAACAACTGCATCACATTCTAGGGGAAATATTTAGATATTACTATTAACAAACTCCCAATTAATTAGATTCCAGAATGCGGCCACATAGTTAGGGCGAGCATTACGATAATCAATATAATATGCATGTTCCCAAACATCACAGGTCATTAGTGGTGTCACACCATCAGTTAGTGGGCAACCCGCATTGGATGTTTTTACAATTTCAATTGCACCATCACTATTTTTAACGAGCCATGTCCAGCCAGAACCGAAATTGGTGATACAGGCAGCTGTAAACTCTTCTTTAAATTTGTCAAAAGAGCCAAATGTTGATGTAATGGCATCAGCAATAGCGCCAGTAGGTTCACCGCCGCCATTTGGGCTTAGGCAGTTCCAATAGAATGTGTGGTTCCATACTTGAGCGGCATTGTTAAAAATACCCGCATCGGATTTCTTAATGATGTCTTCTAGAGACATATTTTCAAATTCAGTACCAGCAACTAAATTGTTTAAGTTTACAACATAAGTGTTGTGATGCTTGCCATAATGAAACTCAAGTGTTTCTTCGGAAATATGAGGTGCAAGGGCATTTTTTTCATAAGGTAGCGCAGGTAATTCAAAAGTCATGTTGTACTCCATTGAGGTTGTTTTCTATTATTTAGTAATAAATATGGGTTGCTAATTATTATGAGTGGATTATATCGTACTTCTCATAATAATACCATAGTAAATTGGTTGGTTATTAAAATTTATTTCTCTATTTCCTAATCTTAGGCACATAGTTGCTCTGCCCTTATTATTTTTATACCATTGAACGAGGCTGTTTAGGTCTAAATACTTGTTACTAATTTATTCAGTTATGAAGTTAATTATAGACTTAAGTCTAGAAAGATTACTTAGTGGGAAATCCCTTATATTATGAACCCTATTGAACTGAGTGTGTTTGTCAGCCGTATTGAATCCATTTGCGAAGAAATGGGGGCAGTATTGCGTCGTAGTGCCTTTTCTCCCAATATTAAAGATCGTCTGGATTATTCTTGTGCTGTTTTTGATGGTGCGGGTGAGCTATGTGCTCAGGCGGCACATATTCCTGTGCATTTGGGGAGTATGGCTTATGCAATGGCTGATATTGTTAAAACACAATTATGGCAAAAGGGGGATATGTTGGTCTTGAATGATCCCTACTTAGGAGGTACTCACTTACCGGATGTGACCTTAATTGCCCCTGTTTTTGCTGAGGACTTAGACTGTGCACCACAAAGCCCCATTGCTTTTATGGTCAATCGTGCTCATCATGCAGATATTGGTGCCGATACACCGGGTTCTATGCCGATGTCACAATCCTTACATGAAGAAGGCTTAGTTATTCCTCCAACCTTTATTATGCACAAGCAGAAAATAGAAGATGCTGTGTTAACCCAGATCACGGGTAAAATGAGTCAGCCAGATTCTGCTAGGGGAGATTTTTTAGCACAGATTAGTGCCAATCAAACGGGAGTAATGCGCTTAAATGAGTTGCTTAACAAAGTGACGAAAGAGGCTTTTATTGAAGCCTTGCAAGAGCTTAATGACTATGGTGAACGTATTGCCAGAGATGCTTTAGCCATTATTCCAGAAGGCCAATACCAATTTCATGATGTGATGGATGATGACGGTGCGGGGGCAGAAAATATTAGTATTAATGTGCTTATTAAGGTAACAACAGAGTCCATCAAAGTTGATTTTAGTGGTACGGATGCACAAGTTAATGGCAATATTAACTGTCCATTATCGGTGGCTGCGGCGGCAGTTTATTATGTGTTTCGTTGCTTAATGCCCTTGCAAACACCTGCTTGTGCAGGAACCTTTCGTATGATAGAACTGTATGCGCCCAAAGGGTGCTTACTCAATGCACAGTATCCAGCTGCGGTTGCTGCCGGTAATGTGGAAACATCGACTCGTGTGGTGGATGTTATTTTGGGTGCATTAGCACAAAGCCCCCAGAATAAGAGTGCAGACCATGATGCACTCTTGGCTAAGATTCCAGCGGCCAGTTATGGCACAATGAATAATGTGGCGATGGGCAGTCGTGATAGTGGGCAACAATGGGATTATTATGAGACAATTGGCGGTGGTCATGGTGCGAATCAGGCTTTTCATGGTTTAAGTGGTGCTCAGGCACATATGACCAATACCTTAAATACACCGATTGAATCCTTAGAACACCACTATCCCTTACGGGTTACTCGCTATTGTTTACGTCAGGACTCAGGGGGGCAGGGGCTTCACCAAGGTGGTATGGGTTTGATCCGTGAAATAGAGTTTTTACAGCCGACCCAGATCACCCTATTAACTGAACGCCGTTATCACCCTCCTTGGGGCTTATCTGGTGGTGAACAGGGCAAAACCGGTGAAAATTGGTTGGATGATACTCTACTAGCAGCAAAGCTTTTTTTAAGTGCTCAAACAGGGCAAAAATTAACTATAAAAACTCCCGGTGGTGGTGGCTGGGGTGTTGATAAATAATTCTTATAGCAATCTATACCCAATTAGGAAAAGGTAATAATGAAAAATACAGTATTTATGCGCAATGGTTCTATTGCAATCGCGGTCTTAGTTATATCTGCTTGTTCAACCGTAAGAGACACGACAGACTGGATACCAGGTGTGGATAGTAATGAAGAAGTTCAAGCCAAACAACAGCAGCAAGTGAAAAAGGTCATGGCTAAAGAACGTGAAGACTATATTGATAAAGCAGCATTTGCTCCTTTGACTCAAAGTGCATCGGAATTAGATGCTAAAATCAGTGTGCAGATCAGCCAAAAATATCAGCAAAGTAAGATGGTTAATCCTGAGGATGTGGGTATTGAAGTGAATGCTGGCGTGGTGACATTAACAGGTAATGTTAATTCGGATGATAGTGCAATCCATGCCATTGCTATTGCCAAAAGCACTCATGGCGTAACTCGAGTGGTTTCTAAATTGGTTGTTATTAAAGTTCGTTCACAACAGAAGTAGGTCATTATGTGCGGTATTTGTGGTGATTATCATTTTGATGGCAGTAAGCCCAATCTGAATGTAATTGATAATATGTTACAAAAATTGGAACGTCGTGGCCCTGATAATAAAGGGGTGTTCCATGAAGGGCCTATTGCCCTTGGGCATAGGCGTCTTTCTATTATCGATCTATCTGAACAATCCAATCAGCCTATGGTCGATAATGAACTGCAACTGGCTTTGGTATTTAATGGTACCATTTATAACTACCCTGAATTGAGAAAAGAGCTGAGTCACAAAGGCTATCGTTTTTTTTCTGAAGGGGATAGTGAAGTTATTCTTAAAGCATATGCCCACTGGGGTGAGCAATGTGTTGAGCATTTGCACGGCATGTTTGCGTTTGCCATTGTCGATTTGCGTAACTATAGCCTATTTGTTGCCCGTGATCGCCTAGGTATTAAACCCTTATATTATAGTCTTGATAACAATCGTTTTGTCTTTGCCTCCAATATGCAAGCCTTATTAGCAGCAGGGCATATTAATAAAGAAATTAACCCCATTGGTTTGCATCATCAACTGACCCTGCATGCCGTGATCCCCGCACCAGATACCATTCTTGAGGGGGTAAAAAAACTGGCACCAGGGACAACACTTACCATTGATGCCACTGGGGGGATGCAATATCATCGCTATTGGCACCTTAAAGCAATTCGTGACCCTGATAAAGAAAGTTGGACTGAGGCCGACTGGACAGATGCCATTCACCAGAGTTTATTAGGTGCGGTCAAAAAACGCTTAGCCATTGCCGATGTTCCGGTTGGTGTGCTACTTTCGGGTGGTTTGGATTCGAGCTTATTGGTCGCTCTATTAGCAGAGGCTGGGGTGGAAGATATTCGTACTTTCTCTATAGGCTTTAATGATATTGGTAATGAGCAGGGCAGTGAATTTGAGTATAGCGATCAAGTGGTTGAACGCTATCAAACAGTGCATCATAAATATATGATCCCTAATCAGGCTGTCTTAGAGCGCCTGCCAGAAGCCATAGAGCACATGGCAGAGCCTATGGTTGGGCAAGATGCAGTGGCATTTTATTTATTATCAGAAAAAGTCTCACAAGAAGTGAAAGTGGTGCAAAGTGGTCAGGGGGCTGATGAAGTCTTTGCGGGTTATTTTTGGTATCCACAAATGGTTGAAGCAGCTCGTAACCGAGACCGACGTAAGAAAAATTGTGCAGTGAGTTGTTTTGCACCCTATTATTTTGATCGTCATCATGATGAATTTTTACAAAGCGTCACACCAGCATACCACGGTCAGGATCATACCAGTGAGTTGGTCAATGATTTATTAACCGCTCCCTATGCAGATGATTTTCTTGATCGGGTTTTGCGTATGGATACCACCACTTTAATTGTGGATGATCCAGTAAAACGAGTGGACAATATGACTATGGCATGGGGGCTTGAAGCACGAGTTCCTTTTTTAGATCATCAACTGGTCGAATTGGCTGCACAAATGCCAGCACAGTATAAAATTGGTCAACATGGTGCAAAACATGTGCTTAAAAGCATTGCCCGTGGCAAAATCCCCGATGCGGTTATTGATCGCCCCAAGGGATATTTTCCCATGCCGGCATTAAAATATGTGCGGGGTGAGTTTTTAGATATGATGACCGATGTGCTCAGCTCTAAGCGTTGTCGTGAACGAGGCGTGTTTGAAGCTGCTTATATTCAGCGTTTGCTGAAAAACCCAGAATCAGAAGAAAATATGACTCGTCTTAAAGGTAGCAAGCTTTGGCATATGGCTCTGCTAGAAATGTGGTTACAGACACATATTGATACTTAGGCTTGAAATTATGATTGCCATCCTTATATTAGATGTAACTTATTAAATCAGTCAACGATATAAATTATCTATTCAAGTTAATTTATCTAACTTAAGGGTCAATGTTATGGACGTTATGCAACGTATTGATGAAGCAGTAAAAAGTAATCCTATTGTTATTTTTATGAAGGGTACACCCCAAATGCCTTCGTGTGGTTTTTCTGCTCGTGCAGCAGAAGCGTTAATAAACACAGGTGTTGAATTTTCTTATGTCAATGTCTTGACTGACCCAGAAATTTTTGAAAACCTACCACGCTATGCGGATTGGCCGACTTTTCCACAAATATACATTAACCATGAATTAACAGGTGGTGGTGATATTATTATAGAAATGTTTCAAAATGGTCAATTAAAAACTGTCTGCGAAGAGGCCGTTGCAAAAGGCTAAGTCGGTATTAATTTAAAAAATTTTCTAGAATAAAAAGGGGTAAGCAGGTCTTAGCCCTTTTTTTTGCCTACTTTTTATTGATGTTACTCAATGCAATTTTTAATCTGTGTCATATCACTCAATTGCTGTGTTATATCCCCCAAATAGAGAGTGCATAGTACCAGAATATATGGGCTGATTTTGGTAAAAAATAAATTAACTAATTAATTAACAAAGAAAAAAATTCCTATGGCTTAAATTTTGCTGTAGCTAGGGTTTACCCTTGAAGTAATCCCTAAATCAAAGGAATTTTTATAATGCACGTTCCATTTCCAAAGGCGGATCAAGCATCTGCCGCCCTCACTATCGTTATTGCTACTATGTGTCATAGCACTGCGTTTGCTGAGGAGACATCGCTTTCAGATATCAGTGTTTCTGCAAGTCCTATTGAGCAGACATTAAACACCTCTGTTATTAGTGTGGATGATTTAAAATCTATGGCGCCCTCTAGTAGTGATACCAGTTCGCTCTTAAAAAATGTCCCTGGGGTGTCCATACAACAATCGGGTGGTGTGTCTGGTTTGCCTGTTATGCGTGGTTTGGCGGATGATCGCTTACGCATTAAAGTGGATGGTATGGATTTGATTTCAGCATGTGCGAATCATATGAATCCAGCTCTTTCTTATATTGCCCCTAGTAATGTGGGTAGTGCTAAAGTCTTTGCTGGTATTTCACCTGTGAGTGTTGGCGGGGATAGTATTGGTGGTACGATTTTGGTTAATTCAATGGCCCCTGAATTTGCACAAGATGGAGAAGGCTTATTGACTAAAGGGGAAATTGGGGCATTTTTCCGCAGTAATGGTAATGCTCAGGGAGCAAATATTTCAGCTACCGTTGCCGGTGAAATGCTCAGTCTTAATTATCAGGGAACAACAGCTAAATCAGATAATTATAGTGCAGGTGATGATTTTAAACCATTGGGCATGAGCACTGCGGGAGCGAATAAATTGGATATGGATGAGGTGGGCTCAAGCAATTATAAATCGACCAACCAGTCTCTTTCTATGGCTTTGAAATATGAAAATCACCTAGTAGAATTTACCTATGGTGAACAGGATATTCCTTACCAAGGCTGGGTAAATCAGCGTATGGATATGACGGGTAATGATAGCAAGCAATATAACCTAAAATATAACGGTGAATATGATTGGGGTAATCTAGAAGCACGAGTCTATAAAGAAAATACTCGTCATAAAATGCAATTTGGGGATGATAAACAATACTGGTATATGATGGGGATGCCTTGTGTGCCAAGTGGAGGCATGACAGGCTGTGCTGCCGGTATGCCTATGGACACCAAAGGGAAAAATACTGGTGCTGTTGTTAAAGCGGATGTATTTTTATCTTCACGTGACTTACTTCGAGTCGGAGCAGAACTGCAAAATTATACTTTAAATGACTGGTGGGAACCTTCAGGCAGAGGTATGTGGCCAAATACCTTGGTTAATATTAATGATGGCGAACGTGATCGCACGGCTCTATTTGCTGAATGGGAAGCCCAGTGGACACCACAATGGCAGACTCTATTGGGTGTTCGAGGTGAAACCGTCAATATGGATGCTGATGAAGTGCAAGGTTACAATAGTAGCTACGCATCAGAGGCCGCGGCGTTTAATGCGGCGGATCGTAAAAAGACCGATCATAATATTGATTTGACTGCTTTAACACGCCTTACCTTAGATGATATGAGTTCTTTTGAAGTGGGCTATGCTCAAAAAACACGCTCCCCCAATCTTTACGAGCGCTATGCATGGTCCACAGGTGGTATGGCAATGCGTATGGTGAATATGGCCGGTGATGGCAATGGCTATGTCGGTAATTTAGACTTAGATCCTGAAACCTCTCATACCATTAGTGCCACCTTTGACTTTCATGATGCCACACAAAGTAAATGGGGCTTGAAAATAACACCTTATTATACTTATGTTAGTGACTATATTGATGCGACTCGTTGTAGTGCCAGTGCCTCTTATACTGCTTGTACAGCAGCTAACCAAACAGCAACTGAACGTTTTGTTTATCTGCAATTTGTGAATGAGTCTGCCAAAATGTATGGTGTTGATGTGTCTGGTTTCTTTCCTATAGCGGAGCATACTTCTTATGGTAGCTTCACTGCAACGGGTATGCTGAGCTATGTTCGAGGCAAGAATCAGGATACCCATGATAATTTGTACAATATGATGCCTTTAAATGCCAAATTAGCGGTCATACAAAATTCTGGTCAATGGACAAATACAGTTGAAGTCGAGCTAGTTGATAATAAAGATAAGGTTTCAAAAACCAGAAATGAGCTAGAAACCAGTGGTTATGGTTTGCTTCATTTACGCAGTAGTTATACATGGAAAAAATTGCGTATTGATGTGGGCATCGAGAATGTCTTTGATAGATTCTACAATCATCCTTTAGGTGGTGCATACTTTGGTGAAGGGCAAACAATGACTGATGCTAAACCAGCGAGTATGCCATGGGGACTTTCTGTTCCCGGTATGGGACGCTCAGTGTATGCGGGGCTAAACTATGCGTTTTAAACGTGCTATCGTACTCTGGTAAAGAAACTCTTTGAGTGGAAACAGGATACATTATTAGCATAAGGTATCCTGTTTTTAATACAATGGCTTAGTGATTTATACTGTTTTAGACGTCAGTCGTAACCAAAAATAACCACATGTTCCTGCAACAATAGAGGCGAATAGTACACCTGTTTTTGCCATCAATAGATGTTCTGCATTGCCTGCAAAGCCTAATTCAGCAATAAAAATAGACATAGTAAAACCAATGCCTGCCAATAAGCCAACACCAATTAAGTGATGGCCTGTCATGCCTTCTGGTAATTTCCCAATACCTAATTTTATTGCCAGCCAAGTGATACCGGCAACACCGGCCAATTTACCTAATATCAAGCCAGCTATAACACCCATTGCAACAGGGTGTGAGAGTGTTTGTCCCAAATTACCCAGTTCCACAGGAATGCCAGCATTAGCCAAAGCAAAAAGTGGGATAATGATAAAGGCAACTGGGGTGTGCATGCTGTGTTCCAGACGTTGTAGGGGAGATTCAACAGAGTGGATGCCATTTTCTAAGGTCTGTAATAGCGCTCGTGATTTACTATCATGAATAATGCAGGTATTTTTATCGTCACTATTTTTCTTTTGTGTGGCTTTTAAATGTTCTAAAATATCACTCATATTATCCACAAATAAAGTGTGGTTAAACTTAGGTTTTACTGGAATGGTTAGGGCAACTAATACACCCGCTAGGGTTGCATGAATACCAGATTCTAACATGGCAAGCCACATAATTAGACCCACAACAAAATAGGGTAGAGGTTTGCGGATCCCCATGCGGTTAAAGACAATTAAAATAAATAACGTGCATAAAACCACAATAAGCCAGTTAACCAATATTTGTTCGGTATAAAATAAAGCAATAACGACTACGGCTCCTAGATCATCAACAATGGCTAAACCGACTAAAAATGTGAGTACTGTTTTGGGTATACGGGAACCTAGTAATACCAACACTCCCACAGCAAAAGCAATATCAGTCGCCATAGGAACTCCCCAACCATTGGCTGCTTGTGTGCCACTATTAATAAAGTAAAATAAAACAGCGGGTACCAACATACCACCAATGGCGGCAATAATAGGCATCATTGCAGCTTTAGGATCAGACAGCTCACCGACAATAACCTCACGTTTTATTTCTAAGCCGACAATGAAGAAGAAAAAAGCCATTAAGCCATCATTGATCCAGTGATGTAGAGAATGCTTTAGTCCCCCTAAGCCAGCAATTGAAATAGCAATTTCAGTATGTAAAATATGTTCATAATATGGTAGCAAAAAGCTATTAGCAAAAAACATGGCTAAAATGGCACTGACCATTAAAATAAGTCCAGAAGCCGTTTCCTGATGGATAAATTCTTCAAAAGGTGTCAGTATCTTGTCAAATGATTTTTCCCAAGGTTGGAAATTAGTGTTATTTTTTTTCATAATTAGGGGTTGCTAAAATTTGTGGGATTGATTAGGGATATACACGTAAAGAGGTGGGGTGTTATGGAATTAAATCAAGTAGTTAGAAATAATCACCAAAAAACACAGCACATTTGTGCGAGCATGTTATTGCTATTAATATTAACTTTTTTCTCTGTTGAGCGTATTCAAGCAACCATTATTGCAACTCATACGATTAAAATCCACTCATTATGCGCTCAGGATAATGATCTTGTGGTGCTCTTAGGTAAACAACTTCCCATGCTACTAGGGCATGATATCGAGAGCTTATCATTGTTTTCCTATAGGAAAGCATTGGCTGACTCTCATCTTTCCTCCAGCCCATCTAAAATAAGATTTCAAATTGATCAGCGGGATGAGAAAGGACGCTTTATTTTACCTTTGCCCGATGATATACGGAATACAAAGCACCTGTTCAATAAGCAAGATGAATTGGTTTTTAGAGAAAAAGATTTGGCACAACGTATTGAACAAGGTTCACCTTGGTTGCAAGAATCTCGTGTTATTGAACTGGAGTTATTAAATAATGAGGCGGTGTCAAAATGGCTTTATATTCGTCTAAATAATCCTATATCAGAAGCGAAACTCCCTGCATTACTTGACTATGATGTAGAGCATGACACTATTATTGGAGCTGACTATAAACTGGGCTTTTCAAAATCATTCCCTTTTTTAGTTGATAAATTTCATTGGCGTGTGCCTCATTCATCACAATGGGGTAACGATTTGAGTGATACGATGAAAATTCGTCATAAGGGAAATTTCTTAGGCTTTGCCTTTGAACGTGATCAAGATGATTATTACTCTTCTTTAGTGGCGCTTAAAAAAGGCCCTTTACGGATCATTCGTCGCACTGAAAATAAAATAAAAGTTCTATGGAAATTAAAAAGTCCTTCTCTTTTTATTGACTATGTTATGATGCCCAGTGGCTTTGTAATGGATACTATGGTCGATATACCATTTAGTGTAGGATTATTTTTCAGCCATTTAGAAACCCTAACTACAATGGACTGGAATCCTGTTGTACAAGATGATGCTCTTGTTGTGCAAGCCAGTCAAGACTACCCAAAAATAGTTATAAATGGAATGACCTCGGATGCCCAAAAGCAATTCAATCAAACGCTTGGCACAGAATTCTCGTTGTTAAGTCGTATGGGACGCTTTCGTGTCATGCTTGATGTGCCTGATAATTTTCCCATTCAATCACAGTTGTACCTTCAAGATGCTATTGATAAGCCTGACCCACCAGAAAGCAGTAAGGGACAGTTTGGTAATATTGGTTTTAAAACAACGGGCTGGGAAAATGCAGACAATCAGCTTTATCATTTAAAATTTACCGTATGTGTAAAATTAGCTGATCAATAAAATACGCTCTTAGAAATAGTATGCATTCAATAACACATTGGCAAAACCAAGAGGGTGATACCACCCATTATATTTGGATTGATTATTCACAAGTCATTGTGGGTAGTCATCATGGCAATGCTCAAACGAGTAATGTTTCTGTCTGTAGCTATAATGATTTTGTGAAAGGGTGTTTTCATGCTCATATTCTGAGTTACTTTAATTCTGAGGTGTTAAATGAGGTGCTTTATGCACTTCAATATGCAGAAAATGACAGCACCTTTTCTGCTAAACGGCGTTCTATTAAGCTTGCTGATGACATACTGTATCGTATTCCTTTTGACATTAGCTTAGCTGACCTACGTAACCACCCTGATACTGAAAATGGTGCGCATAATTATGGCAATAGCGGTGGCTATAAAACTATTGTTTGTTCTGATACTGCTATATTATCAGTAGAACGTGATGAAGGATTTGTCATAACTGGGGAGGGCAAGAAAAAAGCCTTTAACCTGTCAGCTTATGCATCTTCAGTGGTTGCTTTAAATGACTATTTCTATCTGGTGGTCAGTGATGATTATATGATTATTGATCCGGATGGTTGTGTGCTAAAAAAAGCGGCTTTTGATACTCATATCTTTGGTGAGTTTTTACGCCTTAATAGTGTCAGAAAACTGGCTAATATTATTTGCTTTGACTACTTCTGGTTAGAAGAAAATAAACCAAGAGGTTGGCTTAAATATGAGCTAGGAGTCGGATTTACTGGCCGTTGGCAAGAAATTAGAACTAGATAAGACGACCTGAATTAAGTGAAAATTCGTAACTTAAGGTGTTCTCAGCTATACTCCTGATAGTCTTAAATCGAGTGCATTATGAGCCCTGATTATCAAATAAACTATACTCATTCAACATTAGCTATTCAACTACGTGGTGACTGGATCCTCGACAGTGAATATCCTGATGATTTTGATGATGAATTAGAACGGCAATTCAAGCAAAATTCAGATATTAAACAAGTCACTATTGCTATGGAAGACGTTACGCAATGGAACTCTGCTTTATTAACCTCAATCTTATCTCTTAAAAAGCTCTGCGTGCAATTTCAAGTATCCTTGGATAGTAGCCAATTACCGGATGAAATGATCCGCTTAATTGCTTTATCATCAAAAGTCCCTAAGCGCAATGTGGATGATCATATTGCCAAAAATACCTCATTTTTACATAACGTTGGTAGTAATGTAATCACTGCAATTAAAGATGTTGGTGACGTAATTGCTTTTATTAGTAATGCGACAGCGGCTTTTTTTCGTATGCTTAAAGGTCAGTCGGTCTATCGCTCATCAGACACTTGGCTTGTGATACAGCAAACGGGGGCTGAGGCAATGCCTATTGTCAGTTTGCTAAACTTTTTAGTCGGTGCAATATTGGGTTATATTGGTGCTATGCAATTAGAAAAGTTTGGTGCTGAAATTTTTATTGGTGATATGGTGGGGGTTGCCATGACTCGTGAAATTGCCGCTATTATTACGGCAATCATTATGGCTGGGCGTTCGGGTGCTGCGTTTGCAGCTCAGTTAGGTACCATGAAAGTCAATGAAGAAATTGATGCCCTAAGAAGTATGGGGATCTCGCCTATGGAATTTCTGGTGTTGCCGCGTATGATTGGTATGATGCTGATGATGCCTTTGTTGGCGATTTATGCCAATTTCATGGGGGTTTTTGGTGGTGCATTGGTGGCCTATGGTATGCTCAATATTACCTTGGAGCAATATCTCAGTGTGGTGATTAAATCTGTGACACTTAATGATGTTGGTGCAGGTATTTTTATGTCTATGGTTTTTGGTGGTATTGTGGCCGTGGTCGGCTGCCAAAAAGGCATGAGTTGTGGCAAAACAGCTGAAGCGGTTGGCTCATCAACGACCTCAGCGGTGGTGACCTCAACTGTTATTATTTTTGTTAGTGCTGCTATTTTAACGGTTATCTACGGTGCTTTGGGAATATAAAATGAGCGGTGAATCCTTAACAGAACAATGCCTAAGCGAAGAAGCCATTATTGTTGAAAATTTGACCATGGCATATGATGAGCAAGTGATCCAGCAGGATTTAAATTTTATTGTTAAACGTAATGATATTTTTATTATTATGGGTAATAGTGGCAGTGGTAAAAGTACCTTAATGAGAGCAATGACAGGCTTGGATCGGCCTGTTGCCGGTGATGTCTATTATAGTTGCCAAAGTGGTCGCCTTGGCTATTGGCAGGCACCTAAAGCAGAGCAGCAAAGGATGATGACTCAATATGGGGTTATGTTTCAAAATGGTGCCTTATTTAGTTCGATGACTCTGGTTGAAAATGTCGCTATGAGATTGGCACAAATGACATACTATAGCCCATCAAGAATTCGCAAAATTGCTGCTTATAAATTAGCCTTGGTTGGACTCAAGGGGTTTGAACATTATTACCCCTCAGAAATTAGTGGCGGCATGCAAAAACGGGTCGCCATTGCCAGAGCGATGGCGATGGACCCGCCTATTTTATTTTTTGATGAGCCATCAGCCGGCTTAGATCCTATCAGTTCAAAGCTATTAGATGAATTATTGCTTGAGTTACGTGATAGTATGGGGATCACTATGGTGGTTGTGACTCATGAACTGGACAGTATTTTTAGCATTGCTAATGATGCTATTTTTTTAGATCATGAGCAGCAAACGATTATTGCCAGAGGTCACCCCAAGGCCATGCTCAAAGATGACTCTAATCCATATGTACAGGCATTTTTAAGACGTGATCGAGAAGAGAAAAAGGGATACAAGCCATGAGTGTAAAAGCAAGTCCTACTGTTGTGGGTGGTTTTGTTATTGGTGCCATATTTTTATTAGTCATCAGTCTTTTAGTCTTAGGCTCTGGACGCTTCTTTAAAAATGATATGCGTTTAATGGCTGTTTTTCCAGGTTCTGTAAAAGGTCTGCATGTGGGGTCTCCGGTACTGTTTCGTGGGGTTAATATCGGCTCAGTTGTTGAAATTAATATTTATCATAATAATCAAACCCATCAAAGTCTGGTGCCGGTTTATATTGATTTAAAGCAAGAAGTTATGGAGTTGATGAATCAGGGTGCTGACAATGCCAAACTTACCCAAGAGCAAGCGGTAGGATTTATGGTGGCCATGATTAAATCCGGTCTGCATGCGCGTTTGACCATTGAAAGTTTGGTATCCGGTAGGCAAATGGTTGAGTTTGAGATCACCCCTAATTCCCCTATTCATTTAACCGGTATTGATAAACGTTATTTAGAAATTCCAACAGTAGAATCCGATCTAGGGAAATTACAAAACTTGCTTAAAACCATTCCCTTGAAAGAATTAACCGAAGCCTTAATTGTTACTGTTAAAAAAATTAATAAACTGTTTGCCAATAAAGAAGGCCGAGAGGTGTTAGAGAATATTAATGCCACCATTGCAGGCAGTCGGCAATTGATTGATAATCTTAATGAGCAGGTGCTGCCTTTATCACAATCAACACAGGACAGGTTGAGTGAAGTTCAGACCCTATTGAAAAATACAGAGGCTCAATTGACTCAGACCTTAACTGAATTAACGAATTTATCAAGCAATGTGAATAAAAAATTAACCATTCTTACCAGTTCAGCCACTCAGGCATTTGATCATAGTGAAACGGTAATTAATAATATGAATGCCATGGTTGATAAAAAAAGCACGGTTAGAAATGAGTTAGAGCAAAGCTTGAAGGAACTCTCAAGAGCCGCTAAATCTATGCGGGTGTTCACTGAATACCTTGAGCGACATCCAGAAGCAATTATTCAGGGTAAGAAATACTAATATATACTTGATAGCAAATAGAGAAAATAAAATAATGAGTTTAACACAATGCGTTAAATGGGCTGTTTTGGGAGTGGCATTATTAAGTGTCTTGCTGATTTCAGGCTGTGGCACATCACAAAAAACAGATTTTTATCAACTTGAAGAAACCAGTAATGCTTCTTTAACAGGTGTTGAAAAGGGGCATATTATTGGTGTTGGCCCCATACATTTGCCAGAGTATATCAATCGGCCACAAATTGTGACCCGTAATTCACAGCATCAATTATCACTATCGGAATTTAATCGTTGGATAGAGCCGATTAATGACAGTATCAGTCGTTTATTAGTTATTAATTTATCCAATAATTTTAATTCCAATCGAGTGTATTGGATACCCAGAAGTGATCGTCAATACCCACTTGATTTGCGAGTCGCTATTGATATTGGCCGTTTTGATGGTCAATTGGGTAAAGAGGTTTTTCTAGAATCTCGTTGGAGTGTCTTTGGCCGTGATGACAAGCCCTTATTGACACGAGTGTCACTAATTAAACAGTCCGTTGATGGTACCAGCTATGAAGCCTTGGTAATTGCCATGAATCAGGTACTACAGCAATTAGGAGCAGAAATATCTGAGGCATCACAACCCTTTTTAGCACAAAAGTAGCGCAAAATTATTTAAAATAGCAAAGAAAAATTGTTTACATATCACTTTATTTTTGTGAGGCTAGCAATTTATGGTGTTAATATAAACAGGGCTGGCTTAGCTCTGTTGAATGATGTTAATCTGTACTGCTATTTGGATATTTAGATCCTACATAAATAGTTGTGTTGGAGAAATAAGCCCCAGAGCTAAAGTAATAATAGACATAACAAGCAAGCCGGTTAAAAAAGAAAGAAAAAATTCTTTAATATGAGTTAAATTAATCATTGTCACCATCTCCACTGATAGTTAAGTTGCACTTATGAACGGAATATAAATACCGTGAGATAATCATAACAAGGGTAACTTTTAGCTTCTGTGCTTAAATGACAGTGGTTTTGTGAAATAATTACAAAAATAATAAGAGTAAAATGTTCCCTTTTAAGATAAGAAGTTAAGGTTAAAATAAGAATAATGAAAAATACGGATTCAGAGCTTTTTTTAAAACAGATTCATTTGTTTTCATCCATCTCAGATGAACATATTATTGCTATTCAAGAACTAACAGTGATTAGAGAATATAAGAAAAATACCTTTGTTGTGACTCAGGGTGATGATTCTCAGTCACTTTATTTGGTTTTGTCTGGTCATCTCAAAGTGGTTGTTAATGATGATAACGGTAAGGAAATGATCCAAAAATTTATGCAGACAAGGGATTATTTTGGTGAGTTGGCTTTGTTTGATCCAGCACCACGTTCTGCATCGGTAATGACATTGGATAATAGCCGTTTGGCCATACTACCCGCTCGTGAGTTTATGGACTATTTGCATCAGGAGCCTCAAATCGCCCTATCTATTCTACCGTCACTGGCGCAAAGAACACGGATGTTATCAGAACATATCAGTAAACTGGCCTTATTAGATACTTATGGTCGGGTGGCGAATATTTTGCAAGAGCAATCCAAAGAAAATGAAGAGGGTATTCGCATGACACCGAAATTGACCCATCAGGATATTGCTAATGCGGTAGGGGCTTCTAGAGAAATGGTCACAAAAATACTCAAAGAGCTTAAAATTGGTAACTATATTGATATTGTTAATAAGCAAATTATTATTAATCGGGAACTACCTAAGCACTGGTAGGGTATTATTTCCTAAATAAAAAGGTAGTTTTTCACAGAATGCAATGGCCTGTTTCGCTATTATAATCACCAAGCAATACGATTTATTTGAATAGAGAGGAAACAGACCATGCAACAGTTAGATATTGAAATATTACGTTATGAAGAGAAAATCCAAAACGCAGTATCAAGAAATTTACCCGATGCAGTGATTAAACAATATTATCACTTCTTAGCGCAAAAACGCTCTGAAAAGAAAATGCTTTCAGAGACAAAGCATTAAAATAGACTCTTTCTTTTGAAGATGCCTTTTAGTTAAACCTAAATACATCAGTTGAACCTACTGCGAATGTCCATAGCACTGAACCTACAAGGCTTTGCAGAACATTTTGACTTCACCCGTAGGGTGACTACGAATAAAGTCAAAATAACCTGAAAATCCTTGTATCTCCAGCACTCTGAGCATTCTCGCTACGATTCAACTGATTTATTTAGGTTAAAATAATGAGGTCTGCATTCTTCAAATAGAATGGTTATAAAGG
>Ga0256831_1000171_pt1 | contig 34084 bp, 34 predicted proteins | sample 132544metaG_FD_189087 | JGI IMG/M metagenome (GOLD analysis project Ga0256831, IMG submission 189087) | Hydrothermal vent microbial communities from Lau Basin, Pacific Ocean - 132-544 | ecosystem: Environmental > Aquatic > Marine > Hydrothermal vents | place: Pacific Ocean: Lau Basin | collected...
AATTATTCTTAACGGAAAAGTTAATCAAACAGTACAAGAGTGGATTCCCATACAGAAGCATGAAAATCAGAAGAACTGGCAGAATTAATAACGTCTTTACTAACCGCCGGCCACTTCCGGCCAGAGTGCCAGGGTATCACCTTCTTTTAACAGGGTTGTATCCCGGTCTTCACCGCAGACATAGACACCGTTAAGGATCACCAGGTAAGCATCCTCACGATCAATATGCCAGGCATCTATGACATCATTGATACTGGTGCCCTCTTCAATTTCAATTTCTGCCGCATTACGCTGAGCATGTGAGGGCAGGTGTTTTGCCAGAAACGCGAAGCATTTTAAGGTGATTTTCATAAAATCAAAATTCCCAATTATTCCCAACTATACCCGACAATCAGGCAACACCGACAGAACAGGCCAGCCAGGCTTCCATCAGCCGTTCCGGATTTTTCTGCAGACGGCCTTTCCATTGTCCAAGAGAGACTTTTCCGCGTATTAAACCCCGGGCCACACCGATATTTTCAGTATGCCCCAGGCTGCTGATACCCACCAGTACATCGTCTTTAAACTGCAGGTTAAGATATTTATAACGCTCCCTGTCCACGATGCAGACTGAATCACCTCCGGTGACACCCATCCACTGACCAAATGAGGTGGAGATTAAGCCCAGAGTATCCAGAACATTCATATTCAGACTGCCCTGATGCTCCAGGGTATTGTCCTGCACCATATTAGTTGCAGCCACCCGGCCATGTTCCACAGCAGTGGGCTGGATGGCCTGCACAGTAAATTCACCGGTGGAAAAGTCCCGTCCCTGAGCCACATCGCCGGCTGCATAAACGGCCGGATGACTGGTCTGCAGATAACCGTTAACCAGAATACCCTGATCGGTTTCAATGCCGCTGTCCTGCAGATAATCAATATTGGAACGTACACCAGTGGCTGAAATCACCAGATCAGCCGACAGACTTTCTCCGGAATCCAGTACGACGGACAGAGGCTCACCGGCTTCAATGGAGGTAACACTATGACTGGTCAGTACCCGTACGCCCCTGTCCACACACCATTGTTTAAGCATATTGCCTGCCGTATCATCCATCATACGCGGCACCATCCGGTCACCGCGCTCAACCACAGTCAGGCTGACACCCCGCTTAACCAGCGACTCCAGAATAATACAGCCGATAAAACCGGCCCCCATCAGTACGACCGATGAACCGCTTTTTGCTCTTGCAGCAATTTCCCGGGCATCCTCCAGAGTCCAGCAGTGCCGTACGCCCTCCAGATCCACGCCCGGTATGGGCGGGTTAATCGGTATTGCGCCGGTTGCCAGCAGTAAACGGTCAAAATCAGGTGACTCACCATTATCCAGTTTAAGCTGTTTAGCTGATGCATCAATACCGCTGATACGCTGCTGTAATCGCTTGATATTCAGCTGTTCATAATAACCTTCGGTTTTGCGTAAATGAGTGCCCTGTTCAGCAATTTTTTCACTTAACAGATAGGGAATGGCCATACGTGAATAAGGCGGCTCCGGTTCTGCACCAATAAGCGTTATGGAGGCATCCGGGGAGAGTTTACGAATAGTTTCACAGGCCACCACACCGGCCGGGCCTGCTCCTGCTACAATATATTGCATTGATTGATTCCTGGTGAATGAGTGTTTAGTAGCCCTCACCCTGTCCCTCTCCCGAAGGGAGAGGGAATAAAAGCATGGGAGTTACTTGAAATATACTCTGAGTATCCAGGTGTGATAGTGCCTTTCTAAAGTTTCGGCAGCATGGATGGATTCACGGCATCTTTAGAAAGGTGCTATCACACCCGGATACGGACTTGATTTATAGCCCCAGACGATTCAGTGTCTCATCGGTAGGTACACCGTCTTCATTCCAGCCGCGCTTTTCATAATATTCAGGCAGCATTTTTTCCACCTCTGAATAACGGCCTTTGGCGGGGCCGGTTCGTGCTGCACCCTCTTCACTCTTCAGTCGTTCCGGAAGGGTATCATCGGCTTTGGTTACACCGGCCTGCATATTGTACTGACGTTCCATATTCCAGACCCGTTCACCCAGTTCCACCAGTTTTTCCGGTGTCCATTCACCTTCGCAGGCAGCATCCAGCTGAGGAGCAATATTGGTCATATCCCAGGCAAAGGTGGTAAACAGACATAAACCGCTGGAATCTACAGCAGCCGTTGCATCCTGGAATGCCTTAACCAGTTCCGGTTTGCCTTCAGTCACCAGCGGATCGGTCTTAACCGGGACACCCAGCACTTCTGAGGCAACGGTATAACCACGCACATGGCAGGCACCGCGGTTGGAAGTGGCATAGTTCAGACCGATACCCTGTATACCACGAGGATCATAAGCCGGGAATTCCTGACCCTTAACGGTCATAGACAACTCGGGATGCCCGTATTTCTCACATAAACGTTTTGAACCCAGTGCCAGTTCCTTACCAAAACCTTCACCGGTAGCCACCCATTCTGCGGCTTTGGCCAGTGCTTCGGCAGAACCAAAGTTAAAGGCAACACCACCGGTCTGCTCATCGGTAATAACGCCCATTTCATATAGTTCCATGGCAGCCGCAACGGTGGCACCAAAGGTAATGGGATCATAACCATCTTCATTACACAGGAAGTTGGCATAGGTCAGGGCGTCCAGATCATTGACTTCAGTATCTGCACCCAGAGCCCAGGCTGCTTCATATTCCAGTCCCCCGGAATTACCCCAGTATTTAGCCTTGTTTTCCACCGTAAAGTGGCCTTTATCAATGGTGGAAATACGACCACAGGCAATAGTACAGCCAAAACAGGCCGCATTCGTCGTCAGATTAGGTTTGCCATCACTCTTGCGCGGTTCGTGCATGGCTTCCCCGGAAATATCATGGGCACCATCAAACTGTACTTCCTGCATGTTTCTGGCAGGTAATGCCCCAATTTCATTAATCACATTCATCAGCACCTGGGTACCATAGGCGGGCAGCCCCTGACCGGTAACCGGATTTTCTGCCAGAATAACCTTGTTCTCATTAACCACCTGCATAAAACGGGCAGGATCCTTAATATTGCCCACACCCAGGGTGCCACGTACAGCAACGGCCTTCAGATTTTTGGACGCCATTACCGTACCCACACCGGAACGTCCTGCAGCACGATGCAGATCATTGATAATACCGGCATACAGACAGCCGGATTCTGCAGAGCGCCCTACCGCTGAGATACGCAGCAGGGGATCCTGGTACCTGTTATGCAGCCATTCATCGGTATACCAGACGGAGGTACCCCAGATTTCGGAAGCATCCACCAGTTCAGCATGATCGTCTTCCACATAAAGATAGACCGGTGAAGGTGATTTACCTTCAAAAATAATCATATCCCAGCCGGCATGCTTCATTTCAGCACCGATAAAGCCACCGGAATTAGAACAGGCAATGCAATTGGTCAACGGGCTTTTGGTGACAACGGAATAGCGTCCGCCGGTGGCAGCCATAGTACCGGTTAAAGGCCCGGTGGCCATAATCATTTTATTATCCGGCCCCAGGGGATCACATTTAGGGTCAGTTTCTTCTACCAGGTATTTGCTGGCCAGACCACGCTGACCCAGGTATTGCTGAGCCCATTCCATATTCAGAGGTTCTGCATTGACAGACCCTTCTGTCAGGTTTACACGAAGGATTTTTCCAGTCCAGGACATTCGATTTCTCCTATCCGTTAAAGCCCGTTTTTCTTTATATTAGATAACATTGGCTTTAAAATTTGTACGCATGAAAGTGATTTTGAATATTATGCAGAGGCCGACGGATTATTATCCGTTTCTTTGGCCCATTGACGCATTTTCTCATAACCGGTTTGATCCGCATCGACATAAACAATCGCCTGCGTAGGACAGGCCGATACACATTTTGGATCACCACCGCATAAATCACACTTAATGACCTTACCGGTAGAATGATTATAATTAACGGTGCCGAAAGGACAGGCAATAGTACAGACTTTACAGCCTACACAGGCACTGTCATTAACATCCTTAGCTCCGGTTTCGCTATTGAGGGTAATGGCATCCACTGGACAGGCCTGCTGGCACCATGCCTCAGCGCACTGGGTACAGGTATAGGGAACAAAACGGCCTTCCTGATGAAAAGTAAATACCCGGATACGGGATCTGGAAGGGTTGAACACGCCTTCATGTTCATAAGAACAGGCCAGTTCACATTGCAGACATCCGTGCACTTGTCCGGATCAATTAACAGGGCTTTTTGCATGTAGATACAACTCCTTTAAAAATAGCAAAACCAGGTTTTGCTGGCTCAAGGCAGAAAATACAACTAACTTTAAGCAGTCAAACCGATTAACTTAAAGTTCACGATACTTCTTATGACAGGCTTTACAGGTATTACTAATCTCTTTAACCTGTTCTAAAGCCTTATCACGCTCGTTAGCTTCAATCAGCCTGACCATGGTTTCACTGGCTTTAATAAGCTTCAGTGCTTTCTGATTAAAATCACCTTTGTTTTCCCAGATTTCCTCTTTGGCTTCAGTATCACCAAAATCAGATTCCGGAGGGAAGACACTTTCAATCATATTGGCCATATCAACCATGGATCGGGCATGGGGCAGCCATTGATCAGGCTGGCTGATCCGGCCTGTGGCCAGAAATTTAAGGGCTTTAAAGTGATTGGACATGGCAGTCATAACATATTGCCGGTACTTGATGACATTTTCTGAACTGTCACCTTCAGGACCAAAGGCAAAAGAAAAGCTGGAAAACAGAAAACTGAGTGACAGGGTAAAGAGTAATACCGTTTTTTTCATAAATGGTTCCTTCATCTGAATAGCAGACGCTTAACGACTCATTGTTAATAAGCCGTTTGTAGATATTTCAGCTGAGTATTACATATAATATTATGAAATAAAACACAGCTGAGCAACTTCCCAGCACATCAGTTTTCAAGTAAATACTAATTGTGTATAATAAATAACCATTTTTATTTATTTTGTAACTTGCAGACTAAGACTATCAAAGTATGGATCATCAAAAACTTGCTCAATATCTGGAAGTTATCTGTCAGAGCGGCTGTGATTCAGTGAATGCCACCATCCAGGCCATGGAAAACAATCAGCCCACCAGTATTACTGCAGAACTGCAGCCGGAAGAACAGCAAATTGTACTGCAGGAACTTAAAGCTATTATGTCTGTTTACGACCAGTAATTTTCTGTAACTACTCAGCGTATTCATCGTTTGCACCACTCTTGTAGGTAAGAGATGCGTTATTTTCGTACTCAAATAGTCACGTATTAATACACGCTCACATTTTCCGTGCACCTCTTGAGGTAGCGAAGCTATTGTGCCTTGAACTGGCACAAAATCTAAATACCCTGAGCAGTTACAATTTTCTTTTCTATTCCTCAATCCGGTTAACTGCTTCACAGCTTTTCTCTGCTTACCTGTCATTAATAATCTTTATTGCTATAATTCTGGAACAGGCATTTAAATCTAAATAATAAAAGCCAAAAACTCATATACGCAGTTAATGAAGGTATCTTGCAATGGATATAAGCAAATTTCTCCAGTTAATGGTGGATGAAGAAGCATCTGACCTGTTTTTCAGTACCCATGCCAATGTTTCCATGAAGGTAATGGGAAAACTGCGCCCGGTCAGTAAACAGAAACTCACATCGGAACAGGTCCAGGCTATTTTATTTAACCTGGTTGATGAAGAAAAACTACAGGAATTCCATGATACTCTGGAGCTGAATTTTGCCATTTCCCTGCCTGAAATTGGCCGTTTTCGTGCTAATGCTTTTCGTCAGCGTGGCGATATTGCCCTTGTTATCCGTCACATTAAAACTGAAATTCCCAGGGTGTCAGATATTAACCTGCCGCCTATTCTGAATGACCTGGTGGCTCATAAAAACGGCCTGATAATAGTGGTCGGAGCTACCGGTTCAGGCAAGTCCACCTCGCTGGCGGCCATGATCGGTTATCGAAATGCCAATATTGGCGGCCATATCCTGACCATTGAAGATCCAGTGGAGTTTATTCATTCCCATAAAAAAGCCATTGTTAATCAGCGGGAAGTCGGCCTGGATACCCTGAACTACAGTAATGCTCTGAAAAATGCCATGCGTGAAGCACCTGATGTGATCCTTATCGGGGAGGTTCGGGATTCTGTAACCATGGAACATGCCATGGCTTATGCGGATACCGGCCACCTGTGTTTAACCACCCTGCATGCCAGTAATGCCCTGCAGTCTCTGGATCGTATTTTTAACTTTTTCCCTAAAAATGCCCACCGCCAGTTATCCGAAGATTTATCCAGAAACCTGCGGGCTATTATTTCTCAACGTCTGATCCCTGGCAAGGACGGTAATCTCTACCCTGCCGTGGAAGTACTGATTAATACGCCCTATGTCACTGAGATTCTGCAGCAGGGTAAACTGGAAAAACTGCCCGAGGCTATGGAACAGGGTGCTAAATACGGTATGGCGACCTTTGATGAAGTACTGTACAAAATGTATAAGGCCGGCACCATTGATGTTAAAACCGCTCTCGAATATGCCGACTCCTACAATAATCTGCAGCTGAAGATCCGTATGAGTGACGGCAGTGCCGGGGATGAGGTATTTTCAGATATTGAGTTTTAAGAGACAGGGAGTAGGTTTTGGGTTTTAGGTGACAGGTTTTAGGTGATCAAGAATTTCCGGTTCAGGGGAGGAATTTTTCCCAGTGGATGCTTTTATCACCAAAGACAAAAAAATGAGGGTTTAGCAGGGAATCTTTGTTATTGTAACTCAGACGCTGCATCTGCAAATCTGTAATTCGGCCGCCGGCTTCTTCGACAATGCACTGGGCAGCAGCAGTATCCCATTCTGAAGTAGGCCCCAGACGGACGTAAAGGTCGGCCTTGCCTTCTGCTATCAGGCAGGATTTTAGTGAGCTGCCCAGAAACGTCATGCCATAGCCCTTAAAATGCTTCTCCACATTTTTTAGGTAGGCCAGCAATGCCGGACTGCGGGAAGAACGGGTACCGGCTATCATGGGGTAATCAGGGCAGTGTTCTCTGACATGCAGCGGTCTGGCCTCATCATTATTTTCCAGCCTGAAGGCACCGTTCTGTATACAGGCATAATAACAGACCTGCCGTACCGGGCTGTACACCACACCAATAACGGGATAGTGCCGGTGGATCAGGGCGATATTAATACTGAACTCCCCACTGCGTTCAATAAAGGCCCGGGTACCGTCCAGCGGATCCACCAACCAGTAGGTTTCCCAGCTTTGTCTCCGGGCAAAATCCACTTCATCTGATTCTTCTGATAGAACAGGAATATCCGGGGTTAATAAAGAGAGACTTTTTACAATCTGCTCATTAGCGGCCAGATCAGCACAGGTTACTGGAGTATTGTCTTTTTTATTATTTACCTGAAAACTGGAGCGGTAAATCTCCAGAATACTCTGCCCCACATTACGCGTTAACTCAATAATCTCAGGCATCCAGTTTCTTAAGGCAATTTTTAAATCCTCCGAAAGTTCTGGTTCTGAATATTGAGTTTTTTTTGAATGGTCAGATTCAGACATAATCAGTCTCGCTGTTCCAGCAAACTACGAATAATAAAGGCTGCAGCAATGGTACGGGCTTCTGTGACATCATTCTGCATAGCCAGTTGTTCAAATTCTGCAATAGGCCAGGTGGTCACCTGTAGTGGTTCCGGCTCATCACCATCCAGCTGTGCCGGATACAGATCTTCTGCCAGTACCACATGCGTCAGGTGACCCATATAACCAGGCGCCAATGTCATAGATTTAATATGTGTCAGCTTGCGGGCCGCAAAACCGATTTCTTCCTGTAATTCCCGGTTAGCCGCTTCTTCCACAGGCTCATTAGTTTCTATGCGTCCCTTGGGAAACATCAGCTCATAACGTTCGACGCCCGCACTGTATTCCCGAACCATATAAACAGTGTGCGGATCTTTAAGCGCAACCACCAGCACCCCGCCGCGGCTGGAGCCTTTCAGCCGCTCATACTCAACCTCATTACCATTACTGAAGGTGATCTCCATTTGCTCAATCTGAAACAAACGGCTTTTTGCAATAATCTTGCTGGCTGTTATCCTGGGTAGTTTATCGGTCACTAAAAAACCTTTTTAGTATGCTGAAGTTTTGAGTCATTTTTTTAACGATGTATTTAATCCATAAAATGGTGGTATATATAGTTGATTGAATGCTGTAATTATATCATGTATCCGACCGTGACTAAGTGCAGGAGCTGTATTTCCGGGGGCGTTCAAGTACTTCCATGTATCGGTTTAGAAATTTTCAAAACTTGTTTTGTAAAAAGTTCTTATCCCCGTGATTGTGAAAACATCCATGTTTTCAAAACCCCGGAAATACAGCTCCTGCACTTAGTCACTAAACCATTCCGGGTTATACTGAACAATTACTCAATGTTATAATAGCAGTTTTTTTATATGGAAAACAGGAACAGCCAATGTTGGACTGGAGTGAAATTGACAGCGTTTTTCTGGACATGGACGGCACTTTGCTGGATCTCCACTTTGATAATCATTTCTGGCTGGATCATGTCCCCAGACGGTACGCTGAAAAAAATGGTCTGACCAATGAGCAGGCCCTGGATGAACTCATTCCGCGCTTTCGTTCCATTGAAGGCACTATTAACTGGTATTGTATCGATTACTGGACCCACGAACTGGGTCTGGATATTGCCCTGCTTAAAGAAGAAGTCCAGCATCTGATCCAGGTACACCCTTATGTTACAGAGTTCCTGGAACGCCTGGCTCAACAGGGAAAACGCAGGGTTCTGGTTACAAATGCCCATCAGAAAAGCCTGGCTCTGAAAATGAAAAATACCCCTCTGGCCGGACTGCTGGATAAAATTATCAGCGCCCATGAACTGGGCCTGCCCAAGGAAGAAGTTAGCTTCTGGGAAAAACTCGCCGTAATAGAAAAATACAATCCAGCCCGTACCCTGTTAATTGACGATAATCTAACAGCACTACGTTCTTCAGGAGAATACGGCATCAGACACTTACTGGCTATTTACAGGCCTGACAGCAAGGCAGATATTAAGGATGTGGGGGAGTTTCGGGCGATTCATTCATTTGAGGAGATAATGCCGTAAGAGCAGCGTTGAGCGTTGAACGTTGAACGTTGAACGTTGAACGTTGAACGTTGAGAAAAAAAGTATAAAATCCATTTTTCTTTCGTCAAGTAAATGTTATAAATATTTTGCATTTACTTGAGAATAAATCCTTTTGCTCTGGCTCTTTCTCAGCGCTGAACGCTGCTCTTATTCTTTTTCCGCAAGAACCCCGAGCGTAACAAAAATACCCACAATCAAAGGCCCCAGGTAAATCATCCCCACTCCGACCAGTATGTGGCTGAGTATTGGGGTGACATAGATTAACAGTGCTCCATAACCGAAGGTACACAATAAAATAAAAATCAGGGTGCGAAAGATAAAGTGCATACCGCTGGTTTGTTTTTTTACCAGTCGGTTAATACTGTGACCATAGATCACCAGCAGGGTGGCCATAATAGCCATGGCAATTTCTCCCAGCCAGGGGTAGAGCCATTGAGAAAAATTGATAATTAATACTTTTATCTGGTACATTTTTAATTCTATCCTAATACAACAAACGCCCCAGTAAAACCGGAATGGCATTTTCCACTCTTAAAATCCGCTCACCCATCTGACATTGGTTAAAGCCGGCCTGAGTAAATTTATTGACTTCGTAGTCACTAAAGCCGCCTTCGGGACCCACAGCCAGAATAACAGGCTGTTGTCTGTTTACCTGCTGTAAACAAAAATCTCCGTGTCCGGGATGAGCCGCTACCGCCTGCCGCCCGATTGCCAGTCCCGGCAGAACATCCTCTACAAAGGGTTTAAAACGCTGGTAAAAATTAACCTGGGGTAAAATGGTATCCTGGGCCTGCTCCAGGCCCAGGATCAGATGCTGGTTCATTTTATCAGCCTGCAGCCAGGGAGTCTGCCAGTAGCTTTTTTCAACTCTGGCACTGTGGATCAGGCTTAGCTGTTTTACACCCATGGCACTGATTGTCTGAAAAATCCGTTTTAACATTTTAGGTCGCGGCAGAGCCAGTACCAGATGTACATTCAATACAGCAGGGGGTTGCTCTGTCAGTTTAACTGTCAGTTCAATATATTCATTATTTTGCTGTTCAACTTCAGCATAGCCGATATTGCCATTAAGCAACCCGGCTTTAATTCGTTCACCTGTTACGATTTTTATTATCTTTTTTAAATGAATAAAACGATAATCATCAATTCTAACCCTTTCCGGTGCAATAAAATCACAGGCATGAAGCAGCAACAGATTCATGCACTTTAACCGGCTTTTTCCATTTTTTTCAGTTTTTTATCCCAGCGTTTAAAACGTTTACGACAGTATGCCAGCAACTCATCGTAAGTTCTGAAGTACAGCTCAAAACCCTCTTCCGCTGGAGAATCATATTCACAATAATCGTTGGAATAATCCCGGCAGATCTGCGGACGTTCATGATAAATTCCGCAGGCACTATCTTCCAGCAGATGTTCACAGGGTGTAATAAACATTAGAAACCAGCCGTCTTCATCTTTATAAAATTCCACATTTTTATGCGATATCTGCCAGAGCATAAGCTGGAAATCATCTTTTTTGCGTGGTGAATCAATTTGCTGGGTGACATATTGACAGCATTTGGTGCCGGGACAGAAACTGCACTTGTTTTCAGCGGTAATTTCTATAGTTTTTGTAGAGGTTTTCATAAAAAATTTTACATCCAGAGCTTATTAGGTAAAAATAACCTATTAAAACGCATCAGTATCCATCCATTTATTGACGGGCACGTGCGACACGCAAATTATTTAAATATTCTGAAGGGATTCCGTCCTCTCAAAACATAAAATGGAATTAATGAAACTTTATCCTTTTTCAATCGTCAAGCAGGGCAAAGAGTTTTACTCAGCCATGGTGCGCCTTAGCCTGGGGCTGATCCTGTCTTTATATATCTGGTTAGGTACAGTCCGGGGTGAGTTTGATATCTCTTATACCACCTTTGTCAATTTTGCCGCTTTTTATTTTAGCGTAACCATTTTACTGACACTGGATCTTTTTCGTAACCCCGAATCACATTTTAGACGCTATTTAACCCTGTTTTTTGATATTTCCTGCACATCCTATGCTGCATTCCTGACCGGGGGGGCAGGCAGTGAATTTATTCTTATTTATATCTGGCTCTATATTGCTTACGGCACCCGTTACGGACTGAGTTATTTATTAACCGCCGTCATCTTTGTTATGCTGGAATACAATATCGTCCTGTACCTGAATAATGACTGGATAATAAACCGTTTAAGCTCATGTGCACAGATTTTTGTACTGGTGCTTATGCCGCTGTACCTGTACTCCATGATCAAACAGCTGCATAAAGCCAAAAGAGCCGCTGAACAGGCAACCCGAGCCAAAAGCAATTTTCTGGCTACCATGAGCCATGAAATTCGCACCCCTATGAGCGGTATTATCGGCACAGCTCACCTTTTGCAGAACACCCAACTAAGCAAGGAACAGCAGGAATATACCCGGGCTCTGCTGGATGCTTCCAAGTCTCTGCATGCCCTGATTGATGATATTCTGGACTTTTCCAAGATTGAAGCCAATAAGCTGGAACTGACCCGGTCCGGCTTTGATCTGCACCAGACCATCAACGAAGTACTGGCGGTACTTTCTCCCAATGCTGAATACCATAACCTGGACTTTATTGTTTATATTGATCCTGAGTTGCCTGCCTACGTTATTGGAGACAGTCAACGCATCCGCCAGATTTTATTCAATCTGGTCGGCAATGCCATTAAATTTACGGATCAGGGCGAGGTGTCTCTTAATGTTACCCGAATAGCTGATCAGTCCAGTGACCAACAGGTCAGCCTGCGTTTTGATATTATCGATACCGGCATTGGTATCAGCAAAGAATTACAGCAGAAAATTTTTGATAGTTTTACCCAGGCGGATTCTACTTCCCCCCATCGTTTTGGCGGTACTGGTCTGGGTACCACCATTTCCAAGCAGCTGGTGGAATTTATGGGAGGTGAAATCGGCCTGAGCAGTGAACCCGGCAAAGGCAGCCATTTCTGGTTCACCCTGACGCTGCCCGTAAAAGAAGCAGGCAACATCCAGGAACGTTACAGACAACGCCTGAAGGGTAAAAACGCCGATGTACTGGTGGTCAATGATTCTAACTACGAAGTGATCCAGCGTTATTGTAATTACTTTGGTCTGAATATTACCCGTTATCATTCTGAGCAGGAACTGCTCAACGGCATGGAGCAGTCCCGAGCACAATACCGTAACTGTGACCTGGTTATTTTATCCGACGATGCCAGCCACAAACTGCCTATTAAACTGGCCAGCCAGATTTCCCGTATTGAATGCGTTTCCGGTGCCAGGGCCAAAAAAATATTCCTGGGCTATCTGGGCCAGCGTGCCCGGGCACAGGAGCTGGGTAATGATTATTTTGATGCCTATGTGACCAAGCCCATTAATTTTGAACGTTTGGGTGATACTTTAATTGAACTGCTCTCACCTGAAACATCACCCATCAGCAAGGACAAATTAAACAAGCCCATGGAAACCTCCCTGAAAATATTAATTGCCGAAGATGAAGATATTAATGCCATGGTACTCAGCAGCTTCCTGCAGGATGCCGGCCATGAAGTCATCCGGGTTGAAGATGGCGCACAGGCCGTAGATGCCCTGAATGAAAGCGCTTTTGACCTGGTTTTTATGGATATGCGTATGCCGGAAATGAACGGTCTGGAAGCCACCCGGCTCTGGCGTCAGCAGGAACCGGAAGGTCAGCATATTCCCATTATTGCCCTGACAGCCAATGCCACCGTGGATGATCGCAAGGCCTGCATGGAAATCGGCATGGACGATTTTGTGACCAAGCCCATCAGTCCGGAACAATTGCTGGATATTATCCGTAAATATTACCAGCCATAATCCCATTTTCTCAGCACCAACGTTTATAGAGATCATCACTGGATTTTCTGTCAGCTTATTCTACACTCAGAATATTAAACCAACAGACAGACACCCTCAATGGATACTAATTTAGTCACTATTTCCGATCTGGTTATTCTGGTCGTCGAGCCTTCCGCCATGCAGGCTAAAATAATTCAGCGCAACCTGCAGGATGCCCAGGTGCATACTGTACACATTGCCCATAATGGTACTGAAGCCCAGGCCATTATGGCCAGAGGCGCACCCGATCTGGTGGTCAGCGCACTGTACCTCCCGGATATTACCGGCACCGATCTGGTAGTGTCCATGCGCAATGATCCCCGTCTTGAACAGGTACCCTTTATGCTCATTTCCAGTGAAACCTCGTTTGAGCAACTGGATCCGGTTCGCCAGGCCGGTGTCGTTGCCATCCTGCCCAAGCCCTTTGAATTTAAGGATTTAAAACGCGCTCTGTATAATACTCTGGACTTTATTAACCCCTCTGCCAGTGAAATGCATGAAATTGATTTTAATGAGTTTCACGTTCTGGTGGTGGATGACAGTGCCATGGCCCGCAAACACATTCGCAGAGTACTGGGTAAAATGGGTATTACCTCTTTTCAGGAAGCCGTTAACGGACATGATGCCATACCTGTTATTGAAAACAACTTTTTTGATTTAATTGTCACCGATTACAATATGCCGGAAATGGATGGGGAAGAACTGACCCGATACGTCAGGGAACAAAGTTCACAAAGCTCTATTCCTATTTTAATGGTGACCAGTGAAAACGACCACAACCGCCTGGCGGCAGTACAGCAGTCCGGTGTTTCAGGAATTTGCAACAAGCCGTTCGAGCCGGATACAGTAAAAACCTATCTGCAGAAAATTATGGCGGATTTGTGATTTTTTAAGTGGCGGGTCGATCTTAAAGCGTTTATTGCGTCTCTTCAGCCGTCATATCTTCACAGCACTCATTAATGCCGGCAATCTGCTGCATAGCTTCCCGATCATTAATAACAATATGCTTGCGTTCAGCATCAATAATCCCGTCTTCCTGAAAACGGGTAAACATACGACTGACGGTCTCCACGGCCAGACCAAGATAATTGGCAATATCATTACGCGACATACTGAGATAAAATTCAGAAGAAGAAAAACCACGTTGTTTAAAACGCAGGGAAATACTCAGTAAAAAAGCCGACAGCCGAGCCTCAGCCGTCTTTTTACCCAGCAATAACATGAGTTCCTGATCATCAAAAATCTCTTTACTCATTAAACGCAGCAGCTGATGCTGCAGGGTGGGTAATTCCTGTGCCAGAAGCTCAAGGTTTTCAAAAGGTACTTCACAGACACTGGTGGTTTCCAGGGCTTTGGCTGCACAGGGATGCATCCCCTTGCCAATCGCATCCAGACCTAATAATTCACCGGGCAGATGAAAACCGGTAACCTGTTCCTGGCCGTCTACCGTGGGCGAATAGGTTTTAAGAGAACCGGAGCGAACCACATAAATGGAAGTAAACTGACCACCGACCTGAAACAGATGATCGTTACGTTTCAGGGGCCGTTTGCGTTCGATAATATTATCCAGTTTTTCCAGATCATTACCGTCAATGGAGCTTGGAAGACACAGCTGATGTAAAGAACATTCTTTACAGGCAACTTTTGTGGCCAGAATATCAACAATCTTATTCTGTCGTGTTTTCCTGCGAGGCGTCTTTACCTCCAGATCCAGCTCCGTCTCACTCATAGCGAACCACTTATGCCTGATTAAATTGATAAATATCAAGTTTATAACAAAACCGTTTAAAAAAAAACCATAATCTTAGCAAATACTAATGTTTGACTTGTTCTTAATACAGGCTCCTGATCACCGTTTGCAAATTTCTATTCCACACGCCTGTTTCCTGAACAAAGTTTCGTTATAATAGCTTTTTGTAACAGCTTTTTTACCTACAGGCAAAAGGTTAAGACCATGGCTAGACAGGCATCAGTAAAACGCGATACCAATGAAACCCGTATCGAGGTAGATATCAACCTGGACGGTACCGGTGCAGGCAGTTTTGATACCGGCGTCCCCTTTCTGGATCACATGATGGATCAGATAGCCCGTCACGGTATGATTGACATTACGGTTAAGGCCGAGGGTGATCTGGACATTGATGCCCACCACACGGTAGAGGATATCGGCATTACCCTGGGCATGGCCATGAGTAAGGCATTGGGCGATAAACAAGGCATTACCCGTTATGGTCATGCCTATGTCCCTCTGGATGAAGCACTGTCACGGGTAGTGATTGATTTTTCCGGTCGTCCAGGGCTGGAAGATCAGTCAGTGTACCCCAGAGAAACCATTGGCAACTTTGATACCGAACTGTTCCACGAGTTTTTTCAGGGCTTTGTTAATCATGCACTGGTTACCATGCACATCGACAATATTCGCGGCACTAACAGTCACCATATTGCTGAGACCGTTTTCAAGGCCTTTGGCCGTGCCGTACGCATGGCCATCAGCCCGGATCCACGCATGCAGGGCACTATCCCTTCCACCAAGGGTAGTTTATAATAACACCATTAATAAATTAGCAATTTGTAACTTTAAAACAAAAGATTATGTCCAGACAAATAAGCATTGCAGTCATTGATTACGGCATGGGGAATCTGCACTCTGTAGCCAAGGCACTGGAACACGCAGACAGCCAGGCTGAGGTAAAAGTGACGGCTGATAAACAGGTTATTGCCAGCGCCGACCGGGTCTTATTGCCCGGAGTCGGTGCCATGCGGGACTGTATGGGCGAGATGCAGCGCCTGGATCTGGTGGACACCATTAAACAGGCTGCAGCCAGCAAGCCTTTTTTAGGGATCTGCATTGGTATGCAGGCCTTAATGACCCATAGTGAAGAAAACGGCGGTGTGGACTGCCTGAATATTATCCCTGGTAATGTGGAACGTTTTGCCGATGATTTAAGCGATCCCACTGCCAGCGGCGATGAACATCTTAAAATTCCGCACATGGGCTGGAACCAGGTTCACCAGCAGATTAAACATCCGCTATGGCAGAATATTCCCCAGAACCAGCGTTTTTATTTCGTGCACAGTTATTTTGTGGTACCCCAGTCTCCCGATCCGGTGGCCGGCTCCACTGTTTATGGCCATCCCCTGTGTGTAGCACTGGCGGCCGATAACATCTTTGCCACCCAGTTTCATCCGGAAAAAAGTGCCGATGCCGGCCTGCAGTTGTTTCATAATTTTATTAACTGGGACGGCAGTTATGACAGTTCAACCTGCAGTTGATAAACACAGCAGCCGATACATAGAATATCAGAAACATTAATATAGCCTTAATAAAAAACAGCCTTTAAGAGAACAGTAATGATTTTAATACCTGCAATTGATTTAAAAGACGGCCAGTGTGTACGTCTACGCCAGGGACGTATGGAGGATGACACAGTATTTTCCGATAATCCCGTGGAAATGGCCGGACGCTGGTACGATGCCGGAGCACGTCGTCTGCACCTGGTTGATCTTAATGGTGCTTTTGAAGGCAAACCCGTTAATGGTGAAATTATTCAGGAAATTACTAAAACCTGGCCTGATCTGCCGGTGGAAATCGGCGGCGGTATCCGTACTATAGAAACGGTGGAAGCCTACCTTGAGGCCGGTGTGGCCTATGTTATTATTGGTACTAAAGCGGTGGAAGATCCAGATTTTGTCACTGAACTGTGTAAGCAGTTCCCCGGTAATATTATTGTGGGTCTGGATGCCATGGATGGAAAAGTAGCCATTAAAGGCTGGGCAGAAGTCTCCGATATGGATTTATTTGACCTGTCCAGACGTTTTGAAGGCGATGGTGTGGATGCCATTATTTATACCGATATCAGCCGTGACGGCATGATGCAGGGTGCCAATGTGGAAAATACTGCCAAACTGGCCCAGGCTATTAATATTCCGGTGATCGCTTCCGGCGGCATCCATGATCTGGGTGATGTGGAAGCCATTTGCAAGGTCGCTCATTATGGGATTTCCGGTGCTATTACCGGCCGTGCCATTTATGAAGGCACCCTGGATTTTGCCGAAGGCCAGAAACTGGCGGATAAACTAACAGGTTAATTTAAACCTAACTATTCAGTTTATCTGACCGTGATTACTTACAGGTACTGTATTTCCGGGGACGCTCAAGTACATCCATATATCGGTTTAGAACTTTTCAAAACTTGTTTTGTAAAAAGTTCTTATCCTGGTGATTGTGAAAACATCCATGTTTTCAAAACCTCGTAAACACAGTACCTGTAGGTAGTCACTCTACGGTATTTTAAATGATGCTGAATTGTTACAATTAAAGATATAAAAAAGAGAACTATAGATATGGGTCTTGCTAAACGAATCATCCCCTGTCTGGATGTGGACAAAGGCCGGGTAGTGAAAGGCGTACAGTTTGTGGATATCCGCGATGCCGGCGATCCGGTGGAAGTAGCCCGCCGCTATAATAGCGAAGGTGCCGATGAACTGACTTTCCTTGATATTACCGCTACCCATGAAGGCCGTGACACCATTGTGCATGTGGTTGAGCAGGTGGCCGGGGAGATTTTTATTCCTCTGACGGTAGGCGGTGGGATCCGTACAGTGGATGATGTCCGCCTGATGCTTAATGCAGGAGCCGACAAGGTGGCGATTAACTCAGCCGCCGTTGCTAACCCGGACTTTGTCCGCGAAGCAGCCGAAAAATTCGGCAATCAGTGTATTGTGGTGGCCATTGATGCCAAGCAGGTCGCGGGCAAGTCAGGCACGGATACCGAAAACGAAACACCGCGCTGGGAGATTTTTACCCACGGCGGTCGTAAACCCACCGGCATTGATGCCATTGAATGGTCTAAAAAAATGGTGTCCTACGGCGCTGGTGAATTACTGGTGACCAGTATGGACAATGACGGCGTTAAGAACGGTTTTGACCTGCCCCTGACCCGTACCATCAGTGACAATGTCGCAGTACCGGTGATTGCTTCCGGCGGGGTCGGTAATCTGGATCATCTGGCTGAAGGCGTACTGGAAGGTCATGCCGATGCGGTTCTGGCCGCCAGTATTTTCCATTTTGCCGAATACAGTATTGCCGAAGCCAAGCGGCATATGGCAGACCGTGGTATCGAGGTAAGACTGTGAGTAATAATCAGGATCAGAGCTGGCTGGATGAATTAAAATGGGATGATCAGGGCCTGATCCCTGCCATTGCTCAGGATGAAAAAACCGGCAAGGTGGTGATGTTTGCCTGGATGAACCGTGAATCTCTGGCCATGACCCTGGATATGGGCCGGGCCGTATACTGGTCCCGCTCCCGGCAGAAGCTCTGGCCCAAGGGTGAAGAATCGGGGCATGTGCAGAAAATCCGCTCCATTCGTGTGGATTGCGACAAGGATGTGCTATTGTTAAGCATTGAGCAGATTGGCGGCATCGCCTGTCATACCGGCCGGGAAAGCTGTTTTTACTTTGAGCTGGATCCTCAGACAGCCCAGTGGCAGGCAGTGGAACCGGTATTAAAAAACCCTGACGATATTTATAAATAAAGAGAATGAGATAGCCGTGGACAATGATATTCTGGCACAGCTGGCCGCCACTCTGGAACAGCGTAAACAGGCGGATCCAGAATCATCTTATGTAGCCAGTCTGTATTATAAGGGTCAGGACAGTATTTTAAAAAAAGTGGGTGAAGAGGCCACTGAAACGGTGATTGCTTCCAAGGGCGGCAATAAGGATGAGATTATTTATGAAACGGCGGATTTGTGGTTTCATACTCTGGTGATGCTGTCTTATCATGGGCTGAGTCATGAGGATGTGTTGAATGAGCTGGGGCGGCGGTTTGGACTGTCGGGGATTGAGGAAAAAGCCTCAAGGAAGGATAAGTAGGTTATTATGTAGCATACCTGACCGTGACTGGCTGAAGGTACTGCCTTTCCGGGGGCGCTCAAGTACATCCATGTATCGCTTTGTGAAAACATCCATGTTTTCAAAACCCCGGAAAGGCAGTACCTTCAGCCAGTCACTCTAGGGTATTTCAATTTATGCTATGAGGCTTTTAGTTGATGTAGGGAGAGGAGAAGAAATGTCAGATTGTCTGTTCTGCAAAATAATCGCCGGGGATATTCCTGCGGATATTGTCTATCAGGATGATAAGATTCTGGTTTTTCGGGATATAAATCCAAAAGCGGATGTCCATTTATTAATGGTTCCTAAGGAACATGTGGAAAGTCTGGCTAAATTAAATGAATCACATCATGACCTGATAGCCTATATGATGTTAAAATTGCCCGAATTGGCTGAGGCTCAGGGATTGTCGGGCGGGTTCAGGACCATTATAAATACGGGAAAAGAAGGTGGGCAGGAAGTGTTTCATCTTCATATCCATTTGCTGGGCGGTAAGAACCTGCCCGGATTTTAAGTACTCTCCGCCTTTAAATAAAGGAGATTAGAGAGTTTAGATTTTAACTGTTTGTTTTGTTATTTTTTTATTAAGTACAGGAGAATCCAATGGGATTTGGTGTTACTGAGTTATTAATTATTCTGGCCATTGTTCTGGTTTTATTTGGTGCCAAGAAGCTGCGTAATATTGGTGGTGATCTGGGTGGTGCGATCAAGAACTTTAAAACGGCTATGAAAGAAGAAGAAAATGCCCCTGAAGCATCCACCAAAACCACCGCACAACTGGATGAAAAATCCGGTGCAACCATTGAAGGTCAGGTAGAAAACAGTTCTGAAAAAAAAGAACAGGTTTAATCTGCTTTTTTCCAACCACTGTTTTTATTCAGTCAACAGTTCAGACAGGGGTCTGACTGAACCTTCTTATTCAGGGTATTATCTTTAGATATGTTTGATATTGGCTTCTGGGAATTATCCCTTATTGGTATAGTCGCCTTACTGGTTATCGGGCCGGAGCGCCTCCCGGCTGTGGCTCGTACTGTGGGTAAATACGTTGGCAAGGCCAATCGTTTTATTGCCAATATCAAGGAAGATATTAATAAAGAGCTCAAAGACGAAGATCTCAAGCGCATTCTGGCTGAACAGCAAAAACTGGCCGACGAATATAAAAATGCCGCCAGTGCCATGAACTCTGCCGTTGCTTCTGAAACTGAATCCCTGCGTGAAAGCGTACAGATGGATGATCTGCTGGAAATTCAGGAACCGGATGAGCACCAACCTGCAAAAGGCAGTCCGAAACCCAAAGTAAACGAAAACCATTCAGACAGGCCGGCTGAAACCGTTCATAGCACTGCGGCCTCAGAGTCCATCCCGGACAAGAAAAACACCTCTAACGCTTCCTGAGATTTAAGAAGACTACACAAAAGAGATTTTAATTTTATTTTATGAGTACATCACAGGCCGATCAGGAACCACCAATGGAACATGAACAACCGTTTATGAGCCATTTAATTGAATTACGCGACAGGATTCTACGTATTGTTGTCGTGGTTATTGCCATTTTTATGGTGCTGTTCTTTTTTGCCAACGACCTCTATCACATTGTATCAGCTCCCCTGCTGGCACAGCTGCCTGAAGGCAGTACCATGATTGCCACCGGTGTGGCGGCACCGTTTTTAACCCCGTTTAAATTAAGCCTGGTCACCTCGATTTTTATTGCTATTCCCTTTATTTTTTACCAGTTCTGGTCGTTTGTGGCGCCGGGCCTGTACCGCCACGAAAAACGTCTGGCTCTGCCCTTGCTGGTATCCAGTATTTTCCTGTTTTATGCCGGTATTGTATTTTCATTTTATGTGGTTTTCCCCCTGATGTTTGCTTTTTTTACCGCCACCACACCGGAAGGCGTGTCTATGATGACGGACATCAGTCAGTATCTCGATTTTGTCTTAAAAATGTTTTTTGCCTTTGGCCTGGCTTTTGAAGTCCCCATTGTCACTATTGTACTGACGATTACCGGTGTGACCAATGCCGATAAGCTGGCGGAAAAACGGCCTTATATTATTGTCGGCTCTTTTGTTGTCGGCATGCTGCTGACCCCGCCGGATATTATTTCCCAGACCTTATTAGCCATCCCTATCTGGCTGTTATTTGAACTGGGTGTGATTTTTTCCCGCATGATCGGTAATAAAAAAGCAGAACGGGAAGCCCAGGAACAGGAGAGTTCCACTTCCAGCGCCACTGACACAGGTACAACGGCCAGTACTGCAGCAGGAGCTGGTGTGGCCGCAGCAACCGCCGCCGCCACTTCCTCTGAAGAAAGCACTGCCCAGACTCATGCAGATACTGCATCTGAAGATATATCAGATAGTGAGGAATCCCGCTACCGCCCCATGACCGATGAGGAAATGGAAGCAGAACTGGATGCTATTGAGCGGGAAGAAGATGACGAGGATGAAGAAGGTCCTTAAGCCTGCTTTACAGCTACAGGCTAATGGACCTGATTTCGGGTATTGCTTTTTCAGGCCCCACAATCAGCAGCCCTGCTTTTTTAACCGGCAGGGCAACCACCATTAAACCCTCTTCTTTAGCCTGATAACGCCCTTCTTTTGCCACTTTCATACGCACCACCGGATTACGAAAGAACACTTTTTCTGTCACCGCATATTGAAACACAATCTGATTACCGCTTCTGACTGCGTAAGCAGTTGCCGGAGCACCTCCAATACTGGTTTCCCAACTGGCCAGCACTCTCGCATCCGGCCAGCTGGCCGGGGCATTAACTTCTACTTTACTATGCCGGTTAAATTGTCCGGAAGTTCCTGCACTCTGGTATTCTGCCAGTACCTGGGCCACCATTGGAACCGTATGCTGGTGATCTGAAGGTTTTAACGGCGGCAATAATACCAGCATCAGTACCATGGCAACCACCCAGCCACTTAGAGTTATTATGGGCATTATCTGAAAACGTGACTTAAAACCATTAAGCAATGCCCGCCAACTATCCTGCCTAGTTCTTTTTCCCGACATTGGGGTCGGCTGTTCCGGGCTCCTGTCCAGTTTCTGCTGCAAATGGGCAGGTAAGCGGGCGTGTGTAAGATGATTCAATCGGCGGCTGAGCTGTTGCTGACGTTCGACATCCATCCGGCAGGCCTGACAGCCCGCAAGATGCACCTCTACAATGTATTTTTCTGTTTCACTCAGGCTATCATCCACATAACCGGCCAGTAAATCCTGAATTTCCAGATGCAGGACTTTTAAATTGCTATTATCTCTCATTTATAAATCCCCTTTGTACGCTTATCGGTCTGTGGAAAGCTCCCCTGTCTGTCTGATCGGTTTAAAATATTGCTTAACAAACGCCGTCCACGTGACAAACGACTCATAATAGTTCCCTCAGGAACATCCAGAATCCGGGATAACTCCTGATAACTCAGTCCTTCAATATCCCGTAATAAAATAACCTTGCCAAAATCCTCCGGTAAAGACTGTATGGCCTTTATCAACTGCTGATCAGTCTGTTGCTGCAGCAACTGCTCAAAGGGACCCTGATAAGAACTGTGCTGTTCCTGCAGAAATATTTCCTCAGTTGAAATAAGCGGAGCAATCTGCTGTCTTCTGGCCTCTTTTCTTATATCATCAGCAATCACATGATCCAGTATTTTTAATAACCAGGCATAGACCGCCTGAGGGTCAGCCAGATCATCAAAATCCTGCCAGGCACGCATAAATGTTTCCTGCACCCAGTCCTCTGCCCTGGTTGAAGTTCGGGTTTGTCTCAGCGCCACATTATACAGCCGCTCTCGCCACGGAGCAGTCACCTGCTGGAAGTTTTGCTGTCGTTGCTTTTTCCGCCTGAAAAAATTCATTGAGTTGATTTCTCATTTAACCGAACTAGTATCCATCTAACTACAGGGCGTAACCAGGTCAAAATTTATTCCCTGATAACAGTTAAATTATTATTTTTTACTTTTCGGGAATAAAACCCGGCCTCCTGACGCCCTTTAACATAAATCAGTTTAACCTACTTAACGTGATTTACTTTTAAAAACATCTTTAACAATAACCAATGGATACAATAAATGAAAAAAAATTCTTTTAAGCTGGTTTTTGCCAGTGCCGCTTTACTGACACTAAGTCACACCCTTTGGGCCGGTAATATTACCCAGGGGAAAACCAAAGCAGCAGCCTGTGCAGGCTGTCATGGAATCAATGGTATAGGATTAAGTGAAGAATTTCCCAATCTGGCCGGACAGAAACCAGCTTATATTATTAAACAGTTAACCGCTTTTAAAAACGGCAGCCGCAAAGATCCCACCATGAATGCCATGGCAGCGACTTTATCCACTGAAGATATGGCTGATCTAGCAGCTTACTTTTCCAGCCTGAAGACAAGCACTACTCAGGCTTCTGTTACAGATAAGCCCAAAACAGACAAAGCCAGTCATCAGGAGTTTCCTGAAAACGTCTATATTTCCATGAAAAAAAGTGCGACCATTGAAACCTTCCCTCAGCAACAGAGCTGGACCGGCGGTCCTAATATGCTTTATACCGCCATTACTCCCAATAAAAAAATGCTCTTATCAACCAGTCCTTCCAGCAATACCGTCTATGTATTTAATACCCAAAACGGTAAGCAGTTAGCTATTATTAAAACCGGCAAAGCCCCCAAAGGCGTTAAAGTATCACCCGATGGCAAACAGGCCTATATCAGTAATCAGGGTTCTGCCGATATCACAGTCATTAACCTGAGGTCTCTACAGGTCAGCAATACCATAAAAGTTAAAAAAGGCCCTCATAATGTCCGCTTTACCAAAGATGGTAAACTGGCTTATGTGACATTACAGGGTGGTGACGGCCTGGGTATTATTGATACTCAGAAGCAAAAACTGATCCGTGTGATTCCAGTTCCGGGTATTACCGGCCCCCACAATATGGATTTATCTGCTGATGAAAAAACGGCTTTTGTCCGGGACTTTGTCCACCATGTCGCCGTTGTCGATTTAACGACAGGAAAGGTAAACAAAATTATTACAGTCGGCAATGGTCACGGTGGAATCGATGTATTTCCTAATGGTCAATACGCGGCTACTGCCGCCATTGGAGATGATTATATCAGCATCATTGACACTCGGACTCTGGAATCCAGAGACATAATAATCGGTACGGCCTCACATGGTATACGGGTCAGTAAAAACAGTCAGTGGCTTTATGTTACCTTACCTAAGGAAAATGCAATTGCAGTGATTAATACCAGAACAATGGCAGTAGAAGCCAGAATTGCCAGTGGCAAATTCCCATTCTGGATTGCGGTTCCTGGAAACCCTTAATTTATTTCTTTTTCCTGATAACCCGGAACGCCACCTTTTCAAAGGAGTCGGTGGCTTCCAGAATTTTTTCAATCCTGATCTGGTTTAATTTCCGGTTATGCCAGATTTTTAGTGTGCTGCCGATATCATAAATTCCGGGCGGGATAATTAAATGCAGCCTGTCTTTTTTGTCCCGGGTATTATTTTCTGAAATCAGAAAAGCCCGATGAAACTGACCACCAACCCCTACCCCTTCTTCTGCTTTAACAGCAACGGCTCTTGAATGTACAGCAATCAGATAAATACCAATGGCCATGCCTTTATGAGGATTAATGCGCAGCCATTTGACACTGGCCAGACAATAAGCTTTTTCTACTGCCAGCCGGTAGGCCACCAGCATTCCCACGGCAATAGGCATTTCTATGTCATTACGGCCAACCAGTAGCATACCGTGTTTGCTTTCATTACGCTGCTTCCAGACCTGTTCCTGTAAATTCTCACCAAGCTGCTGCTGAGACTCAAAGATATTGGCCTGGACTACTGATGAAGCGTAAATTTTATCCCATTCATCACCCACAATATCCACTTCCGACATAAACGGATTAATGGACTGTAACTCTCCCATTGGATTTTTTTTGTTCAGCAGGCGCTCTTCTTCCAGAAGATTAATCAAATTAATTTCAGAGTCATCTTTCTCCTCTGCCTGAACCGCCGCCAGATTCTCTTCCTGCCACTGATGAATTTCCAGTTGCGGCTCAAAAGGCTTACGATTATTAATAAAATGATGACAGGCCGTCAGCCCGGAAACCAGCCGTATCTCATTGCCGGAGAGCACTCGCTCCTCAGCCCTGTCTTTATACACTTTCAGCTCATCTCTGATCCTCTGCAGCATTTCATAGTGAATACGGGACTGGTAATTAAGCGCCTTCTGCTGTTTATCCTGATCAATCCGCTGCAGATATTCATCAATAAATATGCGCAACGGTTCCAGATCAACAATGCGGCCTTCATAATCCTGCCCGGGTGGTACTTTATCCTTATCCGGATCAAAACAATGGGGAGGAAAATCTGATAATAAATCCACTACATGGTGATGTTCCGGGTTTTGTCCTGCAAAACCTTTTAAATGACTGTGCTCTATCCATTTATCCAGCAGGAGATGTATTTTTCTGGATTCCAGACGCATCAGCCGGTAGGGATCCAGCAACTTCAGGATAACGATTTTAAGATAAGTATCTTTAATTGAGCGCTGGGAATGCATTACTTCATTCTGGGCACCGATACGTTCTGTCAGCAGATAAAGCTGGTTCAGCTCCTGCCAGATACAGGGAGGTTCAGAAAGATAGAATTCATAGCGTTCCACCAGCAGACGGCTAAGGTATTGCAGAGCCATATACAGTGCTTCTGGTAATATATTGCCCAGATACTGGTTCAGATAATCTTTATTATTGGCAATGTCATTAACAACAATCTGGTAGGCCACTGAACTTTCCAGCAGAAGATGCTGCATAATATCAATTAAGGACTGGTATTCTTCCGCCACAGGGAAAGAGACCAGTTCAGTCTTTCTGTACAGGTACTCCAGTTCCTTATGAATTTCCTTATCCATAATTTTCATCAGGGTGACCCGTAAATCCGGCTCGCATTGTACCCGGTTTAATTCGGTCAGAGTTTTCAACAAACCAGCTCTGTCTGACGGATCACGTTTATTCAACCAGTTTTGAATAGACAATACTTCCGGCAAAATACCCTGATAGTTATCATCTAAAATAACCTGTTCGGGTATTCTCAGCTTAGGCTTAAACATAATTCTGCGTCTCTTTTTTAAACACTCATTCCCATTTTAATTATTATAGCGCAGATTGATATTTTGTATGTATTCAGTCCACAGACTTTTAATTTACAGCTATATCTAAAATCCAGCTGAACTATACATTAGTAAAATCTAAACTATACTTTGCCTGTCCAGTTGAAATAAATACTCCTATTATGAATAAATTAATTACTCCCCTTCTTTTTTCTGCTTTTATTTTAATACTACTGATGAATTTAGCACAGGCTACAGATGAATCGTCTGAGTTACACATAGATGAAGAAGCCCTTTTGTTTAGTGATATACCTTCTGTTTTCAGTGCTTCAAAATACGAACAGCAAGTTACTGAAGCACCTGCCCGGATCAGCATTACTACCAGCGATGAAATTCAACGCCATGGTCACCGTCTGAATGAAAACATCTATGATTCCGTAGTAGCTGATAGAGATTTTCAAATTGACCTGGATCTGATTGAACGGGTCGCTTTAATCTGGAATCCACTTGAAACAGCCAGTATTAAACTGCTCTATGGCAGTGCATTTCCTACGAACTGTATTTTCACAATGGCAATGAGACCCAAAAGCCCTCCGGGACTGGATCCTGAAACCATTGATAGTTCTGAACTGATTATGAAGCAGCAATTAAACTACGATCTGATTATTATTGCCTGGGTTTATTAGTTTGAAATAAACAAAATTGAACAGAAAGGGTTAAACATTCCGCATTATATTTACGTATAACTTTTAATGATTAGAAGACTCAAAGGGTAAAAGGTGAAAAAGCTGACAACATCCCCATACAATCTCTAAATCAACAGATTTCCTGAAAACAGAGACACGTATGAAACTTAGTTTAAATAAAAAATTAATTAATGATGCCTTTAAAGTTTATCAATAATGCCTGGTAAAATAGAGAAAAATTATGAAATGGTTTAATAATTTAGGTCTGATAACAAAATTTAACCTGCTATCCATTAGCTTAGTACTGTTTACTGCTATAGCCCTCACCAGCTATGAAATTAAAAGTGAACAGAATAGCCACTCTGAAGCATTGCTTGAACATGGTACTGAACTAACAGAAGTTATTTCCAGATTAAGCCAATACGCCCTGTTTACCGAAGATCGTAAGACTCTAAAAACCATACTTACTAACATAACCGATGAAGAAACATCTTATCTTGCTTTTTTAAGGCCTGACGCTACAGTAATAACTGACCATGGCAGTCTCCCGTCCACTGCTCTTCCCCCGACTAAAAACATTCTGACAAAAATCGGTACTGACCCGGCAAATAATAAAACATTCCATGATACAAGCCCCGATGGACAGTATATTCGTATTATTGCTCCAGTCATATCCAGTCATGACATAGAATTTGACAGCGACTTAACAGAGCAGGACTCAAAATCTCCAGAACAGGAACTTCTGGGTTATATACAGGTAATTTTTAACACCCATAAAATGCAGTTACAGTCTATGCAAGCCATTGCAAATGCGGTTTTTATTGCTCTTGTAATTGTCATTATCGCAATTATTGTCACTTTTCTGATGACCCGAAAAATTACCCAGCCCATTAATCAGCTGATACTGGCCACCCAGAAAATTGCCGATGGCAATTTTAATGAACCCGTTGAAATTACCCAAAGTGGTGAATTAAGTCATTTGACAAATAATTTTAATCAGATGATCAGCAAACTGAACACCTCACGAAAAGTACTTGAAAATTATCAACAGACCCTGGAACAAAAAGTTGAACAACGGACTCATGAATTAGTAGCAGCCAAAGAGGCAGCCGAAGCCGCCAGTCGTGCCAAGAGTGAATTTCTGGCAACCATGAGTCATGAAATACGTACCCCTATGAATGGCGTTATGGGTATGACTGAATTACTTATGGACAGTGAACTGGACATCCGGACACATCGCCTGGCAGAAACGGCACACCGTTCAGCAGAAAGTCTATTGCATATTATTAATGATATTCTGGATTTTTCAAAAATTGAAGCCGGTAAACTGGACATTCATAATGAAGATTTTAATTTTAGAACCTTATTAGAAGATACCATACAAATTGTTTCCGGACAGGCGTATCAAAAAGGTCTGACCCTGATATCCAGTTTACCGCCAGAATTACCTCAATGGCTTAACGGCGATTCACTTAGACTAAGCCAGGTTCTTATTAATTTACTGAGTAATGCCGTTAAGTTTACTGAACGAGGTGAAGTAAAACTCTGGGTTCGTTGCAAAGAACTGAACAATGAACAGCTGTTAATTTCCTTTGAGGTTTCAGATACCGGACCTGGAATTTCTGCCTCTGCCCAGGAAAGAATCTTCCATGCATTTAGCCAGGAAGATGGTACTACCACCCGTCGATACGGGGGTACAGGCCTTGGACTTGCCATAGCACAACAACTGGTTCAGCTTATGGGCGGAGAGTTAAAACTGGAATCCAGTCTGGGAGAAGGCTCCTGTTTTAGCTTTCAGGTTGTAATGAAAAAATCGCTTACTCAAACAATCTCCAACCCCAGGGTTGCACAATTATATGGCATTCATCTTCTGATTGTAGATGATCAAATTGTTAACCGCGATATTTTATATAAACAGACGATGTCATGGGGCATCAGGACATCCAATGCCAGCTCTGGTTTTGATGCTCTGAAACAATTGCGTCAGGCTGCCCTGGAAAATGATCCTTTTCAGATTGCCATTCTGGACTGGCATATGCCCGGCATGGATGGCGTGGAGTTAATTAAGAATATTAAAATAAGTAATGACATCCCTGCTCTGAAAATTATTATGCTCAGCTCAATGGAAATTAATTTACAGTCACTGAATGATGAAAATATTAATATTGACTGTTACCTGCAAAAACCGGTACGCCAGCAGGAACTTCTGAACTGCTTATTACAAACCCTGGAAGAAAAAAACACAGCTTTACCTGAGAAGAAGACAAAACAGGACAGGTTTGAAGCTCAAATTTTACTGGCAGAAGATAATCTGGTGAATCAGGAAGTGGCTATTGGCATGTTAATGAGCCTGGGCTGTCAGGTTGAAGTGGCTGAAAATGGTCTGGAAGCATTACAGGCGGTCAAAATGCAGAACTACGATTTAATATTAATGGACTGCCATATGCCGGAAATGGATGGTTTTGAAGCCACCAGAAAAATTCGCCAACTGGAACAGGTTTTAAAGCAGCCATTCACCCCCATAATTGCACTGACAGCTGATGTTCAAAAAGGTATTGAAGAACAATGCCTGGAAACGGGTATGAATGATTATGTCAGCAAACCCTTTAGCAAAATTCAACTGCAGGAATTACTACAGCAATGGCTTCCCCATAAAGCCGTTCAGGTAACTGAGACTATCCAGCAATCTCAAACGCAGTTACCATTAGAACACTCTAAAATTATAGATGAATCAGTATTAAATGAGTTAAAAATACTCAGTAATGAAGCGGGTCGTGATGTTCTGAGCACTTCTATTAATTATTATATGCAGAGTGCTGACCATAAAATGGCTGAACTGCACCAGGCTCTGGCCAGCCAGGATGCACAAAATCTCCGCAAAATCGCCCATAGTATGAAATCATCCAGTGCTAATCTGGGCGCAATTGAACTGAAAGAACTCTTTTTCAAACTGGAAACAGACGCCAGAAATAATGCTCTGGAAAATACCCCTGAGACACTTGAAAAAATTGCTCATTCGCTTAATCTGTTTATTAGTTTTCTTAAAAACTATATACAGCAATATAAGTCCAGCGAAATCAAACCTCTGCCACAGCTAAAGAGTTCCGATGCCAGACAAATACTACTGATAGATGATGAAGCCAACTTTCGTTATATTACCAGAGAGGTTCTGGAAAGTGCCGGTTATAATGTTGTTGAAGCACATAGTGGTCTACATGCACTTGAGCTGATCAGTGAGGTGCAACCTGATCTGATCTTGCTGGACGCCATTATGGAGGACATAAACGGTTTTGAAACCTGCCGTCGTCTGTTAGCAACCCAAAAGCTCAACAATGTACCTATTTTAATGGTTACCGGCCTGGATGATATGGAATCTGTCAACCAGGCTTATGATGCCGGAGCTATCGACTTTATCAGTAAGCCGGTAAACTACCCTGTTTTACTGCACAGACTGCGCTTTCAGTTACGCACCAGTGAAAATATAAAAAAGCTGCATGAAAGCCAGGAACAACTGGCCAGCGCCCAACGTGTTGCCAACCTGGGTTACTGGCGCTGGGATGCCACCAGTGATCACTTTACAGCCTCTGATAATTTTGCAGAAATGCTGGGCGTCAACCCGGAAAACTGCTGTTCAAAACTGAATGATTATCTGCAATTTGTTCACCCTGAAGATCGTGAATATCTTAGAAGTATTATTACCGGGCTTGATTTTGGTGCGCCACTTAAGCCGGTTGATTATCGCCTGGTACTGGCAGACAAACCGGCTATCATCGTCCATCAGGAAGTTGATATTTCCCCGGATTCAGCACATATCTTTTTAGGGACTGTACAGGATATAACCCAGAAAAATGCCACGGAGCAACATATCCGTCGGCTGGCCTATAATGATGAGTTAACCGGTCTGGCCAGTCGTACCTATTTTTATAAACACACCGAAGATATTATTAAAACAGCACAAAGAAGGCAGGAGCGTTTTGCTCTGCTGTTTCTTGACCTGGATGGTTTTAAAAAAATTAATGATACGATGGGCCATGACACCGGTGATCAACTACTAAAGGTTATTGCTTCAAGACTTGAAAATATAGTACGTCAATCAGATTTTGTAGCCCGACTTAGTGGTGATGAATTCTGTATTCTGGTTGACAATGTTAATGAACAATACGGTGCAGCTGAAACTGCTGAGCGATGCCTGAATGAGCTGCATAAGCCTATCCAGTTAAAAGGCAACACGATTCAACCTGGCTGCAGTATTGGTATTGCCCATTATCCCGAAGATGGTGAAGATCTGCAAAGCCTGCTCAAGGCGGCTGACAGTGCTATGTATATGGCCAAACAGGAAGGTAAACATCGCTATGTATTCCACCGACCTGAACTCACCCATCAGACAAAACAACGTTTACAGATAGAGGAAGAGCTGCGTCTGGCATTAGAACGTAATCAGATGGTACTTTATTATCAGCCTCAGGTTGATAGCTCCAGCGGCAAGATAGTGGCTCTTGAAGCTCTAATACGCTGGAAACATCCTGAAAAAGGTCTTATTCTACCAGAGGATTTTTTACATATTATTGAACGCATTGGTTTAATCAAACAGTTTGAACACTGGGTTTTATTTAATGCCTGTCAACAAATGGCTCTGTGGCTGGAACAGGGACTCACTGAAGTTAGAGTTACTGTAAATATTTCTCCCTTACACTTTTGCGATCCTGAGCTGCCAAATACAGTGGCCACTATTTTAGAAAAAACACAATTAAACTCAGCCAGTCTGGAACTTGAAATCACTGAAAATATTGTGCAGACAACAGGCAATAATTACCACATGTTTAAGCAGCTAAAACAGCTTGGCGTTAAAATTGCCATTGATGATTTCGGTACAGGTTATTCCTCCCTAGCATCAATACAGTCTCTGCCCATTAATTATCTAAAAATTGATCGTCTCTTTATTGGCAATATCAACAAAGATCAGGACTCCAGCATTTTAGTTAAATCAATGATTGAAATGGCTCACGCCCTAAACCTTATTGTAGTAGCAGAAGGTGTTGAAGTTAATGAACAGATGGAGACTTTACAACGGCTAAACTGCGATATTATTCAGGGTCATCTTATTAGCAAGCCCGTGCCTGAAAATAAGGTACCCGCTCTGCTGCAAAACCGCTTTTCTGGTACCCGGGTCTAAACCAGCTGTCTGCCTCAATAACGTATTATAAAGCCCTGATTACAGCCTGTTTCAATGGGTTGAGTGCTAATATTGTCCACCTGACTATACTTCGAACCGGTTTTTAAAATATCCAGGAACTGTTCAAGTGTGTGCTGTTCATCTACCGTAACACAGACTTCTACATCGCCATCAGGAAGGTTTTTTACATAACCGGAATAACCCGCCTTTGCCGCCATCATCTGTATACTTGCACGGTAAAAAACACCCTGCACCCTGCCACTGATAATGCATTGATAATTCATAGTTATTTCAACTGACTCTAATTTCTAAATAATTTCACCCAGAAAAGCACCCAGTTTCATATCGGTACTGAGAATATGCCCGGTCAGCCAGTGCTCAAGAAAACTGATGTCTTCATCCGAGAGTTTGCCCGCTGCCCGAAATCTTTTCTGTAAGTCTCTGACACTGTCAATCAGGGCTTCATGATCCGCCTTGTGTTCTGCATAGTCTCCATAATTATATTTAATCATCAGACGTTCTTCATGCCTGAAATGCCAGACCGTACAACTGATCAGTTCTTCCAGAACCGCTTCGACATAAATCAGACTGTCATTTTCTGCAACCGCATGGCTGAGTATATTAAACAGGTCAATCAGACGACGATGATCTTCATCAATCTCATCCACCTGAACACTTAATGATTCATCCCAGATTAAATCTTTCATAGACACTGCTCCTGAATAATTGGTTTAACAGATTATTGGATATATCCTATCACTAATAGCCATTATTGTTGATAAATCTATACTTTTATATTTCAGCTCTTCTAAAATCATAAATAGAGAATGGTAAAGCAGAATACTTATCGGAATATTTTTTAAATTTCCAGCTCAGGTTATAAACACCCGCACCTGAAACGGGGCCAATGACAGGCGAACGGAACCCTCATCATTTTTTTCTAATGGAGCATGATGTGCTGGTGCAGCAAGTTCCTTTATTCTGGAAAAATCCATCCAGTACCATGGCAGAATATAGCTGTCAAATGACTGCTCACCAAGATTGGCAACTACAACAACCTGTTCGTTTCTGCCCAGGGATTTATTGCGTGTCCGGCAATATGCCATGACCCGGGTTCCCTCATTGCGATTAAAATCAGGATGAAAATAAAAAAAAGTAATTTCATTACGTAATAAGGCCGGATGTGTTTTGCGCAAATTAATCAGTGCGGCCACATTACGCCAGAGTTCAAGATTATTTGACCCAGTATCCCGACGTTCCCAGTCCACCGGATCAGACATTTTTAAACGCCAGTTGCTGTGATCGATATCATGCACGTCGCCAAATTCATCGCCGGCCAGGATCATCGGAATACCAACGGCCGTCAGTAACAGACAAAATCCGCTGCGCAGTCGTTCCAGGGCAACACCATGCAAATAGCGCTGATCGGCATTTGCCTGTTCACCATCCCGTTCATTCAGGTGATCAGCCAGCCAGCGAATCGAGTTGACGGAACCGCAATAACCCTGAGATTCAAGTAAAGGAGCTAACAGGAAGTTCATCATCCTTTTTTCACTGTCTTTTTCCACATCGTGTGAGGTCAGATAATTAACGTTCTGAGCCATATCATAATAACCAGGCTTTTCTTCCTTGCTCCAGTCATCCCAGCTTCGGTCAGCACTAATCATCCACTGTACGCGGGTTTTTCTGGAGGGCTGCCCCCATTCAGTTTCAATAGAATCCTGCATACTGCGTCTTAGTTCGTCCCGAAAGTTGAAATTCCACATCGCATCCGTGACTTTTCGAGCATTGGGATTACTGTCTGAAGGTTGGGTTATAATGGCTCGCCGCGATGAATCTTCAGCTATAACAATAAATGGGCGTCCGGGAAATAATGCTTGCTGGGTATTCCAGCTGTGTTCACGAAACTGTTGTATAAATTCCCAGTTATTAATACCTTTAAATTCATCAATTCTAAAACCATCGGCATGGTATTCACTGATCAGGTAATCTGCCATCTGAAACTGAAATTCACGTGCTGGTGTCTGTCCCTGTGCGTCTGGCCAGTAACGAAATAATAGTGCCCCATAATCTTCACCACGATGACCTCGTTCCTCATCCGTGTTGTCAAGAAAGTATCGTAAACGGTGCAAATAAGACAATGGACAAAGGCGGGCATGGTTCATGACAATATCAAAAATAACTCT
>Ga0256831_1000172_pt1 | contig 34048 bp, 52 predicted proteins | sample 132544metaG_FD_189087 | JGI IMG/M metagenome (GOLD analysis project Ga0256831, IMG submission 189087) | Hydrothermal vent microbial communities from Lau Basin, Pacific Ocean - 132-544 | ecosystem: Environmental > Aquatic > Marine > Hydrothermal vents | place: Pacific Ocean: Lau Basin | collected...
CATATAAAATGAATGTCTTTTCAAAAGAATTATTGTTTGATAGAGGATTTAAAATTATTAGAAGAGTTAATTTATAAGTTTTATGAAAACATTTTTACAAATTTTAGGAGTTGCGTTAGCAGTAGCAGGAGTGTTCGCTATCGGTTATCTTATTTCAGTTGGGCTTGCTTGGATTGTGGTAGCGATAACAGGCTGGAAGATTTCCGTGTGGACACTCGGAGCAGTTATATTCGTTCTTCATTATATTTTTTCAAAGTAGCGTATGGAAAAGATTTACATTGGCAATGCAAAGACATTGAACATTACAAAAAATGGAAATACATTTCAAGTCATCAAAGGGAGTATCTGTTTAGATGATATTCCGCAGATTGAACCGCACGAGAATGGAAAGCGGTATGTAAACTTCTTCGTTCAAAAGCGAAGGCAAAAAGATAACTTCGGAAATGATTTCTCAATCGTATTCCTCCCACCGAGAAAGCAAGAGGAAACAAAAAAGCAAGGAGGTTGGGCAGGAAGCACAATGAATGTTCCTACGGATATTCAAAAAGAGGTTGAGAATATAGACTATCCGAAAGAAGAAAGCAATCCAGAAGACATTCCGTTTTAGTTTTCTTCTTCGGGGTGGTGTGGTGCAAGAATGCTTTTCCTTCTCTGAAAAACTCCTCCCACCACTCCGAAAAAGGACGCTATCTCGGTAACTGAAATGCAATAAAAAAAAGAAAAAATCAATACAAAAACACTTGCAAAGAAATTGCATTTTGCTATACTATAAGTGTGCAAAGATAGGAAAAGCACATTTATCAAGTTAAGTTTTAAGTTTAGAAATTATGAGTAGGAAATTATCACTTGCAGAAAGAATTACTGCTGTTCAAAAATATATAGCAATGTTAGATAGGCAGGCAGTTATAGAGGGAGTGTTCAATGGTTCAGGAATAGTTCTTATTCTCACAAAAAACAAAGCTCTTGGAAAAAGTTTAGGATTGAAAAAGTTTGATAACAAGCGTTATATATTCCGCTCGGTTTCCTCAAATGGAAACATTCAAATTGCAGAGGATACAGCGAAAGAAGAGTTAGAAGCATTCAAGCAAGATTTTCCAGAAGACGAAGTTTCAAAAGAAATAGAAATAAGAACAATACTTTTGTAGAGAGATGATTGGAAAGAAAACTTCTTTCCTTTCACCTCTTCGCAAGAGGAGGAAAGCATTATTCATTAAGTTAAGAAAAAATATGACAAGAGGAAAATTAGTTTATTTAGAAAATGGGAATATCCATATTTCTGATGAGTTCAACGGAGATATGTATGTAAAAGGAGGACACGGAGAGTTACTTTTGAAACTCCTCCCGTATGTTCAAACTACGAGAGACTTTTACAAGACAGCATTATTCTTCAATGATTTAGTGTTTGAGTATGAAAACTTTCATTTTGAAACAAGATACGGAGTAGAAGTGATTGATTTGAGTAAAGATTATTTCGGAGAATGGTTTTCAGATTATCTCTATTTCATTGTTAGAACTCCAATGACTTTTATTCAGAAAGACGGAACAGAATACAAAGCAAAGAGAGGAGAGATACTTGTATTCAATTTCGGTAAGTTAGAACTGCTATGAACACAGCGTTTTATCACATAACATACGAACCGCTTGAAGGAACTTTCCTTCCAGAAATCAACATTGCAGTTGAGTATGAGAATGATGAAATTTTCTTCAAAGTGAATGGACACGACCTCACAGAAAAAGCATTTAAGAAAAATGAAAATGGAGAATATGTAGTTCTTGATATAGCGAAAGATTTTGAGTTGTTCATTTTTACTATGGATTTTCAATTCACTTATGATGTCTTGAACATAGAAGGCTTTCTCTATTCTGCAAAAAGCAGAGTAAAAATTATCAACGGAAAAGCAGAAGAGTTTGTAAACTTCACTCCTTCTATGCTTGAAAAGTTCGCTAACAAAGTAGATGAGTATCTCAATGAAACAAACAACATTATGAAAGAGGTAGTTGAGCAACAAGCAGAAAAGAAAATTAAAAAGGAGAAAGAGAAAGCAAAAAAGCTCAAACAGGAAGTAAAGAAAGAAAAGACAGAAAAAGAAAAACTCAAAGAAAAGTTAGAGCAAGTAAAAGAACTTGCAAAAAAGAAACTTACAGACCAAATTTTAAAATTACTTCATGGAGAAAATCTTGTATTTGATGAAGCAGAGAAAATTATCGAGCAAGAAGTCAAAGACAAGAAACAAGCAGAGAAGTTGAAAAAAGAAGTAAAAAGAGGAGCAAAGAAAGACAACGCACAAGAAGTTGTAAATCTTCTACAACGCTTTTCAAACGAGGAATTTAAATTAGCTATTTCAGATAGGTATCAAGCAGATATTTTCCGAAAAATAATCAACGCTTCACGCTCTGTGAAGAAAAACTTTATCCAGACAGAACGAGGTAAAAAACTTTATGACTTATGATTTACATTTCAGACGAACACAAAGCAATTCTTGAAACAGGAATTGAGTTAAATGCTCCTATTCTCCTTGTAGGAGAAACAGGAACAGGAAAAACTACAATCATCAATCACTATGCAAAAGAAAAAGGAAAAACACTTCATCGTATTTCCGTAAATGGAGCAACAACGATTGAGGAGATTGTAGGAAAGTTTCTTGCAAAGAAAGGGACGACTTATTGGCAAGACGGACTTCTTGTAGAAGCAATGAAGAAAGGCGATTGGGTAGTATTTGATGAGATAAACGCCGCACTTCCAGAAATTTTATTCGTGCTTCACTCACTTTTAGATGACGACAGGAAAGTTACGCTTGTAGAAAAAGATAATGAAGTTGTAAGACCTCACAAAGATTTCCGCTTCTTCGCTACAATGAACCCTACTGACGACTATGCAGGAACAAAGGAATTGAACAAAGCATTTGAAAACCGCTTCCTTGCAAAGATTTTCATTGAACCGATAGAACCTGCGGAAGAGTTGAAACTTTTAGAGAGTAAAGGTATTTCAAGGGAAACAGCAGAGTATCTTGTAACAATAGCAAAGCACGCACGAGACTTGAAGAGAGAAGAAAAGATTTACTATTTCCTATCGACACGAGACCTTATCCACGCAGGAAAACTTATAGACAAAGGAGTTCTTCGCACAACAACCTTGAAACATTCTATTCTTTCAAAAATGCACCACGAAGATAAAGTTACTCTTCTTGAATACTTGGACGCAAATGCAAACATTCAAATAGACCTCACTACAAGAGATGAAAAATTGAAAGAAGCAGAAGAAAAAATAAAAGAACTTGAAAGAACACTTGCTTCCTTACAGAGAGAGTTGATAGAAAAAGAGGTAAAAATTAAAGAAGAGAAAGCACAGAGTGAAATCTTGAAAGATGAAATTGAAAAGCGTGCAAAAGAATTGGGACAAGAAAGAAAAAAGAAACCTGCAAAACAAACTGACTTGATGAAGAAACTTTCTGCCGAAATGGTAAAACTACTCAAAGAGAAAGATGAACTCCTCAAAAAGATAAGCGAGTATGAACAGCAAAACATTCAAAAATAGAATAACTTCTATCTTGAAAGATAATGCTATTGACCGAGAAGTCCGTAAAAGAAAGCGAGGAAAACTTGATACAAAAAGTCTTGGAAAGATTGGAGTGAGTGAAAAGATTTTCAAAAAGAAAGAAGCGTTAGGAAAAAGGGAATACAAGTTTACTTTCTTGATAGATGTTTCAGGTTCTATGTCAGGTTGGAGAATGGAAGCAACAGCAAACGCGTTTATCAAATTGTTTGAACTCTTGAATGAAATAAAAGGAATACAGATAAAAGTGTTTCTTTATGCACGGGATATTCTTCTTTTGAAGGATTATGAAGAAGAGCTTGATATGGAGTATTTCTACAATTTTTCAAATTGGCTTGCAGAAGGCGGTGGTGATTATGACCCAGTTGATGATTTCTCATCAAAACAAATAGCAGGAAGAAGTCTATTTCTTTCTATGAAAAAAGGTAGTTCTACACATTTTGAAAATGGTGCTACAATTCCTGTAAATGTTTTGAAAGTTTCAAAAAAAGATGATGGACTATTCGTTTTTACAGATGGGTATTTCAATGAAATAGCTAGACAAGGAGCAAAAATCTTACGAGATAGAGACGCACTTTTCTTCGGAATAGAAACGACTTCTATTTATAATGAAGCTCCACCGAACAAGTGTATTTATCTTGCAGAACCTTCGCAGATTTTCGAAGCGTCATTACGGAAGATTTCAAAGATGATAAAAAGACGAGGATAGTTGCTCGTCTTTTTCATTTTGCTATAATGTATGTATGATTGATTGGAAAGTAGAAAAAAGACGGATTGGAGATTTAGTTCCAGCAGATTATAATCCGAGAAAATTATCAGAAAAACAGCGTGAAGATTTAGAAAAAAGTTTGAAGAAATTCGGACTTGCCGAGATACCTGTTATCAATCTCAATAACAACATCATTGCAGGACATCAAAGAATAAAAATTCTTGCAGATTTATATGGAGAAGATTACGAAATAGATGTTAGAGTTCCAAGTCGCCTCCTGACTATAAACGAGGAGAAAGAATACAACATTCGCTCCAATAAGAATACAGGAGATTGGGATTTTGATAAATTGATTACAGAGTTTGATAAAGATGAGTTGGTTGATTGGGGATTTGAAGAATGGGAAATTCCAGAAGATAGTTTTGATTTATCAGATGAAGATTTAGTAGACAAGAACAGAGAGGATAAACAAGTAAAAAAAGTTTGTCCTAACTGCGGATACGAACTATGAGAATATATCTTGCTTACATTTCAGTTTTCGATAGAGTTTCCTCAAAAGTTAAAGAAAAACAAATTCCTTATTCTCTGATTTCTTTTGAAGTGATACGAAGAAAACCTTCTCTTTTCAAGACTATCCAAAGAGTTACAGAATTCAAGCAAGAATTGCTATTGGATAGTGGGGCATTTACTTTTATGGCAAACAATGTAAAAGGAAAAAGTGATAAAATTGACTGGGACTCTTACATTGAAGAATATGCTGATTTCATCAATAAAAACAATATCAATTACTTTTTTGAACTTGATATAGATGTTCTTGTCGGATTGAAAGAAGTTGAAAGATTGAGAGCAAAACTTGAAAATCTTACAGGCAAAAAAAGTATTCCTGTATGGCACGCTCATCGTGGAATTGATTATTGGAAGAAAATGGTTGATGAATATGAATATATTGCTATTGGCGGGCTTGTTCCGCAAGCAAAGGATGTAAGGTATAAGGTAACTCACGACACAATCAAAAAACTTGTAGAATATGCTCACAAGAAAGGAGTAAAGGTTCACGGATTAGGTTTTACAAATCTCAAACAGATGTTTCGCATTCCTTTTTATTCAGTAGACAGCACAAGTTGGGCAGGAGTTCGTTTCGGATATGTAAGGTTTGTGTATAAAGGAAAACATCTTTTAGGGAGAAAAGTTATAAAAAATTTCAATCCACAATATATTCCAGAAATTGTTTACAACAATCTTGAAGCGTGGATTAGTCTTGCAAAATATGCAGACAAGAAAAATTATCCGTATTTTTAATCGAAAAATAACTATGAAGAAAAAAGTATTAGTAGTATGTTCAGGAGGGCTTGATAGCACAGTTCTCTATCACAAATTACAAGCAGAAGGAAATGAAGTAACTCCTATCAATTTTTCTTATGGTTCAAAACATAATCAAAGAGAAAGACAGAGTGCAAGAGAGATATTCGGAGACAAACTCATTGAAATTGATATAGATTTATCCTTTTTGAAAGGAAGCTCTCTTATCAATAGAGATATAGAAGTTCCAAAAGGACATTACGAAGATGAAACAATGAAATCAACAGTTGTTCCTTTCAGAAATGGAATAATGCTTGCGTATGCAACTGCTTATGCAGAAGATAATGGTTTTGACGCAGTAGCACTTGGTTCTCACTTCGGAGACCACGCCATTTATCCAGATTGTAGAGAGAGTTTTTCAAAAGCAATGAAAGAAGCAATCAAAGAGGGAACTTATAACAACATTGAGCTTCTAACTCCATTTTCAAATATAAGAAAAGAAGATATTGTAAAAATTGGAGCAGAACTTGATATTTTAGATATAATGGCGAAAACTTATTCTTGTTACGAAGGGAAAGAAAAGCATTGTGGAAAATGCGGAACTTGCGTTGAAAGGAAAGAAGCGTTTGAGCTTGCAGGAGTAGAAGACCCAACAGAATATCAAGAATAAAGACTTCACCAACCTTGTCGTTGGTGTGTAGGGAAGATAAAGGTTAAGTTATCACAGGGCTACCTGCTGACCGAGCAACGGACTACTAACTGCTTATCAGGTAGAGCATTAGTAAGGAAAATCAAACTAGGCTTTTAGAAGCAATATGCAGTGCAAAGATAACTCCCTACACACTGATGATAAGATTATGATATAATATAGGCATATGGAAAAACAGGAAAAAAAACAGAAAACTCCAAAGAATGGAAAACCTGAAACTCTTTTCAAAAAAGGACAATCAGGAAACCCTAACGGAAGACCAAAAGGAAGAAAGAACTACAAGACAATCTTAATGGAGGCGGCGGAGGAAATTGCAAAGAAAGAGGGCTTCGTAGATGAAAAAGGAAATCCAGATAAAGATTATGTTCTTTCGCTTGTTTTTCAAAAGCACCTTGCACGAGCAGTAAAAGGAGACGCAAAGCACTTTACTATTCTCACAGATAGACTTTTCGGAAAAGTTCCTCAAACTATCAATCTTTCTGTAACAGAAGAAGACCTTGAAGAAGCAAAGCAGAAGTTAGAGCAAATGGTAGATGTATGGGAAGAAAGCGAGTAAACTTAAAGAACAAGGAGGTTCAAGACATTCTCGTTAATCCAGAAAGACGAGCGGAGCGTATCTTGCTCGTAAAGCAAGACTTCAAGGCATACATTTTCGCTTATCTTCAAAAGAAGTTCCAGCTTCCTCCTGCTCCCTTCCACAAGAAACTTATTGAAGACTTACAGGACGACAGCAAGAGGTTCTATGCAGTTATGGGCTTTCGTGGAAGTGCAAAGACGACTATTCTTGAAGCGTATGCAGAATGGCTTTTAGTTACAGGGCGTTCAAACTTCATCGTATGGATTGGAGCAAGCGATACAGACGCAAAAGAAAGCGTAATGAACATAAAAAGCTCTATTGAGGAAAACCCAAAACTCCGTGCAGACTTCGGAATTGATATTGTTACAGACAAGAAAAAGATAGCAGAGAAATGGACGGAAAGTCAGCTTATAGTAGGAAACTCAACAATCATTGCTCGTTCTCGTGGGCAAAAAATTCGTGGACGAAAGTTTAGAAATCATCGTATAGATACAATCATCGTAGACGACTTGGAGGATACAGAAAGCACACGAAACTTGGAGCAAAGAAAGAAAACAAGAAAATGGTTCTTCTCCGAAGTTATCAACGCTACGAAACAAGGAACGCTTGGAGACGATATCAAGGTGGTTATGCTTGGAAACCTCGTGCATAAAGATTGCTTGCTCTCCTACTTGATGAAAAGCGATGTCGTAGATGTATACCGCTTCCCGCTTATAGACGAGAATGGAGAAATCACTTGGAAAGCACTCTTTCCAGATATGGAAGCAGTAGAAAAAGAGAAACAGAAAGTCTTGCTTGCAGGAAAAGGAATGGGAGAAATTATATGGCAAAGGGAATATCTCTTAAAACTTATTGACGAAGAAGACCAAATCATAAAGTATTCCGACATACAGACTTACGACCCTTCTTGGCTACAAAAACCTTTCGTTCAGGGTGGCGTTGGAATAGACCTTGCTATCTCCAAAAAACAAACAGCAGACTTCACTGCTATGGTAAAAGGCGTTGTAGTGAAAAATGATTACGGAGAGCGTAGAATACTTGTGCTTCCAAACGCTATTAGAGAAAGATTAGACTTCTCGGAAACGATACAAAAAGCAATTCAAATCAAAGCAGAAATGCCAGACAATACTACTTTCTTCGTTGAAGATGTAGCGTATCAAAAGGCGGCGATAGAAGTGATGAGAAAGAACGGACTTCTCGTAAAACCTATGCGAGCAACAACAGACAAGCGAAGTCGCTTGATGTCCGTTTCTTCGTATATCAAAAGTGGAGTAGTTTTATTTCCAAAAGAAGGGCTTGATGATATAATAGAGGAAGTAGTGAACTTCGGAGTAGAAGAACACGATGACGGAATGGACGCACTCGTTCACTTGATAACAGGACTAACAGACACCAAAGAAGTAGTATTCATATGAAAAACTTTTTTAGAAAATTGCTAGGCATTGAAGTAAAACCTAGTTTCAGCATTGCTCTCCCAGAGAGTTTTGTAGATAAAAAAACACTCGCTTCCTACAAGAACTCGCTTTATCTCTTTACAGGGATTGAGCGTATTCTTACTGCACTTACAAGGCAAGAAATAGAACTACGAAAATATCTGAACACAGACGGCGAGTATGAAGTAGTAAAAGACCACGAGTTTTTAGACTTCTTCAACAAACCTAACGAAATCCATACGAAAGATGAGTTTCTGCGTATTTTTATTACAAACTACATTCTTTCAGGAGAAGCGTTTGTTCGTAAAGTATTTGATAACGGAAAACTTATCGGCTTGATAAACATTCGTCCAGACCTTGTAGAAGTAGAAGTAAAAGAACAAGATATTATTTACAAAGTTTACTATCCAGACGGAACTTTCAAAACTTACACTCGTGAAGAAGTTTCCCATATTTACAAACCTACGCCAGACAATCCGTTACGAGGTTCAGGTATTCTCACTCCTATCTTTACTCGTGTTACAGCAGAACAAAGAGCAGGAGAGTTACAGAGTAGAAGTTTCATAGGGCGTCCAGAAGGAATTCTTTATGTAGAAGGAGTAGACGCAAAACTTGCAGAGCAAATCAAGAAGCGTGTAAATCATCAATTCAAAGAGGGCGAACCTGTTTTTGTTACAAGCAACGAAACGAAGTTCCAAACTATTTCGCTTTCAAAGAAAGACTTGGAATTCATTGAAAGTATGAAGTTCCTCCGTGAGGACATTATCGTTGCTCTCGGTATTCCAAAAGAGCTTCTCACTCTTGAAGATGTAGGAAAACTCTCTTCAAGCGGAGATAGAGGAATGCGACTTTTTGAAAAGTATACGCTTGACCCATTGATGAAAACTTATCTCGGCTTCTATAACACGGAAATCTTGGACAAGCTCTATGAGGAACCGCTTGCTCTCGTTGCTCCAAATGTCGTTAGACAAGATAGAAAAGAATTGATTGAAGAAGTAACAAAACTTGTGAATGCAGGAGTTATTTCACAGAACGAAGCAAGGCAAGAACTTGGATACGAAGAGAAAGAAGGTTACGATGACTTGAAAGCAACTCCAACACTTTTGAAGAAAATAGAAATCTTCCAGAGGAGAAAGAAACTTCTTGAAAAGACAATCAACACTATCGTGAGAAAGAAACTCTTCAAAGGCGAAGGGCGTTATGTTTACAAAAACCTTGTGAACCGCAATGTAGAAAATCTTGAAAAGCGTTTCCAGAAGAAAGCGAAAAGATATTTTGAAGAACAAAAGAAACGAGTAGTAGAAAACTACAAAGCAGGAAGACACCCTCTTGATATAAAAAGTGAAGTAGAAATCACTTACAACTTCGCAAGAGAAAGCTATGAACAGATAGCAAGGCGAGGGGCAGAGGTTGGAGTTTCGCTCTTGAAAATGATAACAAAGGCACAAGGCGATTATTCAATCTCTCCTGCTGTTCTTCACGAGTTAGAAAGCAGAGCAAGAATGTTTGCTGAAAATGTAGTCGGAGTTACTTATGACGAAGTGATGAAAATCATTGCGGAAGCGGAGCGTGAAGGGCTTGCGATAGATGAAATCCAAACAATGTTAGAAGAAACTTTTGAAGGAATGGCAGAAGTCCGTAGTTCAAGAATAGCAAGAACAGAAACAGGCTTCGTTGCAAATCTTGGCTTGAAAGACGCTTATGAGCAATCTCCTGTCGTTACAGGTATGGAATGGGTAACTGCGAAAGATAATAGAGTTCGTCCAGAACACCAGCTCAATGACGGAGTAGTTGTTCCGAAAGGCGGTATTTATCCGAATGGGGAGCATTTTCCAGCAGAAAAGACTATAAACTGCCGATGTGTGCTTGCTCCTGTGTTAGATAAATGATAAAATAGAGGTATGAATAAAAAGTTTTTAAATGCAAAAATCAAAAGTATAGGCGATGCTTCCATTACTTTCGTTTTTTCAAAAGAAGTTGTAGATAGACACGGAGATGTGATAGATATAGAAAGTGTGAAGTTTGATAACTTCTTGAACAATCCCGTTTTCCTTCCACAGCATAGAAGCAATGAGCTTCCTATCGGAAAAGTAACTCGTATCTGGGTAGAAGACAAAGCAGACGGAAAAGAACTACTTGGAGAAGTAGTTTTCGCTGTAGATGAGTATCCGCTAGCAAAGACTTATTATAAACTCTACAAGAATGAGTTTCTCAATGCAGTTTCTATTGGCTTTCTTCCAGGACGAGTAGAACAAATGGAAGTAAACGATAGCGTTGTTACAATTATTTATGACGCAGAACTACTTGAAGTGTCCGCAGTTTCCATTCCAGCAAATCAACTTGCACTTGCAGTGAGAAAAGGAATTGACATTACACCTTTTAAAAAGGAAGTGATAGAAGAAGCAAAGAAGCTCGCTATTCAATCACAAGAGTTATTAAAAGCTCTTGAAGCTGAGGAAAAGAAAGTTGATGTGATTACAAACTTTCCAAAAGTAGAGAAAAAGAAAAAAGCAATTCGCTATCTCTTGAAAGCGATTAGAAACATTCAATAGACTTTCCAAAGTAAGATATCAGAGGGCTTGACCCTCCGCTACTCCTGAAAGGGACTGGAATTATTCGTTATTTACTAACAAAATATGTTTTATAAAATTATTGACGGAAAAAAAGTTCTCGTAAATGCCAAAGGAGAAGTTATCAAGAACGCAGAAGGCGAGGCAGTAGAAGTTTCTGATGAGAACCTTGAAGAGTATTCCGAAGACAAAGAAACAGAGGAAGATGATGAAGTAGTTGAGGAACTCAAAGCATACTTCAAAACTCTTTCCGCTGATATCGCTTCACAGGCAGGAAAGAAAGTAGAGGAAGTGCAAGGAAAACTTTCAAAAGAATTTCTTGATGAACTCCGCTCTCTTACAACTCCTGAAAAGAAGCAAGAAGGAATTGACGCAGAAGAAATTAAAACACTTCTTAAAGAGGTAAAACTTGGAAAGAAGCGAAATGTAGCTTTCAATGTGAAGACACTTTCCGAGCTTAACTCACTTACAGGAGATGTTATTCAACCTGACCGCGACCCAGCAATCGATGAACCTGTAAAGCGAGACCCTTATCTCTTCGAAGTTGCTCGTTCAGAAACTACAAACTCCGATAAAATTGAGTGGGTAGAAGCATTCAATGCACAAGGAGAACCTGCTGACACAGCAGAGCTTGCAACTATTCCAGAGCGAGATTGGGACTTCAAGACCGTGCGTGAGGAAGTGCGAAAGATTGCAGTGCTTGGAAAGAACTCAAACGAAATTCTTGAAGACGCACCACAGCTTGTAGCATTCCTTCGTGATGAACTTATGTCTTCTCTTAAATTGAAGACAGAGGAGAAGTTCCTCAAAGGAACAGGAACTAACGAGTGGAATGGACTTCTCAATCGTGTTCCTACATTCTCCGCAGGTTCACTTGCAAATACTCTTCAAAACGGAAGTGCAAATTATATTGATGTTCTCCGTGTCGCTATCTCACAGATTAGAAAGGCAGGAAAAGGTTCAAAAAGGTTCGTTCCTAACGCTATCTTTATGAACCCAGAGGACACTGTGAAACTTGACCTTGCAAAGGATAGCAACGGAGCATATGTTCTTCCTCCTTTCACAGCACCAGATAGAACAACTATCAAAGGTGTAAGGATTTACGAAACTCCTCTCATTGACGCAGGAAACTTCCTCGTTGGAGACTTTACAAAGGTTGCACTCGTAACTCGAAGAGGATTTACTATTCAGGCTTCCACAGAGAACTCTGATGACTTCGAGAAAGATATGGTAACCTTCCGCATTACTTATCGTGGAGCAATCAAACTCAAAACAAACGATAACGGTGCATTCGTAAAGGGAGTATTCGCAACAGCAATCGCTGACCTTGAAGCAGATGCGTAGTATGATTTCCGCAGGAAATTATCTCGTGAAAGGAGAGTATACTGCAAAGGTTCTTGGAGTTCACGAAAATGGAACGATAGAAGCAACGAAATGGCACAAGACAAAAAAGGAAGCAAAGAATGATAAGGTTGTAGGGCTTCGCCTTTCTGACATCAAAGAACTTGGCATAAAAGTAGAGAAAAAGAAGAAGGATTAGCGTCCTTCTTTTTTTTGTGATAAAATAGAGATATGACGAACATAAAGATTTACAGAGGAGATATAGAAAAACTCAACTTCGTCTTCACGAAAGATAATGCTCCGATAGACATCACAGGTTACACCGTGACGCTGACAATTAAGAAAGAGAAAGGGGGACAGCTTGTCTTGCAGAAACAGCAGACAACGCACACTGACCCTACAAACGGAAAGACAGAGATTGTTCTTGATAGCACGGATACAGACTTGGAAGAGGGCTTCTATGTCTACGATATCCTTTTAGAAAAAGGAACGGAATTCAAAAAGACTATTCTCGTAGATAGAATAGAAATCTTGAAAACAGCACGATGAGTAACATAGCAACGACAAACATTTTCCCGAAAGTCGTTGATGAAGAAATTAAGGTTGAAATACGAACGCATAACTTTTCTATCAATCTTTCGGAGGAAATCAAAGCAGAAGTCTTACAGCATACTTTCCAGATAGAAACAGATTGTCTTATTACGAGTGCGAAGTGGGGGCAGATACAGGGAGATATTGATAATCAAACAGACTTGAAAGATGTTCTTGATAGCAAAGCAGACCTTGTAAATGGAAAAGTTCCAGCTTCTCAACTTCCGTCCTATGTAGACGATGTTTTGGAATTTGACACTTTTGCAGACTTCCCAACGACAGGAGAAACAGGAAAGATTTATGTAGACAAGGAAAAGAATGAAACCTATCGTTGGAGTGGCTCGCAGTATGTAAAGATAGGAAGCAGTGGCTCAAAAATAGGTTGCCAAGACTTCCACTACGATTTCTCCCAACCTGACTACGATTATGTAGGAGGAGAGAACAAGGACGGAGTTTTCCAAATCAACCGCTATACCAAAACCCAACCCATAACTATCTCCTACGCTTTCGGAGATTGGAATAATCGTTATTCGCTAACTTATACAAACATATGACTTACGAAGAAGCAAAGACAAAGTTCACATTTGAAAAAGACAAGGCTGACTTCATTTATAACAATGAAGGCTATGTAACCTTTGATACTTTCCAAGTAGAACCGACAACAACCTTCTCGGAGATATTTCAAAACTCAATTCCATTCACTGAATACATGGAACTGAAACTCACGAAAGAGGGTATTCAAGATGAAATCATCAAGAAGCAAGAGCGAATTGCAGAGCTTCAAGGAGAGATAGAAACTCTCAATCAAGAAATCGCAGAGCTACAAGCTCGACTATAAAGAATTATGGCTACAAATTATGACGCAACAAACGACATACTTACAGTAGGAGATGGGACAAAAACAAATCCCATTACTTTCGAGGACTTATACAACATCGACCAAGCGAACGGTTGGGGGGTAGTCAAAAAGCAGGGTGATAGGCAATATGAAATCACAAGTCATTTTCAAATCATAAATGGATACCTAAGAGATAAAAACGCACAAATCCTTCTCTCAAAACAAGATTTAGATTTCAAAATCTACTACAATCATTCAGGGATACACTTAGGAGAGTTAGACCCATACGGAAACCCTGTAAACGGTTGCACATTAGACGCTCCCAACATTAAGTATCTCAGACCCTACAACATCAACCGTATTGGAGATGTCTACTTCTACGACAGCAAAATAAATCTTCCAACAGACCTCACACTCTATCAAGAAAGTAATGCTTTCCTCAAATTGCTTGGAAACGAAATCACGGCAAAATCAATGACGGTAAAGAAACACTTTGAAATAAGAGGAAACTACTTTCCAAAACAGATGGACAAATTCATTTATCCAGCATCAGCAGGGAGCGGAGTGCATGATAGCATCTCAGATAATCATATCGTGTCAGCTTCCACAGGAATAGTCCACTACGCAAGAGATAACAACTCGGCAACTGAAATCTACAGGAATATCAGAATAGACCACACACAAATAGCAGACATTCTCCTCTACACACGACCAGAAAACACACCACTTTATCTAGTGGATTGTATCTTCCCACATGCAGATGATAGCTTGGTAATCAGCAGACAATATAATTATGAAACCGATGTCTATGTTCAGCATAGCTTTGACCCTGTTTTCTATGATGCACAAGGAAACCTCCTCGTAGGATACGATGTAGAACTCAAAGATGCAGACGGAGATATAGTATTCCAAGATAGCACGAATGTAGAGGGAAAACTCAACAACGGAGCAAAAGATGTTACAAATTACCGCTATCATTTTGTTCAAAATGGCTTACAGATTGAAAACAAAAACCCTCACACTCTCCATATCACAAAAACAGGAGAGCTTGATGTAACGATGAAGCTCGTTATAGATAGAAAAATGGGAGAAGTCCCTATTGTCGTAGACCCTGTGAACAATGTGCATTCGTTTGACGATGTCTACGATGCGGTGCTACAAGTTCCAGAAGAAGTATGGAAAGAAGACAGCACACAAGACTTCGGAGATGACAGTATGGGAGAACTTGTTAAAGAAACAAACATTCACGCAAAATTAGCAGACCAAAACACATTCGTAAATCAACAACAGTAATATGACAGCAAGAAAGAAAGAACCTGCAACGATAGGAGAAATACAAATCGTATTGGAGCAAATCTTGGAGAAACAAGATGAGCTTTTGAATATGATGAGAAGCACTGAAAATCAAGTGCAAGCAAATACTGCTTTTCGAATCCGCTATCAAGATGAAATTCAAAATACAAGTCTTGAAGCGTTAGACAAAAGGTATGCTTCGAAGAGTGTGGAGTCTGATGTGAAGAAGGTTGGCTGGGCTATCATTTCAGCAGTAGTAGTCGGACTGCTGAATATATTATTCGGTAAACATTACTAGGTATATGTTTAGAATCATCGGTTATATTTTAGGAACACTCATCTTTATTCTACTTTCAATAGTAGGAGTGTTCTATACGCTTATCAAGCACCTTGTGAAAGGAGATTACTCTTTCAAAAAGCAGTTTCTCCCTATCTTCAAAAACCTTGCTCTTGTCTTTGATGGCTTTGCAAATGCAACGGCGGGAGAACTCTTAACAGATATGCTTTTGAAGCATAGAAAAGACGGAGATGTATATCATAATGCAGTGAAATATAGTAAATACTTTCACACAATCTCCGCTATCACAGGAGTAAACAAAAAGAAAGGAACACTTGAAAAAATAGGAAAGCGTTTCAACGCCATGCTTGATTTCTTCTTAGGGGCGAATCACTCTATCAACGCAATTAACGAATGTATAGATTATGAATGCAAGAGAAACTAACACATACAAGCGATTGAAGAATAGTCCGCAGGACAACTTCCCTCGCTGGATTATTGTCCACCACACAGGTGGAACAGATAAGTATCCGCTAGCAGATACCTCTCATCACACCGCAGAGATTATTGAGCAATGGCATTTATCAAAAGGTTGGGACGGAATTGGGTATCACTTCGTCATAGAGAAAGACGGAAAGATAGCACGAGGGCGTCCTGAACATTATCACGGAGCACATACTCGTGGAAAGAATTTAAGCTCAATTGGAATTGTTCTCACAGGAAACTTTGACGCTTTTCTTCCTACGAAAGCACAGCAGGAAGCTCTGAAAGAAGTGTTAGAGTATCTCGTAAAGAAGTATCGCATTTCCAAAAAGAAAATTGTTCCTCATAGAAAGTTCGCTCGTAAAACCTGCTACGGAAGAAAGCTCTCTGATGATTGGGCAAGGAAACTTCTTCAAGAGGAAAATTGTTTGAAGAAGTATAGCAACGAACAGCTCTTGCAAGAATTGATGGAGAGGTTAAAATAATAATGCCGAAAAGGCAATATATAAATACTTCGAATTTATATAGTTCATATTTTATATAATTATTCGTAAGCATAGATTGCTATTGAGTAGCAATTGCGTTTCGATGTGTGTAAAGAAGGAGCGGATTTCGTCCGCTTTTTCTTTTATGGTAAAATAGAGATAGAACCTTAAAACTTTCAAAAATGAAGCGTCCTGTCCAACAATGTCCGAAATGTGGAAGAGTGAGAAAAATGACCATTCACCACATTTACCCAAAGACACACTTCAAGGGAAGAAGTGAAACTGCTTACATATGCCGAGAATGCCATAATGAATTGGAGCATTTCATAGAGCAACACGAGGGAAGAAACAGAAAAGGAAAACGAAACAAACTCCCTGCTCAAATGTATGTTTCCCTTTATGAAGCATTCATCGGAAAAAGAAAACTTAATGTGCGTGTAAAAGGTGCGAAATAGCACCTTTTCTTTCCTCTCGGAAATAAAATAAAATAGAAGTTTTGTCCATAGCAATTCTGAAAACAATATAATATAATTATAGTGTTACAAGTTAAGTTAAGAATTATTATATGAAAAAGTTTTTGATGTTAGTTCTTCTTCCTCCGCTTTTGTTAGTAGTCCTTCCAAAGGATTTGATAGCAAAAGACTTCACAGAGGAAACGAAGAATATCCAAGTAAAAATTATTCGTGAAACTCCACGAAGTTACATAGAAAAGAAGTTCGGTAAAGACGCTCGTATTGCTCTTGCTATTGTTTCCGCTGAAAGTAGTTGGAATGAAGAAGCAGTAAACAAGAACAAGAACGGAAGTATTGATGTAGGACTTTTTCAAGTAAATTCTATTCACGGATACGACATAGAAGACTTGAAAGACCCGTTCTACAACATAGATATTGCCTACAAGATTTTTAAGAGAGATAGTTGGAAAGCGTGGGCAACTTACAATAATGGAAGATATAAAAACTTTTTGAAATAAAAAAATCTGCTATAATGAGATTGCAGGAGCAAACCTGCGGTAACATTCAAGTTATGGATTATATCCTCTGCGTATCCAAAAAAACATTCACACCAGAGTGTTCGTCTATAACTTCGTCCGCCTCTCTGTGCTATTCCTTCGAGGGTAGTGTGGAGAGGTAAATGAAAAACATTGCTTTTCTACAACGATGAGTGCCGTTAAGCACGCCTAGAAGAAAAGAAGCTGGTATGACTTCTTTTCTTTTTTTTGTGATATAATAGATATATGTATACGACAGAAGAAAATGTAAAAGATTTTACACAGATTGAAGAGAATAGCGAGAAAACAAACTACTTGATAAAAGTTGCTTCCGATATGATAGACAAATATCTCGGCTACAAGGCAGGGGGAAGTAACGATGTGCAGAAAGTCTTTCTTGGACAAGGACATAGCACATACTTCTTCAATGATGTTTTTCACGACTTCCAAAAGGTAGAAAAAGACGGAAACGAGATTGATATTTTCCTAGTAGAAGACGGCTTCTTCCTGATTGAAAGAAAGAACGGAGTTTTTGATAAGGGACAAGAGTTCACACTCTACGCAAAAGAAGGACGCTTTCATATTGATTGGGAAGGACAAAATCACACGCTTCCAAAAGATATTGAGCACGCTTGTGTTCTCTTGGTTGGTATGCTTCGTGAAGGAGCAACAAATGAAATTATCAGTGGAGCGATTAAGAGTGAAAAGACTTCGCAGTATTCCGTAACTTATGCAGATATTCCTACTTCTTCGCAGGAGTTTATCAAGGTGAAGTCTATTCTTGACCGCTACAAACTTCCTTTTGTATTTTAGTATGTTTACTTCATTATTAAACAAAGAAATATCAATCTTGGAGCGTGTGAGGACAAAGAATGCTATTGGAGAAGCAGTAGAAAGTCTTGTTCCGAAAGGAGTAGCAAAAGGACGCTATGAAAAACTAGGAAGGGAGAAAGTTATCCGTGAAGGGTATACGCTTACGACAAATGACTACATTTTCTATTTCGATAAAGATGTAGATGTAGCGTTATCCGATTATCTGGAAGTGGACGGACAAAAGTTTGAAATCTTGGAAGTTGAGTTGATTTATGGAAAGTCCGCTCCGCACCATAAAGAAGTATTCGCAAGGGCTTATGAAAGATGATATAAAACTTATCAACAAGACTTGGAAGTTCATCAAGAAGCTGGACGAAGCACAAAGTCTTGCATTGGAACGAGTGCTACGAAATAGTCAAAGGCAAGTTATTCTCTCGTTTACAAAAAACTTTCCTATTCATCAAAAAGGTATTCCTGTTACTCCTGAAAAGTCGCCTATTGATACAGGACGATTGAGACGCTCTATCAAAGCAGAGCAAAAGGACGGAGAGGAAGGGAAAGTCTACACGAATGTAGAATACGCCGCCGAAGTGGAATACGGAAATACAAGAATGCCACCTCGTCCGTATTTTAGGAAAGGAATGAAAGACGCCGAAGAGTATAACAAGCGTATCATTGCAAGCGTATTAAAAGAATTCACGAAAGATGTTTGAGTATGTATATCAAAAACTAAATAGCATTCCTGATGTGGAAGTGTTCGCTCTGGAAGTTCCGAAGGGAGTTACTTTTGAAAAAGCGATTATCTTTTATCCGTTATCGTCTTCTTATAACTTTATAGGAAAACAGACAGAAGTGCAGATTTCTATCTTCGCAAAAACAATGTTAGAAACTGCTTCGCTTGTGAAAGAAGTGGTAAAGATTTTCGCTAACAAAAGGGACACAGGGCAAGTATTATCCACGCAGGTTGTATCTTCACAGGAGTTCGTTCTGAAAGACGGAGACTACTATCAAGGAGTAGTTGAGATAAAAGTTCTCTCTACAAAAGAGTTGGAATAGTTTCTCTCTTGTGATACAATATAGATATGGCAAGGAAGAAATACAAAGTGCTTGCTACAACAAACACTCTTTACGAAGGAAAGTTCGTAAAGGCAGGAACAATTATTTCTGTTCCGAAATCTTATTATCAGCGTATCATCTCTGAAAGAGATAATCAGTTCAAAGCATTATGAGTCAAACTACTATCCAAAAAAATAACTCAATCCGTTTCGGTTCAATCCGTTTAGAGATTGGAGAAAGTCTTTCATCTCTCGTAGATGTAGGAGCGTTACGAGATATTTCGCTTAAATCAAAAGCGGAAGTAACTGCATTGCAGTTTGATAACACTCCCGAAATTAAGACTTTCATCGATGGGGACAAGTTCTCTCTGGACGCTACACTTGTAGAAATCAATGCAAACAACCTTGCACTACTCAATAAAAATTGGGTAGAAATTACAAGCGTTGCTGGAACTCCTGTGTCAGGAGCAACTCAAACGCTTGCGAATGGTGCTTGGAAGTTTGATGAGGTTTACGAGTTAGAAGGACAGAATGCAGACGGAACTGCTCCTACAATCAATTCTGTTACAGGAAGCACTGATGGAGCAACTTCCGACTACACTCTTGTAAAACTAGGGAATGGAAATTGGGGAATTGCTATCAAGAGTGGAGGTTCTATCACAACCGAAGCACAAGATGTCGTAGTTGATTACGACTACACTCCTTCCGCTTCAAAGAAAGTTACTTTCAAGACAAACGGAATTCTTGGAGAAATGTTTATGAGAATTACGAACACCAATCAAGACGGAAAGAAATGGACAAAGACTTTCAAAGGAGTTGCAAATATCACGCCTCTTGAAATCTCTTATCCTTCCGACCACGAGAATGAAGTAGCAACAACTCCTATCTCGCTTGAAGGATATGTGATTGATTGGGTAGACGAACAACAAACAACATAGCGTATGGAATATCCCTACAAAGAAAGGGGTTTCCACAAAGTTGAAGTAAAGGAGCGAGAAGGTGGAATTAGAACCTTTCTCGTTCCTTTTGAGCTTATAGTGGAAGACCTTGAACGCTTGCTTGAAAGGCAGATAAAAATCGAGGAGATTTTAGAAGAGGAGGTAGATATTTTAGAAGAACCTGAAACTGCCATTGATAAGATACGGCTTGTGCATAATCTCCTCTTGGAGCAACTCCTTATCTTGTTTGAAAGACACAACGAAGTAACACTTGATTGGTTGCGTAAAAACATTTCGCTTGAAGAAGCACAAAGGATACTTCAATTTTTTGAGAATGAACGCTTTTATAAAGGAGAAGGTGGGACGGCTCAAAAAAAAACAAAACTCTCCGAGAATTGAGACAGATAATTACTTTTCTTGTTCGTAATGGCTTTTCCTTGATAGAAGTGAGGAAGCTCTACATAGACGAAATGATTGAGTTTTACAACATTCTCTTGGAGCAGTTAGGAGCGAAAGAGAAAACTACTAACGACCCTGACGAGGTTAAACGATTTTTTGAAGGCTTATGAAAATAACATTAGGAGAACTACTCTATAAAATAAAAGTAACAAAAGATAAGAACTTCGATATTGGAATGAAGAAGGCGGAAAAGTCTTTCCTGAAAGTTTCCAAAAGTACAGGAAAAATGAAGAAAGGACTTTCCAAACTCACAGGAAGTTTCAAAGGTTTTGTTTCAAAACTGATGAATGTAAAAACTCTTATCGGTGGCTTTCTTGTTGGTGCAGTAGCAAGACTTACAGGAGAGTTTATCAATCTTGGAGGAGAAGCACAAAAAATAGAACAGACTTTTGATATTCTCAATCAAACGCTTGGAGAGAGTGCAGATGTTTCTCTTAAAAAAATGAGAGAAGCAACACGAGGACTTGTTTCTGATTTAGATTTGATGAAAGCAGGAAACAAACTCGTTTCTATGCACCTTGCAAACAATTCTGATGAAATGGCAAAACTTGCAAAAATGGCTGTTACTCTTGGTGGAGCAATGGGAAAGGACGCAGTTGGAGCAATGGAAGACTTCGCACTTATGCTTGCAAATCAGTCTATTCCACGACTTGATACTTTCGGTATTTCTTCTGGACGAGTGCGTGCAAGGATTGAGGAACTCCAAAAAGCAAACAAAGGAATGACACGAGAGCAGGCTTTCTTGAATGCTGTTATGGAGATTGGAAGCAAGAAAATGGAGCTTCTTGGAGATAAAACATTGACGACAAGTGAGCGTATCCAGCAGATGAAAGTAAAGTTGCAGAACTTGAAGACAAACATTGCAAAAGCAGCACTTCCAGCAGTGGAAAGTCTTGTAGAACAATTTACAGGCGTTATAGGTGGGGCAGAGATGTCCAGTGAACAAGTAAATAAACTTGCATTCACGATGTATAAAGGAGCGAATTATTTTGTCGCTTTCTTAAAAACGCTTGGTCTTCTTGGTAAGGGATTAAAAACATTTGTGGGTGTTTTAGGCAGAGTGTTAGCTGGTATAATTCAAGGAATGGAAGATGTTGGGAACACTGTATTAAAAACACAAGAAGCAGTATTACTTTTTATATCAGGAAAGTTTAAGAAAGGTAAAGAAGCATTTTCATCTATAGATTTTAAAAAGACAAAGTTTGTTTTTAATGATTTAAAAAATTTCTTTAATAAACAAGGAAATGATATAAGTAAACAGATTGAAAATATCTACGATAGCTTTGATAAAGCACACGGAAAGGGCTTCAAGAAGTTAGTTGATAAAAAAGTAGATGTTTCTTCTATTATCGCAAAACAGAAAATGCGAAATATGATACAGAAGCAAGTTGCTCCTGAACCTGAACCTGTTCGTAAGAAAAAAGTTGAAAGAGTGAGTGCAAAAGAAGCGAAAGACTTCATAGAAGTAAAAGACGACTTACTGAAAGCATACGAAGAAGTGGACGCAAAGAAGCGAAAAATAGAGGAAGACTTTACGGCTTTCATCAAAGAGCAAAACAATCAACGCTTACAGAGTTACAGAACATACTTGAACTACTCCGTAGGAATGATAAAAGGACTTCGTCACCAATATGAGCAACTTTACAAACTGCAAGAAGACCACCTCGCAAAAGTAACAAATGTTACGACAAATGTTTCTATTGACGGAGGAGTGAAAGGTGGCTTCACCGCAGAAGAACTTTCTAACATTCTCGGCTTCGAGATAAAGAAAAAACTATGATTGGGCTTGAAATAAAAATTAAAAACAACGAAACAGGAAAGGAGATTTTCTTGAATAAGAGAGTAGGGAATGAGATTATCGCTCTTCAAGAGTATCCTGTCTTCGCTTCCGAAATACAAGAAGAAAAAGAGATGAGGTTGTTTCGGCACGGATACTTTCGGCTTCCTTCTTTCTATCGTGGGAAGTCTATTGTTCTCACAGGGCTGATTGTAGCGGACACAAACGATAGAGTAGAGGAAATCAAAAGAGATATTGAGGAAGTTTTCATTCTTCCGAAAGACGGAGAAGGAGTTACGATTTCCTTTACTTACGGCGGAGTTACAAAAAGAATTGAAGCAACGCTTCGCAAGGCTATCTCTTGGAATAGAAAGCTCAAAGAAGCAAACAAACTTGACTTCCAGATTATGCTTTCCTCTCCGTCCTCTTTCTTTATCGTAGATGACCCGAGCAGAGATGACCTTGTAACGATAGGAACGCTTGGAAAGAAGTTTACAGGGATTTCCTTATGGACACATCTTCCTTTCACGCTTTCAGATAAGTATCTCAACATAGAACCTTTCACGGAAAACTTAACTTATCTTGTCTTTCCTATTGTAAAGCTCCGTGCAGACGGAAATAAAATTATCAATCCTCGTTTTGAAAATCTTACAACAGGCGACTACATTGAGTTTACTTATACGCTTGAAGGAAGCGACTTTATAGAAATGAACTTCCTTACAGGAGAAATGAAGAATGCAAACGGAAAAGAGGTCAGTGGATACGCAAGTGAGAGCAAAGGAGATTTCCGTTTAGCAAGTGGACAGAATGACTTGCTCTATACTTGCTCCAATTTCAATTATCAGAATGCTCATTTTGAGATAAAAACAAAGCAAATTAGCGTATGAGGATTTTCATTTTTGATACACAGGGAAGCAAATTAAAGCTCATTGTTCCAGCAGAACAAATAAAAACACTTTCATATTCTAACTCTCTTTTTTCTGATGGAAGTGCAAGTTTTTCAGTTGATGAAAATGATGAAGATATTTTGAAAGGTGGAATAATGGAAACTATGCAAAAAGCAATCTCTTTCCGTGAGCAAGTTTTCATAGAAGATGAAGGAAAAATTGTATGGGGAGGTTCAATTATTTCCACAAAGATACACGGACAGCAAAGCATCTTTTCCTTGAATGGAACACTTACAGACTTGAAAAGAGTTACAGCTTCTCAATCTGTCTATGAAGGAAGTGTGAATGAAGTGCTACAACAAATGTTCCCACAGAAAGGAATTGAATTACACGAGGCAAGCAATGTACTTGGAGATATTTCTATCAAAACAAACTCCTCCGACACGATACATTCTGTTCTGGAAAAGATTTTACGAACAGTGCTTGCTCGTAGAAAGATTGTTTACGAAAAAGACGGCTTGAAAGTGAAGAAAAAGATTTTAGTGCGAGGTATCAAAGGGGTAAAACCCGAAGGAGTAGGAAAACTCTACGAAGATGAGTATTTCTCCGCTGATATTATTTCTCGTTGGAGGAACAACATTATAGACTTCTCTTACTCGGCAGATATGTCCGACCCTGTTACAAAAGCTATTGTTTACTACAAAGATGACAACGGAGTTGAGCGTAAAGTAGAAAAAGAACTCTTCACAGAGTTTTATGGAGTATATGAGAAAGCGTTTATGCTTCACTTTATTCACAAGAAAGAAGACGCAGAAAGTTTTGCAATGAATTCATTACAACCTTATTCATTTTCTGTAGATATCAAAACTCTTGATAATTCTTTTGAGATAGGAGATAGAGTTCCTGTATGGTTTGTGTCAAAGACAAATTCTTTCGTTGGAATCAAAGATGATAGAATAAAATATATTTCATCTCCATTTCGTGTGAATCAAAAGAAGGTTACTTTCAAAAATGGCGAGAGAGTAGTTAAATATATTCTAGGAAATGCTTTATTTCCATTCGGAAACTCTATCGTTGAAATAGTTTCAAGAAACAAGCAAGATACACGAGAAATTAGAAGTATGATATAATAGAAGTAATATGATTTATTTTTTAGATAGCACAAACAGAAAATACCACGACAAAGAATTGAATGCTCTTCACAAAATACTTTTTGAGAACGGCTTCTTCAATTCTAACAATCTCTCTCTTTCCGATTGGGAAACGCAGGGGGATTTCGCAGTAGTTCCTTCGGCAGTTGATTTATCTGTCCTTCTGAAAGCAGGGCTTGCTGTGAACGAAGTTCTTGGGCAGAAAGTGATTATTGAGAACGATAGCGACAAGTCGCTCACTATTTCCTCAAACTCTTCTGGAAGCGACCGCTATGATACGCTCATTATTCGCATCAAGAAAACGCTCATTCAGAATGACCAAATAAACGAGGACGGAACAAACATAATCTCTTTTGAGATTTTAGAAGGAGGAACTGCTCCGCTTACAGACGCAGAGATACAGACATTGATTGCTGATGATATTTTCATTCGTGTAGCTGATATTCGCATAGCAGACGGAGCAACAACTCCTAGTGAAGTGATAGACAAGCGAGTGCTTGTGAAAGGTGTTGCTTCATACAAACCGACTTTTGAAAAGGTAAACTTCAAAGAAGATAGTGAAACAGATAAGGAGATTGGAGATTTCTGGGTAAGAAATGGAAGTCTTTTCTTAAAAACTTCAAGCGGAGTGATTGAGTTTGCTTCAACGAAACTTGATTTCTATGGGGTGATTTTAGAGCAGACGACAGGAAACTCTTATGTGAATTACAATGGAGAAAAAGTTGGAGAAGCAAGAACAAACAAATTCAATTCTGAAAGTGAAACAATCACAACAGAATGGTTTCAACCTTTCATCGCAGGGCAATCAGTAGGGCAAATCTGGCTAAAAAAAGGAGACAATGACCCAGACGGAGTTGGAGATGCGGTAATAAAAATTACCGAAGTAACAACTGATGGAAATGGAGTAAAAATCCCGTCAACGGTAAAAGAAACTTTCACTTTCGGTGGTAGTGAATGGGGAGAACTAAAAGAAAATCGCTTTTTCAAAATCATCACTGATAGCTCTCTCTACACACAAGGAACGGAGTATGGGGTTCTCTTCACAAACACATTGAATTCAAATGGGAAGGAAGCTAGACTATGTCTTACAGAAAAAGGACAAAATCAAGGAGCAACAAAAATCTATCGTAGACCTACTAGTGGTGACCTTTTCTATGAGCAAAATGCGACTTTTGCAATGAAAGTTGATACAATTTCAGAAATTCCTTTCGGGAAGGATACTGATTACGAAAAAGTCGCACAGACTTTTCTTGGAGTTGGTTCGCTTTCAAAAATCATCTTACAAAAAGGAGAAGATGTAGGCTCGCCTACGGAGAAAGTGAAATGTTTCATTCAAGAATTTGATGAAAGCACAAAAACACTTGTAGGTGATGTGATAGCAGAAGCGGAAAATGAATGGAAAGATGATGAGATTGTTTTTGAGTTTTCAACATATCTTGATAAATCAAAGCGATATGCTTTTGTGTTGGACACTCCGACAAAGTCAGATACAGATTACAGAAAAGTGCAGTATTCAAATCTCGTAGACGGATATGACGATGGAAAACTTTATAGGTATGATGGAACTCAATTCATTGAAGAAAATTATGACTTATGGTTCAAGATAGTTGGAGGAAAGAGTGATGTTTTTGTGAAAACAGACGGAAGCGGAAAAATTCCAGAAGAACTTTTGCCAAAGCAGACATTAGTAGTTGAAGAAACACGAATTCTTTTCAACAAGTCTCAAAATTCACAAGCTGGAAATCTTATGGCTCTTGCAGTGTCTCCGAATGGGAAATTCTTGGCAGCAATACGCCATAATGGAACAAATTCAAGCAATAGTAAATTGTATCTCTATGAGATAATTCAAAGAACTTTGAAGTTAAAAACAATCATTTCTATTGGTGCAACAAATACAACTTACGGGCTAGCTTTTCAAGGAAATGAAAAATTGCTTCTTGTAAAAAGAGATAGCTATACAAGAAAATTATATGTGATAAGTGATTTTACTTCTACTACTCTTCCTACGGAAGTTCATTCAAGTGGAGCTGCATATCCATATCTTTTCTTTGATGAAGTAAAAAATAAAATCTTTTTAAAGAATTCATCAACAGATAAATGGCAGAAAATCAATGCTGATGATTATTCCGATGAGCTTGAAGTTTCGTTGTCTAACTTGCCAACAGCGGATAATGAGAGAATGCCGTCTGGAACTTTTCGCAGAAAGCTTTTCTATCTCGATTACGATAATATCAAAGTATATGAAATGACTCATAGTGGATATGATTTAGTTGAAACAATTAGTTTTGATGATTTAGCAAAAGATTTCTATGGAACTTCGTCTAGAAATTATAGACGAGTCGTTCACCCATATGAAGATGAAATTGTAGTCTTGCAGAAGATTTTCCAGAAAGAAGCTGGAAGTGATAAATTTGTGGAAACTTATCATCTCTATTCAATAAAGCGTTAAAAACGCTTTTTTCTTTTTTTTATTTTGCTATAATATAATTACCTTCAAGAGAAGGCATTATTCGTTTAATAAAAAAGTATTATGATAGCAATTTTCACATCACCAGAAGTTCTTGCAGAGATTTTGAAAACTTATCACATTTTTCTCTAACGGCTTATGGACTTCATACCAAACTTTACGCAAATTCCAAACATTGTGTTTGATGAATTGATGGCGGAATTATCGACTTGTGAATTGAAAATACTTTTGTATCTCATTTACAAAGGTGGTTTAGAAAAAAGAGTAGAGATTTCAACTCGAAAACTCATAGAAGATGTTGGCTGTTCGGCAAGTATTTTTCACCCTTCTATTAGAAAACTCATAGCAAGAGATTTAGTTATGAAAGGAGAAAGAAGAAGCGATAGAGAAGTATTCTCTCTACTCAATAAAAAGAATTCAAAAAAAGGTTGTTTATTTTGTGGAATAGACGATATTCCACTTGAGAGACATCACTTTCCAATCAGGAGAGTAGATGGAGGAAAGGAAACTATAAAACTATGTCCGAATTGCCATAGAAAGTTTCACGAGTTAGCAGATTATACATTTCCTTATAGGGTAAAATTATGAATGATAACGGATACATAAACATTCAAGGTTGGATGATAACAAGACTTGGATTGAAGGGAAATGAACTCATTCTCTTCGCACTTATTTATGGCTTTTCGCAGGACGGGCAATCTGATTTTCACGGAAGTATTACATACATTCAGAAAGCGTTGCAGATTTCCAGACCTTCGGTTGTTAGTCTTTTGAAGAAGTTACGAGAAAAAGGATACATTCAAAAAACGAAGGAAAGTCATTACAGAGCGGTAGTAAAGAAACTTAACTACCCTCTAGAAAAGGTAGTTAAGAAACTTAACCACACTAGTAAAGTTTCTTTACTACCTACTAGTAAAGAAACTTTACTGAATAATAATAATAATAATAATAATAATAATAACGAGCAAAGCTCGGAGTTCTCTTTTGATGAAGAAGTGAAAAAACTTGAAGACAATCCTCGCAGAGATTTGAATATAATCGCTTACTATATGCGAAAGCGGAGGAACTCTCTTCTTCGAAAGATAAAGAACTATCAGCAATTCAAAATCTTTTTGCGGAGGCATTTACGACCTGCGAAAGATTTGAAAGTTTACACAGACGAGCAAATTGTTTCCGCTGTGAAAGAAATAGAACGGAAGTATAGCGGAATTGATTGGACGCTCGAAACATTACTCAAAGAATTAACAAAGTGAATTATGAAACTATCGGTATATCTCAAAGAGTTAGAAAAGATACAGAAGCTCTATGGAGGCAATCTTGAAATTGTCTACTCCGTAGATGATGAAGGAAATACTTACAATCCTGTGCTATTCGCTCCAACTATTGCGAAAGTTGAAAAAGTGAAAGCATTTATGGATAGCGACGACTTCGATTTTGAAACAGAAACACCGAATGTAGTTATAATCAACTAGGCGTATGGCGAGAATAAAAGAAAAAGAAGAAAAGCAAGAAGTAGTGCTTTTCACGAAAGAGGAATTCAAAAAAGAAGCAGAAACACTCACAAGGGAAGTTCATTTGAACGGAATAAAAAACTTGTGGGTGAAATACTTGAAATCAAAAGGCGTTATCTCTCAAATTTTTGAGAAGCAAGGCGTGATGTATTTTAGAGCAATTACAGACGCTCGACTTTTTACAAAGTATGATAGAATTTATTCATCTTGGATAAGTAAGAATAAAATGTTATGGAAACGATAATCACAAAAGAAATTCAAATTGATATGGGACATAGAGTTCCAAATCACGAAGGTAAATGTTATAATCTTCACGGACATAGGTATAAAATCATTGCAGGAGTAAACGGAAAAGTTATTGATGAAAAAGGAAATCCTTCAGAGGGAATGGTTATAGATTTCACAGACCTTAAAAATATTCTCGTTGAAGTAGTTGATAAAAAACTTGACCACGCTTTTATGCTTTACAAAGAAGATAAGTTTTTTGAAGACTTCAAACCTTTTGTAGAGAAAATGAAATTCGTGATTGTAGATTTTGTTCCTACGGCTGAAAACATTGCACGCTATCTTTACGAACAAATGGAAGGGAAATTAAAAGAAAAGGGTATTAAGTTGGTTTTCGTTGAAGTTTACGAAACTCCAACATCAGTTGCAAGATATACCTTGTAAGAATATTTCGTTATAGTATAATGGAAGTAAACATCAAAAATTCAATACAATGTTACACAAAAAATTTTTTATCGATGCAGATATTGTTCTTCAAGGTGAAGGACAATTAGCAGGTGTTCCGCACTTGCTTTTACGAACGACAGGTTGTAACTTGAAATGTCCTTGGTGTGATACACCATATTCAAGTTTGAAACCTGAAAGACCTACAATGTCGTTAGAAGACGCTCTGCGTATCTTGCGACAAAATCCGCAAATCAAGAATGTTATGCTGACAGGTGGAAATCCTTCTATTGTGAAAGAGCTTCCTCAAATCTGTGAAGTATTGAGCGAATGGCATATTACATTGGAAGATAACGGAACAATTTACAGAGAAAATTTGAAAGTAGATTTAGTTTCCTTATCTCCGAAATTAAGTAATTCAATTCCAGAAGGAAGACATCGTGAAACGCATATCAAATTCATTGCGAATTGGAATGCGTATGAAAAATGGATAACAAATTACAATTATCAATTGAAGTTTGTTATTCAAAATGAGTTGGATATTCTTGAAGCGTTGCGGATAATCAATTACATAAGTGCAGACAAGAGTAAGGTATATTTTATGCCAGAAGGGAGAACAAGAGAAGAGTTAGCACAACGAAGAGTTTGGCTTGCTGAAAATTGTATTTCTCTTGGTGTAAATTACACAGACCGCCTGCACATAATCATTTATGGAGATAAAAGAGGAGTATGAAGAATGAAAAGAAACAACAATTTAATCCCAACAAAGGAGAGGAACTCTTCGGAGAATTCCTCTCTTCTTTGGGATTTGATTGGAAGAACGACCCGAATATGGTGGGAACACCAAAACGCATTGTAAAAATGCTAACAAAAGAGATTGCAAAATCTCGCTACGAAGAACCGCCAAAGATAACAGCTTTTGACAATGAGGAACATTATAGTGGTTTGGTCTTTCAAGGAGATATAGAAGTGAAAAGTTTATGTTCACATCATTTTCTTCCATTCATTGGAAAAGCGTATGTCGCTTACATACCAAATCCGAACGGAAAAATTATTGGACTTTCAAAGTTGAATAGAATAGTAGAATACTATTCTCGACAACCGCAAGTGCAAGAAAATCTCACACAGCAAATACATAAAGCAATAGATGAAGTTATTCCAGACAATCTTGGAGTTGCAGTTTTGATAAAAGCAAAACATATGTGCGTCTATATGAGAGGAATAGAACACGATTCGGAAATGAAGACGAGTAAATTATCAGGAGCGTTTCTTACAGACGCAGATGCTCGTGCAGAGTTCTATTCTTTCATAAAGTGATATGGCAATTCCGAAGAAACTTCTTGAAGAAATTTTAGCGGACGACTTTTATCAAAAATGTATCCGCTCGCACGAAGGGACTTGCAGAGGAAGAGTTACTTTTGAACACGCTATCATTTACGCAGGGAAACAGGTTCAAGAGAAATGGGCTATCGTTCCTCTATGTGAGTATCACCACGATGTTCTTTCATTCCAAGATAGAGGAGACTTGAAAAAAGATTACGGACAATGGGTAGCACTGAACAGAATGACAGAAGCGGACGAGAAAAAATATCCGAAAAGAAATTGGAAGAAAGAACGAGAACTATTGAACAAAAAGTATGGCAAAGAAAGGTAAAAAAATAATCTTGCGGACGCAAGATGTAGAAAAGATACGCAAGCACCTCATTGAAGGAGGACGGCTTATGATTGAAGGGATAGGAGTTATCTCGTTGAGTGATGTGGTGCGAAAAGACAATCCTCTCGCAGAAGGGAAGGTTGCTTTTCGGCGTATGAAGATACGAGCGTCCACTGATTTCAAGAAAATGATAAAATCGGAAATACAATAAAAAAAGAGAGAATGCAAGAGAAAAATGCTTGCATTCTTTTTTCATTTTGCTATACTATAATTGTTCCAAAGAGAAGGAACAGCATTACAAGTTTAAGTTAAGAATAAAATTATGTTTAGAATTATTATTTCTGGAAGTTCATTATCAAGAACATTTGAAGTAAGTGGAAGTCGTGACTTCGTTGAAGGTTACGCAGAAGCATTACTTGATACATTAGTATTAGATAGTGGAGTTGTAACTCAAAGACCTACAAGTGCTAGAATTGAAAGAGACGGAAGTTGGGTTACAACAATTACTTGTTAAGTTAAGTGAAAATTATGATGAACGAAATTTTTGAAAAGCAAAACAAAGTTATTCAAGAGGAAATGCGAAAGATGTTAGAGCGAGAAGAAAATGATAAGAAACTCCGCAAAGCATTCCTCGATTATATCAAAGCAGTGGTTGATGAAAATGGTTTCGCAGATGAAAGACGAAGAGATTTATTTGAAGTCATTTACGACCTTTACAAAGAGGAGAGCGACCCAGAGCTTGAAGTAGTGATGAATGAAGAGTTTGAAATCAAGCGAGCAATGGAAGACACTGCACTCACAGACTTGCTCGAAGACAAAGAATTCTTTTCAGAGGTGTATGAAATTTACACAGAAGTGAAAGATAGCAGAAAAGAAACTCTCCTCTACGAAGCGTTGAAAAGTTTTTGTGAAAGTTGTGCAGACATTCTATTCGATGACTTCCACGAGTTGGAATTAGAACCGAAACCTACAATGGAAGAATTGATGAGGTAGTTGGAATGAGATGCTTGGAGAGCAAAGCTCTCCTTGCACCTCCTTCCAACAGGAGAAGGAGAAGCATTATCAGTTTAAGTTTTAGAGAAATATGAAAAAGACACAGATTGACTTCGTGAGAAGTAGACTTCAACGCTATGGAAGCATTACGAGAAATCAAGCGTTGAGAAATTACATCAGTAGACTTTCTGCAATCATTCATACCTTGCGACACGAGGAAGGAATGGAGATTGAAGGAACATACATTAAGACAAAAACTCCATTCGGAGAAGGTCGAGATTATAAGTATTTTTTGAAGAAGTAGTATGATAGCAAAAGAAATAAAACGATTGAAAGAATTGATTGAAAAAAGAAAAACTACTATTCAAAAACTTGAAGAGATGACAAAAATCTTGAAGAGTAAAAACTACAAGAAAGTTACAAAAAGAACTTTCCCTACATTCAATTGGACGAAAGACGGCTGGCTTATTATCTCGGACGGATACTATGTTTATGAAGGAACACGAGATAGAGAAGAAGTCTTACAACATTTGATTGAAGTTCTTGAAGGAGAAAAAAGTCGTTTGAAACAGAACGAGGAAAGACTTCAAACAATGAAAAACTTGAATGAGGAAGCACTCATAAAAGACATACAAGCAGTTGAAAAGAAATATAATCTTCCTCCATTCTTTTTATCCGAATTCATTAAGTATTATCGATTATGAAACAAATAAAAGTTTACGATTTTCAAAACTCCGCTTCGCTCATCAATATGGCAAGCACTCTCAAAGAGCATATCGTTTCGCAGAAACTTTTCGTTCCTGTAAAAGGAAAGAACTATGTTCTCGTTGAAGGTTGGCAATTCGCAGGAGGACTTACAGGAGTTTTTCCGAGAGTTACTTCTCTGGAAAATCAAAGCACGGACAAAGAAATCAAGTATCGTGCAGAGGTTGAACTTGTCCATATGAAGAGCGGACAAGTTGTAGGAACAGGAATGGCAGTTTGTTCTAACAAGGAACGAGGAAAGCAAGCGTTTGAAGAATATGCTATCGCCTCAATGGCACAGACACGAGCAGTTGGAAAAGCATTCCGCCTCACATTCGGTTGGGTTATGAAAATGGCAGGTTACGAGGCAACGCCAGCAGAAGAAGTTATTGTGAGCGAAGATGAAGAAGAAAAGATTGAAGAGGAAACTATTTTCAATCTTGCAAGAAGCGTTGCGAATGCAGACCTTGAAAACAGAGAGCAGTTTTACAAATCTTATGAGCAATTCATAGAGAACAAAGATGAACTCAAAAAAATCCTCTCACTTTCCTAGACCTTACATCTCTTTTTCGCAGATTTCCGCTTTTGAAAACGGAGTGTGGGTAAAGAGGTATGTGCTAGAAAAGGAAACATTCCAGAGCAAAGCATTGCTACTTGGGAAAGAGTTTGCAGACGCTATGGAAGGGAAATTGCAAACAGGAAAAACTGCTCAATTCGCACAAGCATTCAAGCACTATCTTCCTAGTGGTGGAAAGTTTGAAAACGAAATCCGTGCAACAATAGAAATTGACGGAGAGAAATATAAACTCTATGGGAAAGTGGACTATGACGCTGATAAGATTTATGAGTTCAAAACAGGCACAAAGAAATGGATGCAGACACGAGCAGACTTGCACGGACAGGTTCAATTCTATCAGTTGATTTACTTTCTCAACGGAATAGAAAAAGAAGGAGAATATATTCATATCCAGACCGCAAGGAAAGACGGACGCTTGCAATTCACAGGCGAGATAACTTCATTGAAGATACCTTTCAAGGTTGAAGCGATTGAAGATATCAAAAGACGATTATTCAGATACATAACATTCGTAAAAGACTATGGAAGAAAAATTGAAGGAATACAAGGAGAAGAAAGAATTGATTGAACTTCTCCAAAATCAGTTGCAGGAATTGGAAAAGGAAATCTTGGAAGCACTTCCAGATGACCTTGTGATTGAAACCGAAGACTTCAAGGCACAGAAAAAGTATTCTGTTCGCTACAAGTATTCGGAGAAAGTGGAAGAGTTCCAGAAAGAAAAAATCAATCCGCTACTTGAAGAATTGAAGGAACTCAAAGACTATGAAAAGAAGACAGGTGTAGCGGAAAAATTACTCGGTAAAGCAAGAATTCAAATCGTATGAACATAGTAATGATACTCGGAGAGGTTACAACAACTCCTATGGACTATGGCGGAGTGGTCGGCTTCACAATTAAAAATGTGAGAGATTGGAAAGACCGCTACGGAAAACAGTATTTCAAAGAAATCTTTATCCCTATCAACGCGTTTGATAGTGTTGGGGAAGCAGTCGCAAATAATCTTGAGATAGGAGAAAAGGCAATCTTCATCGGACGGCTTGAAAGAAACAAGCGAGGAATGATTGTGATTTTAGAAAAGTTTCACAAAGTTTAGCGTATGTATTTTTCCTTCAAAAAAGAAGACAAGGAGAAAGCAAAGAAAGCGTTGGAATGCTTGCGTTCTTTTATGAAATCGGTTGATTTTGACGCACTTATGGCAGACATAGAG
>Ga0256831_1000173_pt1 | contig 34035 bp, 39 predicted proteins | sample 132544metaG_FD_189087 | JGI IMG/M metagenome (GOLD analysis project Ga0256831, IMG submission 189087) | Hydrothermal vent microbial communities from Lau Basin, Pacific Ocean - 132-544 | ecosystem: Environmental > Aquatic > Marine > Hydrothermal vents | place: Pacific Ocean: Lau Basin | collected...
GGTTTGGGGCTGAAAGCCCCAGGGCCGCGCTCGCGCGGCGCACTGACTCCGTCAGGCGCGCTCGGAGGAACTCCGAGTCGCCAGAGAAGCTGGCCTGGGCCCGTGGCGTAGCCTGGATAGCGCGTCGGGTTCCGGACCCGAAGGTCGGGGGTTCAAATCCCCCCGGGCCCGCTACCAAAATGGCGAGTGTCGAATTCTTCGCTGCGGACAACCAAAAACCGACCAGAAGATAATTAGCAAGAAAGGAAGCATAAGAAAGGGCAAAGGCGAGAGTATAGAGGGGTAGTAGCCCCGCCCGGATTCGAACCGGGGTCTCGGGATCCAGAGTCCCGAATGCTTGGCCGCTACACCACGGGGCTCTCACAGATGCGGCCGTAATCATCATTGGAAGAAAGGGTTAAAATCCTACCCCATGAGCCACCGCACGTAGAGAACAACAGCCACAGGATCAACGAGCCAGAAAAGGGTGTGCAAAATGTCAAAGGAGAAGAAACTTGACGTGTATTTGACGAGCACGTAAACGCGCATCAGATTAAACAGGAGCAGCGCAAGGGCACCGAAAACGTAGACCCTCCAGCGGCGCAGGGGCAGCTGAAAGTATCGGAGAAGTGCAAAGAACAGGGAAAGGGACACTATTCCCATACACTCGGGCAGTATCTGGAAACGATGGTAGCCACAGACCACGAAATCGCCATAGGACGGACATCCGGTGAGAAAACTCACGATGCGGGCGTACCAAGGAGCCAACGGCAGGAAGAAGTAGTGGAGGATTACGAGAATCAGAAAAAAGTACAGCAAGAATGTAAGGGCATCACCAGGGCTCATTCTTCACACCAATCACGTAGCCGATAATGTTCGCAGCCCTGTGGAGGAAGGGGGTAATCAGTATAATCAAAACGGCAGCATCGGGGGAGGGCACACCGCCAAGGGCGAAGGCGCCGAATATAAAGTCCAGCTGATCTATGAGCGGCGCCGGCGCGCCCCTCGGGAGCCCAATACGGCGCTTGGCGAAGGACGCTGCAGCGTCACCAAGAAGTGCCCCGAAGGCTATCAACCATGGATTGTATGAGAGGCCAAAGAGGGGAAAAACGAGACTGCCCGCAAGACCTCCAAGCAGAGTGCCAATGATGAAGCCCTCGAAGGTCTTTCCATCCCCTAGAACACGCCGCCCGTCCGACCAGCGCCTACCAAAGTCGATGGGATGGCGGCGCGGAAAAAATTTGGAGAGTGTGGCCGCGGGATTGGCCACGTATGCCGGCACAACCCAGAGGATCTGCGGCCAGATCATGCTGCTGCCTCTGCAGTGGCAGTAGCTTCGGAAGCGCCCTGCTCATTGGGGCGCTGAAGGACGCGCACCTTTGCAATCTCCATCTTGCGGATGGGTGCGATCTTGTTGGCAGCCTGGGCGATCTTCTGGGAAAGATCGCCGATGACGAACTCCTTCATGAGCTCGTCGGCGCCGAGCTTCTTGGCGCGCTCCTCGATCATCTGCTGCATGATCTTCCGGATCTCTGTGGCCTGGCGGTTGGATACATTTACTGCAGTCCATGTGATGGCCTTTACGTGAAGAACAGCGCCATCGCGAGTGGTGACATCGAAGACGTGCTCTATCTTCGATGAATGCCTCCTGGTGAGCCTCTTGATGTATGCGTTGTCGATCTCGTAGCCCTTGAACCATGTTCTGGCCTCAGAACCCACAACCTGCTCGATCTGGAACCAAAGAATGTAGTGCGCATGTCCAATGCTACCAGTGAGCATGGACGCGGGAATCTCCACGGTTCTACCGTAGAGGAGCTTCTCGTCGGAGGCAGCGGTCTCGCCAACCTCCTTTTCATCCCAGATGCGTGGAGCTATGATCTTGTACCAGCGCTTGAGCTTCCAAGGATCTACCACGCGAACACGCTTACCCATGTGATCACCCTTTTTCCTTCAGACGTGCGCGAGCCACCAGCTCGTCCGCACTCCTCAGCACAGCCAGCGTATCGCCCTCGAACCTACGCACCTTGCCGTGTATGGAAAGGGTGAGGATCATTACCTCACCAGCACAGCAACGGTCTCAGGCGAGTACTTCCAGTTGGCAGGAAGCTCGCCCTTCTCCTTGTAGTAGTCAACAAGGCGGCGGATCTTGGACTCGATGCGGATCAGCGCCACCTTGCTGTGCATATCCTTCTTGTGGGATTCGAGGTGCTTCCTGACACGAACAGCCTTGCGGATGAGTGCCATGAGGTCCTCGGGGATCTCAGACGCGAGCCCATGCTCCTTGAGGATCTGGCGGATCTTCTTGCCAGTAATCGCCTTCACAGAGGGAATTCCATACTGATCGCGAAGGATCTGACCGATCAGCGCCTGAGTGTATCCCTGCTTGGCGAGCTCAACGACGAGGGACTCGACATCCTCTGGTTTTGCCTGGACCCAGCTGGGAGGAGCCTTGGACGGTGGTGGCGTCGAGCCAGACTTACCCTTTTTTCTTGCGTGCATTCGTGCCATGGACTATCCCCTCTCCAGGAGAAAAGGACCAATATCAGCTGGGGCGTAGAGTATAAAATGCTTACCATCGCCAGGGGAAAGGAGGTGGAATCATAACCAAGAATCACAGGTAGCGGGCGCGACGCTTTACCTCATCAACCCTGCGAAGGACCTCGGGAGCGCGGGGAAACACGGAGCGATACCCCTCCAGGAAAAGGGGCCAAGCGTCGTCCATAACATCGTAATGGGTAGCCTGAAAGGACTTCTCAAAGCATACCAAATCCACGGCAAAGTCCTCAATGGAATCCGATACCTCTCCCAGCCCGAAGTCGATGAAAACCAGCTTACCGTCCCGGATAATAATGTTCGACGTGGTCAAATCCCCATGAACGATTCTATTGCTGTGAAGGGTGCCAACACTCCTCCCAACATCGCGCATAATGCCGATATCACCGCCAGAGAGAAGGAACTCCTTGACGCGTGTGCCCGAAACGTACTCCATCAGGATCTCCATCCGCTCGTCGTCCACGCTGTAAACAACGGGTGTCAGAACACCAGCACGCCTCGCACGGTCCAAAAGCCGCGCCTCCCTGCGCGTTCTTGTCCTGCGAATGTGGAAATCGAGCTCCGGAATGCGATAGGGTTTTGGAATGCGGCGCTTCAAAACGGCGGGCTTGCCATTATACTCCGTAAGATACAGCTCTGCCTCTGCACCCTTCTTAATGAGCTTCCCCGACGCCACGGAACAAAATGGGAGAAAATAATTAAGAGGGACGTTACACAATCCATAGGTGCGGGTACCCAAGAAACTGCTGGCAAAAATAGCCAAGGAACGCATAGAACGGCTTTTCCAGCTGGCTGAAGAAAATGCAAGAACGCATCCGGAGCGATCGAAGAGGTACGTGCAGCTGGCCCGAAGGATAGCCATGAAATACAGGGTGCGGATCCAAAAACAATGGAAGAGGCGTTTCTGCAAGAAATGCGGCACCTTCTGGGTTCCTGGGGAGAATTTCATTGTTAGGCTCAAGCCGGAACCCCAACCACACGTGGAATATATCTGTTTGGAGTGCGGAGCTCGCTACAGGATCCCGTATCTGCGGGAAAAGCTCGCGCAGCGAGATAAGCAAAATGAACATGATGAGGAAACAGCCTCGAAATCTTAACTGCGGGGGTTATTGTAACTACGTTCCATGGGGATACATATGGAGGGCGAGGGAGCGCTAGGCGAATTCTCCCTGGAAGAAGAGGGAATGGGTAGAACAGAGGAGCTTGTAGCGCGGTTCGAGGAATTCTTCCGTCTAGCATATGAGAAGGAGCTCCAGGAGTATTTGAGCACCCACCCGAACGCCAGAAGCGTTGTAGTCGATTATAGAAAGCTTGAAGCCTTTGACTACGACCTTGCGGACGCGCTACTGGACGAGCCCAACGTCTACTTGGACGCCATGGAGACAGCGCTCCGCAGAATGGAGCTGCCCGGGATCGAGCCCGGGACGGAAATAAAGGTCAGGCTCACGAACATACCGCCGGACAGGACGATCCTCGTCCGAAACATAACGGCTGATTACATAGGGAAGATTATCGCCGTAGAGGGACTCGTACGACAGATTTCAACCGTGATGCCACGCCTTGTGGTGGCACGCTGGGCCTGTAAGAAGTGTGGGCGAACCTATGACGTGGTTCAAGAGGGTCAAAAGGTAAGAAAACCGTACGCATGTGTCTGTGGATCTAAGGACTTTGAACTCCAGCCGGACGAGTCGAAGTGGGTGGATTTTCAGCGCATTCAGATCCAAGAACCAATAGAATACCTGCGCGGTGGCGAACAGGCGAGGTTCATTGACGTATACCTCGAGGGAGACCTTGTAAACACGGTCAAGCCCGGAGATCGCGTGAACGTGGTAGGTATCCTCAAGCTCCTGAACCCAGAGGGCAGGAAAATAGTATACGGCAAGTACATCCACGCAATTTACATAGAACCGGTCCAAAAGGAGTTCGAGGAGCTGGAACCAACCCCTGAAGAGATAAAGAAGATAAAGGAGCTCGCACAGGATCCGGAAATTTACGAAAAGCTCAGAAAGTCCATAGCTCCAACGATATATGGGCACGACGAGATCAAGGAAGCCGTTGCACTGCAGCTCTTCGGCGGAGTCAAGAAGGAGCTACCGGACAGAACGCACATCCGTGGAAACATCCACATCCTCCTGATGGGTGATCCAGGTACGGGTAAGTCGCAGATCCTACGTCACGTGGCGCAGATCGCCCCGAAGAGCATATACGTGGCTGGAAAGACGGCGTCAGGTGCTGGACTTACGGCAACGGCAGAGAAGGATGAAATGGGTGAAGGCGGCTGGGTAATAAAGGCTGGAGCCCTGGTGTTAGCGTCCGGCGGGATTGCGGCCGTGGACGAGTTTGACAAGATTGATGCGAAGGACAGAGCGGCGCTGCACGAGGCGATGGAGCAGCAGAGCTACCACCACGACTTCGAAATCATGCTGGCGGATAGATCTAAGGCGAAAATAGGCGAACTGGTGGACAAGCTCATCGAAGCCAACAGGGATAAGATCGTAAGGGGGAAGGACACCGAAATACTGCCCGATCCCGGTGTGGAGCTCCTTGGATACGACCTTAAGAGCAAGCAAATAGTAAGAGTAAGGGCAGATCGCGTAAGCAGACACATCGCCCCGGATCACTTCATACGGATCGAGTTTAGCAACGGCAGAGAGATAACCGTAACGCCGGAGCACCCGGTAATGATATGGCGGGATGGCAAAATCGCAGAGGTGCCCGCAGAGCGTGTACGGACCGGAGACCTTGCGGTTGCGGTGAGAAGGTACCCGACGTTGGAAAAGCCCTTCGACAAGACCCTCGCGCGGTTCTGGGGCTTTGTACTCTCGGAGGGATTCACGTATAAAAACGAAGGGAACGGCTACTACGAGATCGGGTTCACCAACACGGACAAGGAGCTTGTAGATGAGTTCGTAGGTGTCGTGAAGGCATTGGGGCAGAAGTACAGCATACAGGTTTCAAAAAGGGGTAGAAACAAGCCCCTTTACACCGTTCGGATCATCTCCAAGGACTTCTATGGGAAAATGATGTCACAGTTCCCGGAGGCATTCCCAGTAGGGGAGGGGCGCCCAGCACTCCTGAAGCGTATTCCATCACGAATACTTGGCGCCGATGAGGACGCGAAGAAGGCATTCCTCAACGCATACTTCAAGGGGGACGGCTTCATATCGCCGCTTCGAACAGGGTTCATCACGGCATCGAGGAAGATGGCTGAAGATCTGCAGGATATGCTATACAACCTCGGGATATACTCCTACATAGCCACAGAGGACAGAGCGGGCCGGGAATACTATAAGGTTGTTATCTCTGGGCCCGAATCGCTCGAGCAGTTCTACGAAATTGTAAAGGACGATAAACGGTCCGAAAGAATCCTGCAGCTAGCAGAGCTGGCAAGGAAAAAGTCCAACCATAAGGATCCGCTTCCACGGGAGCTGGTAGTCACATTGAAGAACACGCTCAAGGCGCTGCACATCGACGACGGCGTCCTCGGCAATAACATAAAGAGGGAGCAGAACGTACACCGCGAAACCGCCGAGAAGTATGTACACCTCATAGAGGAGACCATAAGGGACCTGGAGAACGCTCTAGAGAGGAGAGACGTAGGCACACTCGCACGCTTCGTGCAGATAAGGGCCCTGGCGAAGAAGACGGGCATCCCAGAGTCCACGCTGCGCTACAGGCTCAAGAAGAAGGATGAGAACACAGTGCACGCCCTCGAGAACATGGCCAGAGCCCTGCTGGAAAGGGTAAAGGAAAACGTCCAAATACTCCGCGAGTATATAAGCGGGAACATACGATTCCTGCGCGTGAAAAACGTGGAACGCGTCGAGAACAGTGGATGGAAATGGGTTTACGATGTAACGGTGGAGCCGTATCACCTCTTCGTATCCCACGGACTTGTACTACATAACACGATAAGCGTTGCCAAAGCGGGAATCGTAACGACGTTCAAGGCAGATACGGCAATCTTAGCAGCGGCCAACCCGAAGCACGGCAGGTTTGACCCCAACGAAAACCCAATCACGCAGATAAACATAGAGCCCACGATTCTGTCTCGTTTTGACCTTATGTTCATAATACGGGAGAAGCTGGATGAAGATAGGGACAGAAAGATCGCTGAGCACGTGCTGAAAACACATTTAGCAGGAGAAAAGCGAATGGCATACGAAAAGGGGGCCGACGAAACGCTTACCCGTGAAGAGGTCGAAGAGGCTGAAAAGCACGTGAAACCGGCCATAGACATCGAACTTCTAAGAAAGTACATCGCCTACGCGAGGGCGCACGTTTTCCCGGAGCTCAGCGAGCAAGCGATGAAAAAAATTGCAGACTACTACGTGAAGCTCAGGCAGCTGGGAAAGAAGATGGGGACCGTGCCCACAACGGCAAGACAGCTGGAAGCGCTCATCCGCCTGGCGGAGGCGTCTGCAAGGGTAAGGCTGTCCCCCATAGTGACGGAGGAGGACGCCGAAAGGGCAATACGGCTGGCGGAGAAATCCATGGAAGAGGTGCTGGTGGATAAGGAAACGGGGGCGATAGACTACGACGTCCTCACCACGGGAACAACGAAGAGCAAGCGTGAGAAGATGAAGATCATACTGACCATAATAAAGGACTACACCCGTGAGAACGACAGCATGCCCTACGAAGAGCTCCTAGAGCAGGCAAAGGAACTCGGACTCGACGAAATGGAGGTAAACGAACTCGTCGAGGCCCTGAAAAAGAATGGAGACATATATGAGCCCAAGCCAGGGCTGCTCAGGCCCGTGAGTCCCTCGTAACAACGCGGGCATCCACGGCGAGCGCCCCGTCTGGCAGGGCCATCAGCGGATTAACGTCGATCTCCTCCCAGCCCTCCGCAGTGGCAACGAACCGAGAGAAGCGCACAACGATGTCGCGAAGCGCCTCAAGGTCCACTCTCTTCCCGCGGGCACCCTGTAGGATCTTCCTGCCCTTTAGGTCGAGAACCATCTCGTCAAAGTCCTCGGGGGCAATGGGGGCCGCCCGCGCAACCACATCCCGGTAGACCTCCACGAAAATTCCACCCAGGCCGAAAAGCACCACCGGGCCGAACTGGGGATCGCGCTTCGCCCCAAGGAAAACCTCTACGCCGCTCACCTGCTTTTGAACCATTACCGGGGAATGAAAGCGGTCAAGCATCCTATAAAACTCGTCCAGGAAACGGTCATCGCTATCCACGTTCAGAACCACGGCTCCGGAATCAGATTTATGGACGATCTCGTCCGAAATGGCCTTCAACACGACGGGGTAGTGCTGACGAGCGAACTGTAGGCCCTTCTCGGGATCTCGCGTCACAATGGCCGGAGCAAAGGGGATCACGTCCTGGAGGAAGCGCTGGGAGTCCCAAACGTTCAGCACCTTAGCCAAGGGCTATCCCCCCAATGATCAGCACGATGCCGAGGGCGAAGAAGATTGTAGCCAGGAGTTTGGACGCTGAAAAGTAAAGGGAGGCGCCCATGGACGCCAACCCGAGCGCTGGAAGGAGTATGCGAATCCAGCGGATGGAAGAACCCTTGACGTGCATCTGTGACGACTCGAGACGGGCAACACGACTCTCAAGATCATAAACCTTCCTTTCCAGGAGAGAAACACGGTCTTCAAGGCGCGAAACCTCAGAAACGTAGGAATCAAGGCTCTTCCGCAGGAAATCGTGGAGGGTCTTTTGCGCAAGCGTGAGCTTCTTGTCAACCTGGCCTGAAAGCTCCCTGAGTATATCTTTCTTCGCCTGCTCTATGCGGATGGTAAATTCGTCGCCTGCAATCTCCCTGATTTCGTTTCTAAGAACGCGAAGCATATCGCGCTCGGCGAGGAGAATAAGCTTACGAGCATCCTCCTCGGGAATTCCCATGCTCGCCAGGGTATCTATAATTTCCTTTGTGGAGGCGCCCTGGCGGATCATTCGCTCAATGGTGGCGATGATGTCAGGCATGTTGAGAATAAGATGTCAGGATATTTAAGGTTATCAGGACAGCCCTGCCTGCCGGGCGGAGGTCCCTGCCTATTCCATCCCAAATCCCTTCGCGCGGGTAGACCTGACCTCCGCCCGGCTATTCCGCTGTGGGCTTCTTCCTAACCACCCCCTCCGTCCGCATTCGTAGAACAGCTTTGAGATATTTAATGATAATGTTTAACCACCGGTAGTGACAAAATTATATACATAATCGGTAATGCGGGGTCAGACAAGGGCAGGAACAACAAAGGCGAGGAAACCAAGAGCAAGAGACATCAATAGCCACACCGCGGAGTTCCAAGCAAGGATCTTGGAGCCGTCCAGCGGAGGAACGGGGAGCATGTTGAAGAACCCAAGGAATGCATTAACGCGGAAGATGAAAAAGAGTGTGGAAGAGTAGTGGGGGAGCACGGGGATCAAAACCAAGGTAATGATCGCCACAACAAGGTTCATTAAAGGACCTGCGAGGGAGATGAGGCCGTCATCCCGCCGGTTAGGCGTGCCGAAGACGTAAACCGCTCCGGGAGCAGCAAAGACAAAGGCGCCGTTGGTTACAATGGCAAGGGTGAGTGCAAAGAGAAGACCGTAGCTCCAAGCCCTGTACTCGGCGTGGTAGCCAAGGGCGATGGCAGTAAACTTGTGTCCGAGCTCGTGAAAGATGAACGCGGTTAGAAGCGCAAGGGCATACGTGAAGAAGTACGAGAAAAACGTCTGGGGATGTAAATTCCACGCGAAGGCAATGGACAGGGTAATCCACGAGATAAAGAGGTCTCTCAGCTCCCTTGCGCTCAGCATCAGGTTTTTATGGAATGAAAAGCATTATAATACTGCCATGGACAGAAGAGGACAGGTGTCCGCAGAGCTCCTTATTGTAATCGCCATAATGGCAGCCCTTGCGCTACTTCTCGCTCAGCAGCTCACGGGGAGCGCGAAGGATCTAAACAAGACGTACTCGCGCAAAATAAGCGACATAAACAAGCTGGTGAACAGTATTTGAAGGGGCAGGTAGTCGTAGACACGCTCATCACCGCCGTGGCAATCGCCGCGGCCGCTGCACTTATTCTCGGGAGCTTCCTTCGTATAGAGGAGCTTGCGGTAATGGGTATCGAGCGACAGAGGGCCAGGGGGACCGCGGAACTCCTGAGCGAGTGGGGAAGAGGCTGCAACATCCAGGATGTGAACATAGACTTTCCCTACGACGTTAACATGGTCTGCGTGGGCGGAACTCCGTACATAAGCGGACCGGGGAAGCTTTACAAGGTTGAAGGCGCCAGCTGCATCAGAAATGGACATGGAAGAACCATAACCATAGCGAGCTGCAAAATAGAGGTGCGTTAGCAGCGGGAAACAACCGTCATCGTCACAGGGTCTGTATAAAACCTGCATTTGCCAAGGGGAACCACTCCGGAGTCGATCCTAACGGAATCTGAATCCCCAGCAGATATTAGGGTGAGCAGAGGGGACACGTGTATTATCGGGGGCTTAAAGAAGAGGAGCAGCGCTGCAAGCACGATGAAAGCAACGATAATAGCCTCAGCGAGCAGAACAAAGCCCCTCATGGGTAATCCCTCAGCACCTTTACCTGAACAACGGCTGCAGTGCGAACGTATCCGAAGATGGGCACAGATCCGGCACGGTCACCGGTAAAGCTACAACCGCTGAGATCCACCGATAGAAGACCAAGCAGGGAAGCGGTATCGCCCCGAAGAGTGCAGGCGTAGTCGGCCAAGGTGGGAACGGCGGGGATCTGCGAGATTGCGAACATAAGGGCGAGCACAAAAGCCGTATAGATGAGCAGTTCAGCGGATATCAAGGGAAACCACCCCGCAGCCAGGGAACGCCATGGCTATAGCCGCGCCAGGAGAACTGCACGTTGGAAAGGGTTATTTCGACTCGAGGTGGAGTTCCGGGATACACGGCAACAACAGGCGGATCAGAGGAGAAGGAAACACCATACTTGGACCAAGAAGCTGCCCAAGTAGTATAAAGACCGTTCACCAATGCCATACAAACGTCTAAGCGCGTCATACCCGGGGGTACGGGAGCTGCTAGGCAGCGCTGAGCCGCGTAATCCAGAAACTGAATGGTGGCAGCGTCGAAATCATGCACCAAATACGTGTACCGCTCACCACGGGCATACGCGGCGAAGGCGGCGTCCAGATCATACACGATGGCGGAAGATAAGCTGACGCGCAGAAGAACCAGCAGAATGGCTACCCCGAGCGCAGCAGCAAGGAATCCACGCCTCAACAGAAAAAAATAGGTAAATTCTGGTTTATTACTTTATCTTCACGCGATAGCCCTCGCCCTCGGCACGCTCCGGAGCCCTCTTGGGAACCACGATTTCAAGCACACCATTGCGATACTCTGCCTCTGCCTTCTCGGGAATTACAGGCTCCGGTAGCCGGATCACACGATAGTAGGACGCGTAGGAGCGCTCGCGAAGATAGTAGTTCTTTCGCTCATCCTTCTTGTCGAACTTACGCTCTGCACGAATGATCACGGAGTCCTCCGTTACGCGAACGTCAAGATCCTCCTTGCGAACACCAGGAACTTCCACGACGATCCGGAAGACATCACCCTCGTCGATCACGTCCACAGGGGGCGTAAGGCTGCGCAGCTCGTAACTGGGTGCACGGGTGAACATTTCGCCAAACATTCTGTCGATGTACTCGTGGAGCCTGCGAATTTCCTCGAAGGGGTCGTACATGGGCTTCACCCCCGAAAAGAATCAATGATAAAGGGACGGAAAAGGAATGGCAGCCGACAGGAGGGACCCTAGATGATGGTCCATCTCCCGATCATGGCCACCACCCCCTTTCCGTCCAATATTATTATCTTTATGTCAGGTTTTTATATTTTTCGTCGATAATTTTTCAACGTGGAGCGCATCACACTACAGAGGAAGGAGCCGCCATACGAGAGGGATCCAGTAGAGGCGCTGAAGTGGCTGGTAACGGTACTGGGAGTGCCAGAGCGGTTCGCAGAGACCTACGCAGAGATCCTGCAGAGGATAGCCCGAGAGGGAAAGAGCTCAGGGATACTGGCAGAGGAAATGGGCGAAAAGAGGACTTCCCTGGTCTACCACATAAACAAGCTCATAGCAATGGGTATCCTCGTCAGGAGAGGGCGGAACATTGAGCTAAGGGCCTCCAGCTTCGAGAGAACGGTGAACGAAATAGAGGAAGACGTCCTGTGGCTCCTGAGGACGATGAAGGCAATCGCAAGGGAAATTGATGAGGCGCTCGGACTACCAAGGAGGTGATATAAATGGTATATCTGAAGGTAAAGAGGGCTTACGATCGGGATGTGGGGCGCAAAGTCGCGAGAATCCCCTCTGCAGTCTTCGACGAGCTTGGAATAAAGCAGGGTGACGTCATACTCATCCGTGGAGAGAGGGAAACCGTGGCAAAGGCGCTCAGGCTTGCCCCAGAGGATGAGTACTACAACCCAAACGTTATACGCATGGATGGCACACTGAGGAAGAACGCGGCAACGAGCATAGACGAGGTCGTCGAAGTCGAGAAGGCAGAGGTCAAGAGGGCAGAAGAGGTTCTGCTCGCACCACCAGAGGGCGAGTACCCGCAGGAAATCCGGCAGTACACACGTGAGATCCACGAGCAGCTTCTAAACGTTCCAGTGGTCGCGGGGGACATTGTGAACATATTCATACCCTACGGCTACCAGTACGTGACCATTCCCTTCGTGGTAGCAAAGGTAAAGCCCAGCGGAGCCGTTATCATAACCGATAAGACGCGGGTGAAGATATCCGAGAAGCCCGTGCACGCCCACGTAAGCGACGTGACGTACGAGGACATTGGCGGTCTGAAGAAGGAGATCGAGCTTATTCGCGAGATGGTGGAGCTCCCACTAAAGCACCCAGAGGTCTTCAAGCGCCTCGGGATCGAACCGCCCAAGGGCGTGCTGCTCTACGGTCCACCTGGAACGGGTAAGACGCTCCTGGCGAAGGCGGTTGCGAACGAGGCAAATGCAACGTTCCTGTCCATCAACGGGCCAGAGATCGTGAGCAAGTACTATGGCCAGAGTGAGGAGAACCTGCGCAAGATCTTCGAGGAGGCGCAGAAGAACGCGCCGGCGATTATCTTCATCGATGAGATCGACGCCATTGCGCCCAAGCGCGAGGAAACCAAGGGCGACGTGGAGCGCAGGCTCGTGGCCCAGCTGCTCACCCTGATGGACGGTCTGAAGAGCAGAGGCGACGTGATCGTAATCGCGGCCACCAACAGGCCCGACGACATAGATCCAGCGCTCCGCAGACCGGGTCGATTCGACAGGGAGATTGAAATAGGCGTGCCTGACAGGGAGGGCAGAGTGGAGATCCTCAAGATCCACAGCAGGAACATGCCCCTGGACGTCTACTACGACCTGGACGCGGTGAAGAGGGTTGCTGAGGAGCTTGCCAAGGACGACGAGGAGTTTAAGAAGATCGCCGAGGCTAAGAGCCTTGAAGAGGCCAAGGAGATTGCAAAGAACCTGCCCGAGGAGAAGCGCCGCAAGCTGGAGGACAAGCTGAGGGATGCGTTCTTCGGAGAGATCGCCGAGAGGACGCACGGTTACACTGGCGCTGACCTGGCAGCCCTCGTCAAGGAAGCCGGTATGATCGCACTCCGTCGCGCCATACCCGACATAAAGAAGGCTGGCGAAGAGCCGCTCAGCAAGGAGATGCTCGAGAAGATCGTGGTGACCTTCAAGGACTTCGAAGACGCACTAAAGAGGGTAGAGCCCAGCGCGATGCGCGAGGTGCTCATAGAGGTGCCCAAGGTGCGCTGGGACGATATCGGCGGACTGGAGAACGTCAAGCAGGAGGTCCGCGAGGCCGTCGAGTGGCCCCTCAAGTACCCGCAGCTCTTCAAGGAGGCGGGCATAGAGCCACCAAGGGGCATACTGCTCTACGGTCCACCTGGAACGGGTAAGACGCTCATAGCAAAGGCGGTTGCGAACGAGGCCAACGCCAACTTCATCGCCGTCAAGGGTCCCGAGATCCTGAGCAAGTGGGTAGGCGAATCGGAGAAGGCAGTGCGCCAGATCTTCCGCAGGGCAAAGCTCGTCGCTCCAAGCATAGTGTTCTTCGACGAGATCGACGCAATAGCTCCGGTCCGCGGAAGCGATACCAACAGGGTTACGGAGCGCATAGTTGCCCAGCTACTATCAGAGATGGACGGTGTGGCGGAGATGAAGGATGTGGTGGTCATAGCAACAACGAACAGGCCAGATCTGGTCGATCCAGCGCTGCTCAGGCCCGGCAGGCTGGAGAGGCTCATATACGTGCCGCCACCCGATGAGAAGGCGCGACTGGAGATCTTCAAGGTCCACACCAGGAACATGAAGCTTGCGGATGACGTGGATCTCGAGGAGCTCGCCAAGCGCACGGAGGGCTACACGGGTGCGGACATCGCGGCGGTTTGCAGGGAGGCTGGCATGGCAGCCATACGCGAGGCCGTCGAGAAGGGCAAGGAGCACATCGACGCAGTACACATGAAGCACTTCGAGCAGGCCCTCAAGAAGATCCGCCCATCCCTAACACCAGAGCAGATACGCGAGTACGAGGAGCTGGCGAAGAAGTGGGGGAGGGCGTGATCACTTCCCCTCCTCCAAAATTTGCTTTGCCTCCTCCATTCCTCTCCTGAACTCCTGAAGGGTAACGTCTAAATTTCTTCTAAGCTCCTGAAAGCGCTGGGGGTAAAACATCGCTACAAAGAGCAATAAGAGCACTATAATCTCAGAGGTCCCAAGGTTAAGGACCACTTACTCCACCACCAGGGCGCCGTCTTCCACCTTTACCCGTGCAGTACCATCGCCCGTAATCTCACCACTGCGGCGCTCACCAATCAGCGAAGATGCCGTTCGTTGAATGAAGTAGCCAAGTATTAATACCCCGAGCATCTTGAGGAACTGGCGCTTCTCAAGGTTCACCATGATGACCACCCGAACCGCTAGATGCCTTGAGCTGCTTCTCCACCTCACGCTTCCCCTCGTTAAAGGCGCCTATTGCAATCCCAATATTACGGACAAGATCCCTCGTTTTATGGGGGAAGAAGAGGACGATAACCAAAAGGGCAAGTATTATGATCTCGGTAAGACCTAGGTCGAACATGTGGCAATATGGTGGCCGCAGTATTTAAGCGTTACCGCGCCGCGAGCAGAAGGCTGCCCTCGTATAGCAGGACAAAGATGGTAAACAGCAAAACATCAGTAACCAAGAGATCCCCGGGGGTGATAACTGCGGCAAGAACGTAAAACAAGAGGTATGCATAGCTCCTGTACTTTTTCAGCAGCTCGGGGGAAACAATACCGGAACGGACCAGAAAGTAAAGAAGTACGGGAAACTCAAAGACAAGACCAAGGAGTACAGCAAGAGATAACCAGAGATTAAACAGCTCGGGGGCTGAAAGAAGAAGCTTAGCCCCAAGAGCCCCGGAAAAGAAATAGGATAGCTCCAGAATCCGGGGGAAGAGAGGAATGCTAATCAAGACGCCCACGAGAAAGAGAACTGCCGAAATGGTAGCAAGATTTGCGATTTTCTTTCGCTCCTCGGGGAAGAGGGCGTCCCTGGCCCAGGAATAGAAGAGTAAAAGAAATACGGGAAGTGTAAGGAGCGCAGCAACAAGGGCAGGGGCAGTAAAGTAGAATCCGAGAACGTCCGAGATGCCAAAGAACACTACATCATGGTTTTGGGCCCCCGACAGATCAACAATATAGCTGAAGAATCGGGGAAACATATGGAGAAGGAGCAAGTAAAGAACTAGAAAGACGATAAATGAACGAAGGAGGATCCGACGGAGAGAAAGAAAGTGCTCGGATACTGCCACGAGATGAGTATCCCGCGAAGCCCATAAGAAGGGTTATCTCTGCCCACCCAGAAGCCACGTGGAGAGCACGTCCAGTAGATGAGCATCAGCATCCTCGTTTCCATCGAGATATGCGCCAACAGCATCTAAAATAGCCACGAAGAGAATCGACCTCAATCGCGGATCCGAGAGAGCAGAACACAGGCCCCCCGGAGAAAGGACCCCGAGAACCGTGGCGACAAGGGATTCAAGAACGCTACGGTTTACCCGAACATCATAGCAGTTCTGCCCCAGCCGAACAAGACAGTAATCCTCGAACTCCGAAAGGGCGCTGCCCATGGTTTCCGGGGGAATTTCTGAGGCGCAGCTAGCTGTAAGTCTGGAGAACAAAAAATGTAGGGATTCAGAAGTCATCCCATCGGAACTCATCGCTATAAATCATGGGGGAGCATATTAAACAATATGGGATTGGCGGGGTCTATGGGAACCAGAGAGGTATGGCTTATGGCCACGATCATCATGGTACTCCTTATTATGGGGGTGGTAATGGTATCCACGCTATCCACGCAGAGGAACGTCGAGAAGAAAGCAGCAGAGCCTACATCCAAGGTTAACAAGACAACTCCACGCGAGATAAACGTGAATACGATCACAGGCGCGCTGCAAGAAAAGTACCATTTTAGCGCCAGGGAGATCAACACAATAGGGGGACTTCTAAGCACAGGGCTCCGGGATAACAACATAGGCAGGATTATTGGATACGGGATAGATATGAATAACAGCATAGTCACGATATACGTGGATTACATGAACCAAAACAGAGTAAGGAAATGTCTTGTGTTCACGCTCCGGAGAACTAGCTCAGGGAAAAACGTAGATCTTCTGGGTATTGACGATTACGGAGAAAAATGCCAAGACTTAATAGCGGAAGGTAGAAGAGGCTAGTGGGGGCACGGGTTAGACGTAAATATCCCACGGAATGCGATCATCGTTCAGGACGACAATCCGGCGGAGGTCTAGATACGGGTAGGTCTGTGTGACGCCTATGAACCATGGCGTGTGAACCTGGACCACACCGTGATAGCTATCCCATACAATGGGGGACTCCAAGATCTCATAGAGCCAATCAACGGCTTCTGGATCCAAATCCTCCATGACCTTGCGCCACTTTTTGCCAACGCGCCGAGTCTCCTCGCACCTATGGGAGTGGGGAATATGGGACGTCACACGGATACCAAAGTAGCGAAGCTCCTGGATGGCCTCTGGATATGGGTCCGTAATGTAAATGACGAGCTTGTCTGCCGTTTTCAGCCAGGGGTTTTCTTCAACAACGGGGGAGCCATCGTTGCGCGCCACCTCCCAGAGGGGATCATACACGCCAGCATTCCAAACCTCTGTAAAGAACTGGGTACAGCAAGATGGGTAGCCAAGGAGCTCGCCAATTACGAGATGCCCATCGCGCCTGCCCGATGCCTCCTTGAAGCGCCGGGCATCCTCCTCCGTTCTCGCAATAACCCCGTACCAAAAGTACGGCTCCCCTCGGCGCGGAGGAATATGTTTGTGGGAAAAACCGCTGTAAAAGGCACTCCTTGCAATGGGGAGGAAGATTAGACCGTCCCGTTGGATGCGCTCTATGAACTGTGGAAAATTTTCAAGGGTAACGTGATACGTTGCAGCCCTGCGATAGCCGCGTCGCACCATCTCATACTCCGTAAGGGCATGGAGCCGGGAAATCCTGTTCAGACGAGGCTCCCAGAGCTCCTTATCCCTCGGGGTCCGCCAAATGATTCTCGTGAAGTTAGATATCTCAAATTCGGCTTTACTTACGTCAAATCGTTTCATTCAGCCACACCTTCTCCCACCGCTATCGAGGTGCCGCATACCGCCATCCAAGTGCTCTATGCCATCAGAATGCTGAACATTACTATCCAAGTGACGAATACCGCCGTCGACATGCTCGAAGGATTTATTGGGGCGAGAAGATTGTTGCTCGCGGAACTTCTGTATGTAGGCGGGCGTAACCCCCATAAACCGCAGCACGGAATCATAATAGTCAAGAACAGCGCGCCATGCAGGGCAGTTCAGATCCCTGTTGCGCCAGTCCCCATTCAACCCATTGGCCGAACAGCCGCCGTAGCAAATAGGGAAGTACTTGCAGCCTCTGCATCCCCCGTATTCATAGGGAGTCTTGGAAAGGGCCTCCTCCCGGATCTGCATCCTTCGAGAATCCCGAACAAGGGGAAGATGCCGCTGGCAGTTCGTTATTATCTTGTCGCCACGGAGCACAAGAGCTGCTGCCGTGTTAAAGGGATCGCAGGGCCTGAAGACGCAAACAACCTCGCCCTTGCCCGTAATCGCGTTCCAAAGATCTACAAAGGGAGACCACCTATACCCACGGTCAAACATGAACTCGGCAAGGCGACGGTAGACCTGTGCAAGGCGATCTGGATCCAAGAAGAGGTCCTTGGGGGCAGGGTATCCAAGGGGGTTTAGGCGCCCGGTCACCCCAAGATCCCCGGACATGTGGTCAATAAATTCTAGGAGACGGCTGAAACGTTCCTCGGTTCCGGCGTTATAACGATGCACAACGGTGATTAGACCGACACTGACACCCTCTGAAACGAGGCGCTCAATATTATCCAGGACGCGCTTTGTAAGATTTGGGGGAGCCCGGAGTACATTAAGCTCACCGGGTCCGTCGATGCTAACGCCAACACTCACCTTAAACTCCTTGAAGAGCTCGATGATCTCGTCGTTTATGAGGGTTCCGTTCGTCTGAATGGAAATAGGGTAGCCATACTTCCTAATCGTCTCAAAAATGCGCCGGATGTGCTCCGGGGGAAGTATCAACGGCTCTCCACCGTGCAGTGTAACAAGGTGCCCGACATCCGGGTCGCGGGAGGAGAGCAACCGTTCCAACTCTCCGATAATCCAGTCTATGTCGTAGTCAGGGTTGCGAAAGAGCCTGTTCTGGTAGCAGTACTTGCAGGATAAGTTACACGCAAGGGTGGGCTTGATCAGTAGGGACATACTCGAAGAATGGGTGGGGCAAAAATGTTAAAGGGTTTTGAAAGTGTGTCGCGAAAATGCCTATGGTTCTATGGGATGTACATCGTCGACATGGGGGGCTGGGGTGTCTGAGTAGGGCAGCTTGTCGGAGTGCGGCAGTTCATCGCTGTGGGGGATATCATCGTACGCATCACTGTGGTCAAGATGTATATCATCGTGAACGATGTGTGGCTCGTCTATGTGGCTAGTATCACTCCAGTCCTGGTGGGAGACATTCGTATGGTCCGAGTAGTCCCCATGGCCCGTATCTGCATGGTCAGAATAATCATCTGTCCAGTCGGAATGTGAATCGTACCAGTCGCCATGGTCAATTGTGTGATCGATGTAGCTGTTGTTTGAGTCCCAGTGGCCATCATCATGCCCACAGTCAGGATCATACGTAGTACACTCCAAAGAACCATCCTGATGACAGCAGTTTGTGGGACAATCCATGTGATCATCCATGTGGCCAGAGCTGTCCCCATACTCGTCAGCATGATGATCTGCTATGTTGGCGTGGGTGACACAGGGGTCTTCGTCGGAGTGGGAGGTGCCGTCCGTGTGATCTGCATGCGGTGTGTTCGAATGGCTGGTATCGTCGTGGGCCGCCACGTTAGAATGGTCCGAGTGCGTGCCGTCTGCATGCCAGTAGCGCTTGTTGCCGTCAACATCTATGAAGTATACCCAGTCGCTGGACACCCACGCAGAGCCAGAAGCACCGGAGGAACTACCCACAAGGGCAGAGGGAAGACTGCGCAAGTCACTATTGGCGTCGATGTAGTATATCCTATCCGCATTAATCCATATGGAGCCGGGCCTGCCAGAAACGCCACTGGTAACTAGCTCCCCCTCCTGGGCACGCTCGTTGCCATTCTCGTCTATGTAGTGGAGCTCTGTCCCTTCGACCCACATGGAGCCCGGCTGAGGCAAGCACTTCACCCGTCACGTTACGTACTTGTCGGAGCCCACAGGTAGTTGCAGGCCACCGATGTTCTTAATCACGGCTCCGTTTCCGTCTATATACGTACCGTATATTTGCATGCCGCCGTTAACGTCAATATGATCCGTGTAGATTTTAACCGTGTGCTCGCCCACCTTGAGATCGATCACACGTAGCGTTTCAACCGGCACATCCTTGAGCAACCAATTCACGAAGCGCACCTTCAACCGATGGAGCACCCTGCTAAAGTATCCCATGGAACCACCTCATTTCCATTGGTGTATCTTGCCGCGAATCCAAATATCGCCGTTGGCGTCGATCTTCATAATGGGTTTACCCTGTGGGTTCAGCAGAACAAGGGCGTCGTTCCCATCTTCCACCACGCGGAAATTGTTCTTGAATTTCAAGTCGCCGGCTTGAAGCAGCGTGGAGGCTATTATACTCGGGGCGCGTATGGCACCGGCGGCGGATATTGACGTGGTGGTGTTCGAAAGGTCAATATAGTACGACGGATTGTCCCGATCGGTGAACTTCGTTCCCCTGATCTCGCCGGCGACGTCCAGTTTAGCTCCGGGGGAAGTTGTGCCGATGCCAACGTTCCCGCCGTTGAAGTAACTGTCCCCATTTACCGAGATGCTCACTATTGCCGTAGGGGTTCCGTTACCAGCATACAGCACAAGGGCCTTTTTTCCTGTAGTGTTTGTTTCCCTGAAGAGCGTAACAAATACGTCTGACGTGCTGTCTGACTGATACGGATTAAGATCTACCCTTGTCTCCCTATAGCTGCCTACAAAGGGGTTTATTGAAAATAGATTGGTTACATAGAGCCGCGATCTGGAGAGGATGCTCCCGTTCACGTCTAGCTTCGCAGCGGGGGAAGTCGTGCCAATGCCAACGTTGCCCGTGGACCTCTTAACAACAAAGGTCTTTGAATCCTCGTTCACGACAAGGGCAACGTCGCTAGTGCTGATCTCGTGGGAAACGTAACCGCTGGGGATCGAACCGGTGGTGGGTGTTATAAGGGACCAGCCATATCCGGTAATACGTCGGATTTCAACCCGCATACCGTAGGACGAGTTTGGATTGGAAACATAGATCTCGAGGTACATCGGATCGTAAGTGCCGTTTTCGAGGATGCGGATCTTCGTGACTCCAGAGGTCTCGGAGCCGTAACGAGAAGTACTCAACACGTTGAGAACAATACCATTCGCGTTGCCGAAGTTAGCCCCCGCAATGAAGTAAACGTGCCCGTGGGCTCCTCCGACAGCCCAACGAATCTCAAAGATCCCTGCATTATTAGAGGCGTTGGAAGGAGATTGCGCAATGCGGTACCACTGAGAGGTGCTGGCAGGAACGGTGAGAACGGTCTTCTGGAGGTACACATCATTGGCGTAAATAGCGTTTAGCCTAGAGGTGGCTGCAGGATCCAAATAGTATCCAGTATTCCCAGAGTCGTAGTAAATGGGGGCGAGGATCTTCGACCCCACGCGCAGAGTACCCCTGTGGTATGCATTGCCCGCTGCGGTAAAGTAGTGCTGTACGATTGCGTTGGCAGTGCCCTGGGAACAGCCGCCGTTGGAACAGGAGCCACCCCATATGGAGAAACGCTCTGAATCGTCCTGGTCGTCCTGCAGGTACAAGCGAAGATCATAGTCACTGGTTCCCGACTGGAAGATCCGGAGGAAGGCGTTGTCGTTGGAGCTCGCAATGCGGGGGAAGCTCATGATGATGCTGTTCGCCTCACCGCCCAGGGTGAGGTAGCCTCCGTTGGGTGTGGGTACCGCAGCCCCCTCCACGCGCAGGTACCCATTGTAGATGTGCAGCTTCGCAGCGGGGGAGGTTGTTCCAATTCCAACGTTGGTGCTATTGTCGTAGATCTGGGAGTTGCCCAGGGTTGTGCTGCCAGTCCACTTGGGGATGTAGTTCTGGGTGCCGGAGCCTGTCACACCTGCATTGTCCGTACCGCAGAGTATATTACCGGAAGAATCGGTGTAGAGCTTGGAACAGTTTGTTCTTGTAGCGAGACGGAGCGTTCCACCCTCTACAGAAAGAACATCGGGTCCAGTAATGCGAAGGCGAACGTCGTAGTCCGAAGTGCTGCCGTTATAGTGAAAATCGATGTAAGGAGTACCAACACCAGCCGTTGAGTTGTCACCGCCAAGTTCGATGCTACCGCCCTGATTGCCAGTGATTAAAGAGTTGTTACCCCAGCGGACAGCCCCAACGTAGACGGTACCGGCAACGTACGCGTTGCGCCAGCGGGCTGAGGACGTGCCGAGGTCAGTAGCGTTATCCGAGTACGGTCGCAGGGTACCGTTAATGGCCACAGACTTGTTAAAGTAAAAGGCTGGCCTGTCGGTTATGAAATGTGCCCATGAGCTGTTCTGGGAACCGATATCGACATATCCGGCAGGTGTCGCCACACGGAGAGCGTTGTTGGAGCCCTTTGAAAGCGCAGTATTGGAATCTCCGACGTAGTATGTCGGTGCCAGGATGGAGCCCGAAGCGGAGATCACGGAGGAAGTAACCGCAGTAAATGAGCCGGACAGAGAATATACGGACTTCCAGCGGTTAGAGGAAGTCCCGAGGTTTATATTGTTGTCACGCTCGGGATAGAAATTCTGGCCGTTAAGAATTACAGAGTATCGGGAATTCCAGTCGCTCTGGAGGCCAGATATGAGCTTAACAGGGCCGTCGGAGGTAACGTACATCGTTTCGTTCCCGGCATTGTGAACGTTAGTGTAAGTGGTACTCGCAGATTCTCCAGAGCCGATGATCATCTGGCCGCCGCTCTGGATGTATACCCCAAAGCCGTAGGCGTACGGACCGTAGGGCTGAATCAGCGTAGCGTAATGGGATCCGTCCGTTATACGAACTGCGGAGTTCAAGTTCAGGTCGAAATTGCCGTAAAGAGTCCCCGAGTTAAGCAAAAGGTTGTACAGCTTGGATGTCGAGGCGGGATCCAGATAATAGCCAGTGTTGTCCCGATCGGTGAACTTCGTTCCCCCGATCTCGCCGGCGACGTCCAGTTTAGCTCCGGGGGAAGTTGTGCCGATGCCAACGTTCCCAGATCCGTTCACGTAAAGGTATATGCTCCCCGAAGACCATCCATCGGCAGTGTGTGCAATCGCAAAGTAATCCCCATAACCATGGAATCCCAACATCCAGCCTTTGTTGTTGGCAGGATTCGTATAGACGATTGCGCGATACTGTGGCCCCGAAGCACTTGATATTGAGATTGCCTTTGTCCACCCCCACCAAGATGTAGTCCCAGAATAACCCGGGATTGAAATGCCATTCTGTGCACGAATCTCCCCAGCAACGTCTAGCTTCGCAGCGGGGGAGGTTGTTCCAATTCCAACGTTGGTGCTATTGTCGTAGATCTGGGAGTTGCCCAGGGTTGTGCTGCCAGTCCACTTGGGGATGTAGTTCTGGGTGCCGGAGCCTGTTACCGTGTTGCCGTCGTAGGGGCTGCACACGATTTTTCCGCTACTATCTGTTGCGAGATAATTACAAGGTGCTATGGGTAGGAAGGCGCTGCCGGACACGCTCAGAACGCCCACGGAGATAGAGTTAGAATGAAGGAGGTTCAGCTCGCTACGTCCAGCGGGATTCACATAATAGGATGTCTGGGGCGTGCTATACAGAGAGCCCGAGATAAAAATGTCTGCCCACGGCGACGAAGAAGACCCGATCGAATAGCTGCCAGCGGGCACCATGTTTCCAGAGATCGTGGAGTCCGTGAGGATAAACTGACCGTTCCGAACTTCAAGGGGGCGATTGGACACTATGACGCCAGAGGCGTAGGTAGAGCTGATGAGCAAGAGCACAACTGTAAGGACTAATAGATACCTACCGGGCCGCATTCGCATCACCCGAATAACGGTAAACGCCAATGTACCCGCACTCTGCGTTAAGGACGATTTCAGGGGCGCCCTTTGAATAGGATGGGCAGTGACCAGAATCGTTTACCACAACAGCGCAGGCATATCCGTTAAGATCGTCGTCAAGGCACAGCCCGCCTGTAAAGGGTACGCCGGCAGACTTGGTGGCTGCACAGATCTCACGACACTTGGACACAATAGGGTTGTTTACGTTGAGGTCGGGCTGGCTACCAGGCAGGACGCCAACGATAGTGCCGGAACGAATATGTGGACTACAGGGCTGGGATAACGATGCCATGAAGTCTCCAACCACATAGCCAAGGGCGAGGGCAAGGATACCCACAAAAACGCACAGATACTGACAGTAGTGGCTATTCCAACGCATTGCAAGATACCCCCAAGGACTAAATTGATTAATAGTAGCCTATATTTAACGTTTACGCATTGCAAGGGTCTAGTTGAAGTTCACATCGTCGTCAAGGAGTACATCCGTCGGCAGATCGAAGAGGGAAAACGGAGAGGAAAATGACGAGCAACACAGCGTCGAATCCATGGAAGAGCTGCTGGAGATATCTTGTTTGTTAGCAAGCACGCCAATATATCGCAAGGATGTATTGCTATCGTGGTGCAGGAGCACGCCGTAATCAACGTCGTTCACATCGGCATAGGAAATCGAGACGGTATCACTGGAGCAAAGGGCGATGGCTGGGGAAACGCGAGACATCCTAAGGGATGAGCCCGTGAAAGAAACGTCCGAAGAGTTCGTCACCCAGATGCCACCGGCGCGATAGAGCGTGTAGGATGAACCACTCGTAGAGCGGAGGGCGTAGAGGGGTCCCGAGGTGGTTGCCGCTTCAACGGTGCTGATGTTACAGAGCGTATTGGGTGTTGACGGATCAAGGTAGATGTCCTGAGCATTATCATGGGCGTAAACAGACAGTAGAGATACAGAATTGCTGTTTCGGAGGTAAATACCCTTGGAAAAGTTGAGGACCTCGCAGTTCCGTAGCGTAATGTTATTAGAATCGACAATCGCGATGCCCGTGCCGGAGCCGGAGCCAGAGATCGTGGAAATACAAAATATTGTGAGATTGGACTTCCCATTTATATCCAGGCAGCTTCCACTGGCGGAGGATACGTCCACAGCTATGAGCGCACTGGGTTTTGCGGCGGATATGACAGCGTTGCATGAGCTGCAGTCCTTACATTGGAAGAACACGGGGGATCCCGGAAGGTTGCCTGCAAAGCTTACGCGAGCGGCGAGGGGAACGCGATTGACGTAGACCTTGAGTGAAAGTGTGGAAAACTCGGTGGGTGGCGGTAGCTTATCCGTGAGAACGCTGAAGTACAGGGTGCATGGCGTCTCGGGGCCAATGGCAGGTCCGCAGGAACCAACACCCCTGGCGATGAGCGCACCGTCCCGATAAAGGTACCAGCTGGCAGCCGTGAATATGGGGATGGGGTTCTCCGAGGTGTTGATTATATGAACGGTAAAGTTGGTGATGTTGCCCTCGATTGTAGCCACGGCGGAACTTATCTGGACGTACTGTGATGTTAGATCGGAGTAGTGCTCCATTTCCATCTGTGCGCGGAGTCTTTCCAGGGATACGAGCTGAGTGGTGAAGAAGTAGTATGCGCCGACGGCTAACAGGGCAAGGACGATAACGAGAAGGGTTCCCACGGACTCTGCCTGTCCACGCACGAAAGAAAATGGCGAACCCTATATAAATCACTATCGGAGAGAAGAAATCGAGCAGAAGCAGATGCGGGCCCGGGGGGATTCGAACCCCCGACACTCCGGTTAAGAGCCGGACGCTCTGCCAGGCTGAGCTACGGGCCCAGGCCAGCTTCTCTGGCGACTCGGAGTTCCTCCGAGCGCGCCTGACGGAGTCAGTGCGCCGCGCGAGCGCGGCCCTGGGGCCTTCAGCCCCAAACCCACAACCTACGCGAGGACGGCTCGCTTGCGCTCGACCCCATACCCAACCGGTTGTGCGTGCGGCCGAAGTGCCGCACCCGCGTCAGCGCCGGCCGATGCGGCGGCCGCTCGGTTGACGTGACGCTAACTGGGGATCTGCGATCCCCAATTATGCACCGAACGTATGACTGGTTGCTTGCAGCCGGCCTCGAGGATCCGCGGGCCGCGTCGGCCCGGGGGCTTTAAGCCCCAAACCAGTGGCGGGACCGCAAGTCACGGAGCTGAGAGATAGATCCACAGCCCCAAGTTGTAAATGCCAAGATAGGTATAAAAAAGGTGCTGGAAAAGCAATTCTACATAACGCACCGTGCCGAGAAACGCTTATAAATGAGTACAGGATTTTAGTAGCAGGTGATCCACGTGCTCAAGTACACAATCGCCAGGCAGATGTCAGGGAAGAAGGTATTCACAAACAGGGGAGAAGAGCTGGGGAAGCTCGTGGACCTCATAATCGACGAGAAGAGCGGCGACATCGAGTATCTCCTCGTGGAGATCAACCCCGACAGCAAGGCGGCCAAGCGCCTTGGGCTAGCGGAGCGCATGGCCAACATACCCTACGAAGCGGTCACGGCAGTCAGTGACGTTGTCATCGTTGACGAGGCGCACGTCACTGCCGAGTAAACTCTAGCACTAGCTCCTTTTTCCCCCAGCTCTTCAACCTAAACGGCCCCACGGAATTTGGCGGCTCCTTGCCAGCTTTTGCCAGCTCCATTGCTTGGAGTAGAAGGTGCGAGTTTGCATACGCTACGTTAATCATTTCCTCCAGTTGCTCGAGTTCCTTGCGGGCTTCCTCAAGCTGACGCTTCCATAGCTCAACAATATCACCCCTATCCCGCTTCTTCCCCTGTCCTGTTGGCTGCTGCAGGGTATTGAGTATCGAGGGTGTGATCTGATCAAGGGCTTCGGAGAGCGTGGGGAAGGACTTTGCCTGGAGGTCAGAGTAGCGCACCACGGGAAACACGGTGATATCCTCTATACCGCCGTCTTCAGAGTAATAAACCGTGGGCTTAGGGTGGTCAAGATCGTGGAAAACGCTCAGGAGAGCATCGTAGATTTTGCGGAGATCTGCGTCGGAAAGGGAGGCGATTTTTGCCGTCGGGTCGACCCCCGCACGGTGAGCAACTTCCTCTGCATAAACGGGGGGGATGCCGCCACGAACGAGGGAGCGGACGACATCACGGCCAGTTAGCACGGATGTAAAAGTCTCAAAGTCGATGCCCGGGCGAAGGGTGGGGGCAGGGGGCGTCTGGTATGGAAGACCCCTGCGAATGGTTCGAGAACTCCACTCCCGCTGAAGCGTGGCGTAAACAACGGTCCCTTCGGGATCTGTGAGGATCACGTTGCCCTGTGAGAAAAGTTCAAATATGATGGAGCCCTTTTCGGTGCGGATTTCCAGTATCCTGTCAAAGTTCAGCTGCTCCACGGCAACAACCCGCGCATTTGAAAGGAGCTTACGGGAGAGGATCGCGAGGTTATCGGGACGGTCTGCTTCGATCACGTAAGACGTGGGGATGAGAAGACTGCCCCCAATGTAAAGGAGATCGGGCACTGGGCGCCACTTCAGCTTGTAGCCACCGGGAATGCGAACAATCTTTGAAACGCGGCTGGCGCCAGAGAGCTCGCGGGCAAGCACGTACACGTCGAAGTTGGTGAGCGAGTCCTTCATACGTTAAAAGATAAATGGAAACGGTTTTTATGTGCGGCTAAGGATTTTGGGCGCGGCAAAAGAGGTAGGCAGGAGTGCCCTGCTGCTAGAGGCGGAGGGCAAGCGCATTTTACTAGATGCGGGCGTAGGTGTGGGGGCAGAGTACAAATACCCGCTCGTGACACCGGAAATAGTGAATAGCCTCGACGCGGTGGTCATAACACATGCACACATCGACCACAGCGCGTATTTGCCGCGACTCTTCGAGATGGGGTTCTCCGGAAATGTATACATAACAAAGCCCACGCGAGACCTCTTCCAGGTCCTGGTAGCGGACTATAGGCGCATCGCCGCCGAGCGCAACGCATGGACACCGAGCACGGAGGCGGTGACGGAGGCGCTCCGCCACATGGCGTTCTTGGACTACGGGGAAAGCGCGCGCATTGGGGACGTGCGAATAACCTTCAAGGACGCTGGGCACATCCTCGGATCAGCGCAGGTAATCGTGGAGGCAGAGGAAAAACGGCTCATATACTCTGGCGACATCAATCCAAGGCCGTCCCGCCTCCACAGCGGCGCAGACCTGGAGGGGATTGACGCGGACATTCTCATCACAGAATCGACCTACGGGCACCCGGAAGATCGGCTACCATCGTATAAGACAGCTGGAAAGCAGCTGGCGGACTCGGTACGTGCTACAATAGAGTCTGGGGGGTTTGCAGTTATACCGAGCTTTGCAATAGGCCGAGCGCAGGAAGTGATACTTACGCTGGACGCGTACATGAGATCTGGGGCGATTCCGGACGTGCCAATCGTTGTAGACGGAATGATAAAGAAGGCGCTAAGGATATATCGCGCCAACGTGCTCCACCTACGCGAGGAGATCTGGAAGGGCATCCTGCTAAACGATTACGACCCCTTCAGATCCGAACGGATCGTGGTGCCAAGGAGGTTGGACCGCAGCGATATTCTCGAGCTCAGGCCCACCGTAATCGTCAGCACATCGGGAATGCTAACGGGGGGACCGGTACTACGTTATTTGGAGATGTTGGCGTACGATGAGCGGAGCAAGATCATCCTGACGGGCTACCAGGCGCCGGGAACGCCGGGAAGGCGGCTGCTTGAGGGTGCGAGGGTAATACGGATCGGTGAGAAGAGCTACGACATACGGATAGGAGTAGAGTTCGTTCACATGAGCGCCCACGCCGACTACAACGATCTAATACGGTACGCCGATGCGGTAAAGCCGGAAAGGGCAATAACGGTACATGGTGAGCCGGATCGCGTGGATGCGTTGGCAAAAGCCCTTGAAAAGCGTGGAATTAGCGCGGAGGCAGGTGAGCTCGATGTCTGGATCGATCTGGGTGCTTAGGTGGGGGCACAGGAAGGACAGGGACAAGAGGGTTACTACGCACGTTGGGCTCGTAGCAAGGGCCTTCGGAGCAAGGGGGATGTTCCTGGCTGGAGAGGAAGACGAAAAGGTAATAAACAGCCTGAAAAAGGTTACTGAGGAGTGGGGCGGGCCCTTTGATGTGCAATACGTGAGCGAATGGAGAAAACTGTTGAAGGGCTGGAAGAATAGGGGAAAGATCGTGCACCTAACGATGTACGGAATCCCCGTGGATGACGTGGCCCCGCAACTAAGGGAAGAGCTCAAAACGGGGGACCTGCTGGTGTTTGTGGGGGCAGAGAAGGTTCCCCGTGAGGTCTACGATATGGCGGACTACAACGTGGCGGTGGGAAACCAGCCCCACAGCGAGATCGCGGCCCTCTCAATACTGCTGGATAGGATCTTCCAAGGGAAGGAACTCAAGCAGGAGTTTGAGGGCTGGAAGCGCAAAATAATTCCGCGGCCGAAGGGCAAGCGGGTAGTGCAAAAGAAAAAGATTTAGGGGCAGTGAAGAATGGTGGACCCGATCCTGCAGCTCATGGAGCTCCCCTTCGTCAGGGACTACTTGCAGAGAGTGGGGGGTGACAACGCAATCCAAGTCATGCGGCTTATGGTGGAGCACGGCAACGCGGTCACGGACGAGGAGATCGCCCAGGAAATGAGGGTTAAGGTAACCGTAGTCCGTGCGGTGTTCAACAGGCTCAATTTCTGGGGAATAATAGACTACGACAAGACGCGAGATGAGGAAACGGGTTGGTACACATACACATGGCACATCGTGCCGGAGAAGATAAAGGAAGCAGTGGAGAAGGAGCTGCAGGAGAGGGAAGAGGAGCTCAGAAAGAAGCGGCAAGAGCTAGACCAGTTCATGTTCTTCGTGTGTCCCGAGGGGCATACAAGGGAGCCCTTTGAGGTAGCCGCAGAGTACAGCTTCAAGTGTCCAATATGTGGCAAGGACTTGGTGCCCCTGGATGCCGATGCAGAAAAAAGGAAAATAGACGAGCAGTTAGACGAAATCTGGCGCGCCCGCAAGCTGCTCAACGAAATAGTGACTGATGCGGAGGAAGTAGTCGAAGAGCTGCCGGAGCACGAAATAGATGATGCCCTGCAGACTGCAGAGGAGAACAGCGAAAAGGAGAATACGGAATAGGAATTGCAATCAGCCGCTGCTTCTGTTATATGCCCAGTGGGCAAGGTAGTAGCCCACGGCGGCAGAAGCTAGGAACACGCCCCCGGCTGCAAGGGTCAGACCCCCTGCAACGGCTCCCTTCAGGCTAAAGACAACAGGAGCAAGGGCTATGAGGATAAGGCCGATTAGGAGCTGCGCAGCAGCGCCGTCAATGAAGCGACCGTGAGGCGTTGATCTAAGGGCGCCAGTGGCCACCATGGATGCGAGAAAATCGAAGAAGTCGATCTCGTCTACCTTGGAAAAGAGGATGTAGGACAGAACGATGAAAAGAATCCCCATGAAGAGGTACGCAGACCTCGCACCGATTCCATAGTTCAGTTCCGCTACTGAGCCCAGCCAGGGGGCAAAGAGCAGTAGAATGATGCCGAAGATGAAGAACACCTGGGAAAGGGATATTAGAACGGCCTTGGACACGTGGATCTGGGCAAGCTTTCTGCTACGGGCAGCAACGCGGTGGACCACCATAGGTATATCCAGAAGCCGGAGAAATATAAAATGGGGGGTGAGCGGGCTCTCTGCGGACGGAGGGGTGGTAGCCCACTCAAACTATAGTTTGGAACTCAACCTATATTTAAATATAACGGTTACCAAAATGATAGGTGCGACGCGGTATTAGCCAGGTTCTTGCGGCAACTCTTCTCGTTCTCGTGAGTATAGCCGTAGTTTCCATCTTTTACACGTGGGCAACGTCGAGCTCTGCAAAGGTTTCTGGGGCAATCTACAACAGCGCAACGGCTGCCGAGCAGCGAATATTATCCTCCGCGGATATCATTCTGCCACCCCCAATAAACCTGTGGGACGCCAACGAACCAGCAATTATACATAACAACGGCGCAACGCCCCTCGTAAACGTGCGTGTTCTACTGGCAAAGCCCAACAGCACCACACCCTTTGCACCCAGCGCCACCCTCGTAGAGAGTAACGGCAGCACGATAGACATAAACAGCGACCAGTGGCCAATACCCGTGTTCAACCCGGGGGATGCGATCATCGTGTGGATGCCAGAGGACAACTACTCCGGCTACACGATAATGGTCATAGCGCGGAACTTTGAGCGCTCCGTAGTGGTGGGGGTGGCCCAGTGAAACGGGGAGTCTCTGATGTGGTCGCCGCGGTGTTCGTCATCGCAGCAATCCTGGGAACGGCGTACGTGCTCACGAACGCGTACATAACGTACACGACGAATGCAACCCTCGCATTTAAGCAAACCATGGAAAGGTGGGCGCACGCCGCACAAGTCCAGTACTCCACGGGGAAGTGCAACGCAGACTCGGGCTTGCTCGAAGTCAACTACACGGGGAACACGTGCGAGCTTGCAGTGCGATTCATTTGCTTTGATCTCCTGGATCCGCCTGGGAGTGCATGCGTTGTGCCATACGTATCGACGGGGACGAGGAGTGCGCAGTACATAAGCAGATACCTGCCAGGAACTGTTGATCTAAACTTTCTCGAGTGTAACACGGCCAGCGCACTCCAAACAGCATGTAGAACGAACAGAATGGTTTGTTTCGCGGTGGGGGCATACGCGGCAAGGGAAATACCCGTAGAACAGAGGTAAAGTGAACGATTAGCGGCCCTGTATTAGCCGGAGGAGCTCCTGAACCCGATTATACATAATACGATCCGCAGACGCTACTGCCCTCCACCATTCCGAGCCGATTATTGGCTTTATGGAGTAGTAAAGGGAGTACAGATCCTCCGGAGCTAGCAGAGATACACGGCGCAGCAGTTCATCGGCAGGGGCATCGGCGCCTCCGAAGGGAACGCGAACACGGGAGAGTGCAGCCAAGGATGCATTAGCCGCCGAGTCTGCGTCAATGTACGTGCCCTCCATGCTATACCGGACAAGTTCCGACCAGGGGATGCCGAGGGATGTGAACTGGTGTGCAGGGTTTTTCCCGGTTTTCAAAAAATCAAGTAGGGGCTTCGTACCGCTGGGAGGAAGGATTACGGCGTTTTTTCCGGCCTTCAGATAGGGGATGTTCGTCAGAACCCCTGGACGGTGATATACATAACGTTTGCCGTTGGACTTGCTAACTACCTGCGTATACCCGTAGATTGCCCTAAAAAAGCGTTGATAGACGTAGGAGCTGCGTTTACCCTGCCACTTCAAGCCGTACTGGATGAGGACTGCTGGATACTGTTCGGACATTGTAACCCCCTTGAGACTACTACCCCCTTTACTTCCGGTAATACGAAGTTGTTAACAAGTAAAAGGGGTGTTATGTAGAATTTAAAAGAGAATTGGCTGGTTCATATTCTCCTGCGGAGGAATGGCTTTCTGCGCTGTGCTGCGAGTCCGGCAAGGCCAACACCGTACTGTGCAGCTGCGGGCTTTGCTGCGGGCGGCGGTGTCTTGTGCTGGTCTATCAGAATGATGTCCTTCACCGCAACGACCTTGTAGTAGTCAATGGCCTTCTTCTTGAGGATCTCGGCGGCTTCCTTCTTGCTACGCACCTTGAATGGCTCCAGCGTGATCTTGTAGATCTTGCCCTGCTCGAGATCTATGACGAAGTCGTACGCCTTGCCAATGTACTCTGCGTCCGTGGAGTATATGTCCATTCCAAACATCTTCGAGAGCTCCATACTCATGAGCATACCCCCGTGAGTTCTAACGGTTAGAAAATGCATTCTCAATATATAAACCTATGTGTTTTGATCGATGCCTTTGTTGTCCTACTTGCCCACGCAATACCGGAAGTCAGGGGGTCCCTCTCCACTTCGCCAGACTCTCGCAGTGCATACCCTTTGTGTGCAGGTATTCAGCAGTCAAAATATTCAAGTTATTTCCAAAATCTGGCAGCTACTCCCACATCACCACATCTTGCCCGTATGTCACAAATTATTTTTGTGTTAATCAAAATTATTTGGTGTTGCTCGCGGCAGATGCGGTGAAACCCTGTGGTGTGGAATTTGGATTCTGCACCGGAAGTGTGGGGGCTGCGGGGATTTTTGGGAATGCAAAAATAACAAACATACTATTTGTTTACAAAACACTATTTTTGTACTGGTTTGCCCTACTCGCACACCCCTGCTGGAGCGTGTTTACAAATTAAGTATTTGCTAAACAAAAATATTGCTTTGGTAATTCCATCGTTTGGCATACTTCTGTTTACCCAGGGGATAGCTTCTACAGTGGTAAAGTGCAACCCCAACGAACGTGTGCATTTTTAAATCGGGAAGACGTTCTATAGGCGTGGGGGCCCGTCGGATACTTGCGCTAATAGGTGTTGTGTATCTCCTCTTCTACCTTGGGAGGGGTGTAGCCGGTAGTAGCGGCGAGCAGTTCCCCCATTCTGCCCCTGCCACGTTCCTCGATGCAAACTGTTGGTACTCCGACGGCGTCCTACACGTTTCGGTTATTGCCCACGTTCCCCTCAAGTCCGTCTATGCCGTGCTTCCCAATGGTGATTCGCTCCTGCTGGCTGAGTCTTTGCCCGCGAATTGGTCCGCTGAACGCGTGTTTACAGGTACCTCGAGCTCCGTTGTGATTACTGCTGAAGCGGGCAGCTCAGATCTTAACGTTCCCGTTCTCTGTACCGCTCGCTGAGGGTTTCTCTATTTTTTGATGCAAGGTTTCTGCGGTATGCATACTTCGGTATACATAACCCGTCTTAGCGTCCATCCTTGTTATGTATAATTCCATCATTTGCAGAAGTAATATGTTTGACAAACAAGCATACTTTTTGAGGGCCCCCATCGCACGTCACCACGTACCCCTGCTAAAAGCCCAAATACAGTTTTTCTTTAACAGCAACTTTTCTTGCTGGGATCCGCTTATATCCTCGAGCCCCCCATTGTTATGTATGGTGGACGTTGAACTTCTGAAGCGGCTCGTTTCCATACCTTCGGAGCCTGGGAACCTGGATGCTAAGCGCGAAGCTGCCCGTTTGATCGCTTCCGCTGCTCGGGAGCGGGGGCTGGAGGCAGATTATGTAGAAGATTCCAAGGGTATTCCCAACGTAATTGTCCGTCACCCGCGCGGCAAGGGGAAGCGTGTTGTCCTCCTGGTGCACCATGATGTGGTCCCCGCTGGCGATGGCTGGGATTTCGACCCGTACAAACCCTTTGTTCAGGACGGCAAGCTCTACGGTCGCGGTGCGGCGGATAACAAGGCAGATATTGTCGCTGCCCTCGATGCCATGGCCGCCGTTTCGGAGCCCGCCGTAGATCCCGTGCTCGTGTCCGTCGGAGCAGAGGAAACGGGCGAGTCCGAGGAGTTCATGCGCAGTATTGACGGCGACCTTGTTGTTGTGCTCGATTCTGGACCATATGTGTCCATTGGTGCCTCGGGAGTGCTTCGCATAAAGCTACGCGTCTTCGGAAAGCAAGCACACTCCGCATATCCGTTCTTGGGCGAGAACGCCATTTACAACGCTGCAAGGATCCTCCAGTTCTTGGAGCATCTTGGGCACGTGGCGGAGCGAACCTTCGTCTCCAAGTACAGAGCGCCTGAGCACTACGACGGTGTTCCCCTGCGCCTGAACGCCACCATGCTGTCCGCGGGCATCGCAGGAAATATCATCCCAGACGTCGCCGAGATCCTCGTGGATGTGAGAACCATTCCCGAGTGCGACAACGACTGTGCCTGGCGCTGGATCGCCGAAAACCTCCTATCGTTTGCGGAGCGGGAGGGCATTCGCATTTCCCTCGAAAAG